>ERZ1740058.1014-NODE-1014-length-15686-cov-10.530228_pt1 | contig 15686 bp, 16 predicted proteins | sample MGYA00581745_ERZ1740058 | MGnify/ENA primary metagenome ERZ1740058 (study PRJEB43018, sample SAMN04849742) | marine metagenome | isolation source: floating plastic debris | place: Pacific Ocean | collected 2008-08-30 | study: EMG produced TPA metagenomics... | reverse complement strand
AAGTGACTGGACCGATCGCCAGTCGCAGTTAGGTTTGAACCGGGTAGATCGCTGGAGCCTTGATTTGGTGAGACTCCCAGTTCTGCCTTTCGCCCTCTGCCTTCTGCCTTTCGCCTTTTACCTTTCGCCTTCTGCCTTCTGCCTTCTGCCTTTCGCTATATCTACGGGCTGCTATAGGTCTGGGCTTACGCACTTGCCAAAGTTTCACTAGCCCTCAGATCCTTTTGGCCAATGTTATGTTGCCGAAGCCGTCGTTTCTTTGGGCTCCGGAGGTGCCAATGCAGACGGCTCCAGCAGTTCCATAATTTGCAGCAGCTCGCGCTCGAAGGCCACTTGGGCACGGTTAGTGCGTCCGCCTACCCAAAAAGAACCCTCTGATTCCAACGCCCAGACCTGAGAGTGAGAGATATAGCTCATCAGCACGCCCATCATCAACAGGCCAAAGCCCAAATATACAATTGGAATGCCCGGATCAGCTTTGATTTGTAGGCCCGTGCTACCGATAATGTCCACAATGGACAGGCGAATGCCGTTGACTTCCGTCGCCATGCCTTTGCGCACTGTCGAGATAAGTTGACCGTTTGTGTCGTAGACCAACAGCGTGCCCTGCAAGTCTGTGGCTAGCAGTGAGACCGCTTCACTCATATCGGGCTTGGTTGGTAGCCAGGTACCCCAGATGCGTGACTTGCCTTCAGTTTCTAGTTGACCCATGGGAACTTCAAGAACGGGGCTGTTATTGAGTTTGACCTTGACAGCCGCGATGCCCCAATCAGCCTGATAAAGCGTTACCCCCTTGTATCGGAGAGGCTCATTCACATGAATGGTTTTTTGTTTCAATGCCTCACCGTCTTCATCAACGACAGTGAGGTCAGAATAAAACTGATCAATCACGCCTTCGGGGGTGTAGTCTATCCAAAAGTTATTGACCCGCACGGCCCAGTCTTTGGGCACTTGGGCCTCGGCCCAGGGGCCGGCATCAAAAATGTTGCGGATTTGGAAGGTTTGGCCGCTAGGCACAATCTCTTGAGCAAAGAAGCCCGTCATCGCGCCGTAGATTGCTCCGCCAAGGATGATCAACATGCTGGCATGAACAATAATGGGACCGATGCGACCGGCGACGCCTTTTTGGGCATAGAGGCTGCGATCGCGCTCAAACACTCGATATCCCCGCTTTGCTAACAGCGGCGAAATTTCCTGCAGACTGCCTTGTTCAAGCTCTGCACTTAGGGCCAATTTGTCAAATTGACGAGGCTTAGTGTAAAAATTCCAAGTTCGGGAAAACCAGCGCAGTGCGGTAATCTGCCGAGTAAAGGTACAGGCCGTCAGGCTGGCGGCAAACAAGATCAAAATCGCCAAATACCACCAAGTGCGATACACGTGGTCGAGCCCAGAAGTGAGAATCACCCTCCAGTCTAGGAAGCCAAAAAGCGCCGGATCAGAGGGGTAGTTGGTCTGGTAAAACGCTAAGGATTCTCCCTGTTCGATGACAGTGCCGGTAATGCTGGTAACCGCGATGACGAGGAGAAGGGCGATCGCAAATCGCAAATCTGCCAGTAGCGGCAACAGTTCTCGTTTGAAATATCGTCGGATCAAACGATTAAAGGATGTCATCGGATTGGAAGAAGCCATAAACAATGCTGGATGGGTCAGAAGTGGAATAGTGAGTAGGGGCCAGGCCTCTAAGCAATAGCCATTAGGTCAAAATTGTGACATTGATCGCAAAATACTGGGCCTGCAGGCGATCGATTAGACCAGTTGATTGGGGGCAAAACGAATCAGTAGTGAAAAGACCCCAAAGCCCACCAACAAGATGCCGCTGGCCGGCGTGATCCAGCCAGACCAGCGCCGAATTTCTAGAAACTTTTTGATGGTGGCAGTAAACGTACCGGCAACGACCAGAGGAGAAACATAGCCAACGGTGTAGGCCAGCAGTAGGGCTGCCCCCAAAACCGGATCACCAGTTGTCGAAATCCAAGCCAAGAGTGTTGCTAAGACTGGTGTGCTGCAGGGGGAAGCGACGAGACCAAAGGTGAGCCCCAGCAGATAGCTTTTAAGTGCTAAAGGTAAGCCTTTGTTCATCAGGTCAAGATGGCCAATACTCGGCAGCGGCAGCGGTAGCGCTTCCAATAAGTTCAGCCCCATGAGGATGGCCAGCCCGCTAACCACAATGGGTAATCCGACCCCAACTTGTCCATAGACTCGACCGACAGCTCCGGCAATGAGGCCCAGCGCTGCGAGGGTGGTCGCTAGCCCCAAAGCAAACCAAGCAGCTTGGGCAACTGACTGCCAGCGATTCTCCGCTTCGTAGCCGCCCATGTACCCCACCATTATGGGCAGCATCGAGAGGGTACAGGGGGTCAAGCTAGTGAGTAAGCCAGCCAACCACACAACCCCGAGGCTAACTAGAGAGATACTGGTCAATTGGTCAGCCACCAAGCTGTTGGCATACTGACTAATTTCATAAAGAGACGTTTGCAGCGTGTCTAACATGCAGCTGATATCTGACTTGAGTAGGGCATTGGCGTAGCTGCTCCGACGGAGCATTGTCCATAGACTTCACCCTACATTCTATCGAGGGAAGATGGCGGATATTCGCCGAGTTCGGCAATGTCGGGATACTGAGTCAAGCGTCGAAACTGCCCAGCAAACGAACTTCTGGGTGTAAGCGAATATCCCATTTTTCTTCGACTCGATTTTGCACTGAGCGAATCAGGCTCAAGACATTCTCGGCCGTGGCGCCACCGACATTGACAATAAAGTTGGCGTGCATGGGTGACACTTGGGCCTGACCAATTTGCAAGGCTTTAAGGCCCGTTTGCTCAATCAACCACCCGGCGGTTTGGGGTATCGGATTGCGAAAGACGCTGCTACAACTGGGGAGATGATAAGGCTTTGGTGTGCGTCGTTTTTTCAGAGCCGCTTGGGTTTCTGCTGTGACAACGTCGGTGGCGTGCCCAGGACTCAGTTGAAAAGTGGCTTCGGTAACCAAACAGCTCTGGGTCTGCAAACTCGAAGTGCGATAGGCAAACTGTAGACTTGCCGGCGTTAATTGAACCTTGACGCCGGCCTTGGTAATGCCTTGAGCTGTCACCAAACTATCGGCGGTGCAGGCTTTGTGAGCACCGGCATTCATGAAGACAGCCCCACCCACCGTACCGGGAATACCAACTGCCCACTCTAGACCGCGCCAACCTTTGCGAGCGGCTTTCCAGGCAAGGTTGGGTAATGGTTCGCCCGCCGCCGCAATTAGCACTCCGTTGCCATCATCAAAGGTGGCGCCTCGCAAGTGACGAGTGCAAATCACGAGTCCGCGAACGCCGCGATCGCTCACCAACAGGTTTGAGCCGCCTCCCAAAAAAGTCACCGGCAGCCCTTGCTCATTCGCCCAGATCAAGGTTTCGGCAATGGTCTCAGAGGTTTTTGGTAAAGCAAACCAATCCGCTCGACCACCGACTCGATAGGAGGTAAAGCCGGCCAGCGAAGCCTTCGATTTCAAGGGGAAAGTTGGCTCCTGCACCACGCCAGTAGCCTCCAGAAAGAACACCCTATTTTACCCCTGAGCCCGTTCCCGATTGGCAACTTGTGGCTTAAGCCTGCTGTACCGCTTGCATCTCTGCCGCCATAAAGGGCTCCATCACCTCAGGGATGATGCGATTAAGATTGCCGGCCCCTAAAAACAGTGCTAGGTCTCCTGGCTGTAAGCGCTCTTTAAGTACCGTGCTCACGGCATCCAAAGAAGGGCAATATTGCACATGGGGATGATGAAGGGCGATCGCCTGCCGCACTGTCTTCGTCGAGAAGTCAGAGGGGGCATCCTCACCCGCACTGTAGACATCCGTCACAATGACTTCATCGGCATCCGCAAAGGCCTCAGCAAAGTCGTCCAAAAAGGCTGTGATCCGGCTATAGCGGTGCGGCTGAAAAATCGCCACGACCCGCTTTACTTTGCCCGCCAGTGGTACATCACCGGCTTTCATTAGGCTGGCAGTCGATAGCGTTGCCTTAATTTCACTCGGGTGATGAGCATAGTCATCGACAAACTGAATACCGCTGTAGAAACCTCGCCGCTCAAACCGTCGCCGGGCACCTTCAAACTTTGCCAGTCCCGCGGCTAAGTCAGCAAAATCTAGCCCCATGTGACAGCCTGCTGCGATTACGGCTAACGCATTGCTAAGGTTGTGCTTGCCGGGTACTGCCAGACGCAAAATGCCCAGCCGCTTGCCCCGCTCCCAAACCACAGCGCGCGTGCCCGTGGCGCCGTAAACCACCTCTGTCACTGTGTAATCGGCAGACTTCCCAATCTCAACACTGTAATCAATAGTAGGTTCGATAAATTGCGCAATCGTTTCACAGTCGGCAGAGACAATAACAGTTTCTGTTTGTTGAGCAAACCGCTGAAAAATATCAACAACGTCATCCAACGTATTGTAATGGTCAGGATGATCGAGCTCAATGTTAGTAATAATGCCAATACTGGGTGAGAGTTTAACAAGCGAACCATCAGATTCGTCGGCCTCTGCCACAAACCAGTCACTGTCACCAAGGCGAGCGTTACCGCCCCAAGCAGAAACTTCGCCACCGACAACAATAGTTGGGTCCACTTTAGCGGCTAACAGCGCGTATCCCATCATGCTGCTAGTCGTCGTTTTACCATGCGTGCCAGCCACTGCAATACTCTGGCGCTCATTCATCAGTGCCGCCAGTAAGTCAGAGCGATGAAAGATGGGGCACCCCATCTCTAAGGCCGCTCGATATTCATCGTTACTCTCATTAATCGCAGTCGAACAAACTACTTGAGGTAACACCTGAGGAAGCGATTGGACATATGACACAAGAGACTCTTCTTGACGAATGGAGGAAAGACTCTGCTCAAAAAATCTCAGATTCTCAGCTTCCTGGCGCCAAAAAATATGAGCACCACTTTCCTGCAGCCGCTGAGTAATATGACTCAGCCGGACATCTGACCCTGAAACTGGTAACTGCCGCTGCGTTAAGACGTAAGCCAACGCAGACATTCCAATTCCGCCAATCCCGATGAAATGGAAAGGCCGACCGCTGAAATTCACGGAATTCAGCATTATACACTCCTCAACATGCCACACCACACCAATATCAGGCGTATCATACCAGGTATCCCAAGAATGACCTAAAAATTGGCTTCAAATTCCCAAAGCTAAGCGATTGCTGGCTCTTGGCCGATCTGCGATCGCCGCAAGCCTCTTTCCCGTAACTTTGGGGAGAATCCTCAAGCCCAGATTTGACTAGCTAGTTCAGGGCCGAAAGAGAAGTGAAAATGAGCCACTTCAGCAATACTCTTCCTGACTAATCGCCAGTGCTCAGGGAGCCGGTTTATAAATCAACACAGCTCTGTACTTGATGGTTCCCGAATATAGCAGGGGTTGCGATTTTTAGAACACATCAGCAGGCGGAAATACAAACATTTTTGGTGAAAATTAAGTTTCGCATCGGGTTTTTTCTCTCCCGATGGGGACGGGCTATATTGAGCGGTTCGCTGCTGCTGGTTTAGCTGTAAAGACAGCAGGGTGTGAGGGTGTGTATGGCCTGACGGCATTCAAGCAAGGCATAGCCTGCCCGCAGGGCTTGGGTGCAGAGTGGCAGGGTGTGAGGATGCATGGGTAAATGAAGTAAATGAGGTAAGTAATCAAGGCTGATCTGTGGGACAGAGCGGTAGCTGATTTCCCAAGAACTGGACCGCCGCTGGGCTTAGGTTTTGATAGCGCAAGGAGAACAGTTTCAGGTATTGACGGTGGCCATTTATGACAGACTCTGGCACTTTAGCTGCTCGGTCGGCGACGATAGATTGCGACCGCGTGGTGGCGGCGATCGCGTTTATTCAAGCGCAGCAGCAGCCCGGCTTGGCTACCATTGCCCGCCACGTGCATCTTTGTGGAGCGCCCTGATTCTTGAGGCAGCCATCACCGTGTCGATGGTGGCGGCGGAATTTTTATTTTGTTGGGCATGGCGATCGCCAACCAAGTGATCAAACTGCCCAAGGCATTTTCCCAATCACTAAGTTGCGAAGCATTACATCGAATCGCGCCTGCCTTGAGACGAAACTGCCGTTATCTAGAGCGTTGGAAATTTGTAACGGGAGGATTTTCAGCAGCCACAAAAAAAGCTGACAAACTAATGTCAGCTTCTCAAACAAATCAGCAGCTACATTGCCGTCAACCGCTGAAAATCAAACCGCCAGATTGAAGAACCAACTTAATGCAGGCTCGTGCTTTGGAACAAGCTTAATCTTCATGCTCATCAAAAGGATCGACAAGCTGCTTAGAAGGCGGACCAAAAGCAGTGTAGACTGCAAAGGCAGTGAAAGCAGCGACAATCCCAGCCACAGAAATAATAAGAACTGTTGCGGGTTCCATGATAATTTTTTCCTCTTCATACCCTCTTATCTTATAATATTTTAATTACGAAATGTAAAGTGGTTATAGGTTTAAATACCGATGGCACAACAAACGCGGCTAAGCAATCTCTTGAAGCCTCTCAATTCTGAATACGGTAAGGTGGTTCCCGGATGGGGAACCACGCCAGTGATGGCCATCTTCATCGGGCTATTCTTCGTTTTCTTGCTAATTATTCTTCAGCTCTACAATTCTTCTTTGATTTTGCAGGATGTAGATGTTGACTGGCGTAGCTTAGGCATTTAAGCAACATTGACGGCATCTCAGCCTTACCTTTAAGGGGATTGCCCATGCGTGGGACGAATGTTTGCATCCGACGCTTATGAAGTTTGAGGTCATGGGACGCAGCTACTCTGGCGGTTATTAGCAACATTTTGGGGGCAGAAGCGTATTTCTTCTGCCCCTTTCCATTATTACTGATGCTGCTCAATGCCAGCATTGGTCAATTGTTGCGGTAGTGTGTAGGTAGTTTCAGCCATCTGGAAGACAGGAGGACAGCATGAACATTTTTGGTATCGGTCTGCCAGAAATGGCGCTGATTTTAGTGATTGCGCTGTTGGTTTTTGGTCCCAAAAAGCTGCCAGAGATTGGTCGTAGCTTGGCGCAAGCACTGGGCAGTTTCAAGAAAGCTCAGCAAGAGTTTGAGACCGAGTTAAAACGAGAAACAGCTGAATTAGAAAACTCTTTGAAGACGCCAATGAAGGCTGAAATTGAACGGCCCGATCCGAAAGCACTGCCTGAAGATCAGCTGACTGCTGTTGCCAACGATGCTGATGGTGAATCTACCGAAGACGCTTTGACCTCACAAACTGCTGCTGAAGAATCAGTATCTGATGATGTTCCGACAACCTCAGCTCAATAGCGGTGTGCTCCAGCGACATGACGGATTCTGTGCGATTAATTGTGGGCTTGGGCAACCCTGGCGAGAAATACGCTCGAACTCGCCACAATGTCGGCTTTGATGTGGTGGATGCACTGGCCCAGCGCTGGCAGATTAGCCTCAGTAGTCACCGTAAGTTTCACGGAGAGTTTGGTGAAGGCCCGGCGATCGCCGGGCAAAAAATTGCCCTGCTTAAGCCTGCTACTTATATGAATCGTTCTGGTCAATCGGCCCGCGCGGTAGTTGATTGGTACAAGCTGGCCACTACATCCGTTTTAACGATTTACGATGACATGGCTCTGCCGCTGGGCAAGCTGCGGATTCGCCCCAATGGCTCTGCTGGTGGACATAACGGTATGAAGTCGATGATTGCCCATCTTGGCACCCAGGAATTTCCTCGTTTACGGGTAGGGATTGGGAGCATTCAGCGTGCAGGCGATCGCAATCAGGCCGTAGTTGCTCATGTGCTCGGCAAATTTGCCCCTGATGAAGCTTTATTGGTCAATAAAGCGCTTGATTGGGCAGTGGATGCAACTGAGACGCTAATTAAACAAGGCACAGAAGCGACTATGAGCGCATTTAACGGTCGTTCGGCAATTTTGGAGCAAAAGGCAACTGATTCACAACAGACAGAATCTTGAACCAAGGGCATCAGAGACTGCAGGTGATGTCACCTTAATATTCGCCAATTTCGGACTTCATGCGCTCTAGCGTTGTGTGCATCTGCTCGAACATTTGCTGTGGCGTCATGCCCGCTTGACCAAGCTGCGTTTTGAGCTGTTCTACAGTCATCTTCGCCATGAAATCGTCGGACAGCTCAAATCGCTTCATGAAAATCCGGTAACGCTCTAAAACATCTTCCATCTGCTGGATGTAGAGCTTTTTACCCTCGCGATCAAATTTGCCATAGCTGCCGCCCATTTCTACCAAGTTTTGATAGTCCTGAAACAGGGACATGGCCTCTTGTTGCACAATTTCTGAGTCAAAGATTCCCATTATCTTTTCGTACGCTGACTAACCATTAAGTATTAACTGTTGTCTGATATAAACAGATTTAGCTGCTATTGAAAGGACGGCTATAATCCGCCTACCGTGCTGGTAACCAGCGCTTCTGCAGTTAATTTGTGAATACACTGATACTATGTGATTTCCACAGCGCTGGCCAAGGTGAGAAAACCCTACTTCTCAACCCGCCTAGAGCCAAAGAAGCTGAATAAGCCACCTTTTTTAGCATGGCCGTTAACGTTTTTAGGATTGTTGCTAGCTGTTGCGGATGACGGCAGCTCAATTTCCAATTGCTTCGCATATTTGCGAGCGACAGCATTTTGCGAATCGAGCTTGAGTGCCTGGCGAACATGAACTTTGGCCATTCCAACCATTTTTTGCATTAGATAGGCCTGCCCTAACATTGTGTGATAATTGCTGTTATTGGGTTCAATACGGACCGCATCCCGTAATTCTTGGACGGCCTCAGCATAGGATTTGCTGGCGATGTAAGTTTTGGCTCGCATCACGTGGCGCTGGCCATAGTCTACAGTCTGAGCTTCCTTGGACTTTGCCGGGGTGGAGCCGGCTTCACTGCCCTTGTTAACCACCGCTGAGCTACTAGCCGACATAAGACCCGTCCGCTTTTCCCGGATTACTGGGTCACCCATCTTACGCCTCAAGTAAGCCAGATTAAGCTCAGCGATCGCGGCAGCTTGGGCAGTAAAATTTTCAACCGAGGCGTATTGACTTTCGGATAATTCGGTTAGTCCCTTTTCGTATAAAATCTCAACTTCAGCTTCATCAATCCCGAACAGCTGTTTTGACAAGTCACCCTGGAAATTAAGCTGATTTTCGCGAGTTAGCCGTCGCACTTTAAACCGTAGCGTGGCCAAGGTTTCGGCACGTCCTTTGTCTTGCTTCAGTCGTTGATAGGCTGGATTTACCAAGCGAGTGAGTACAGTGTTGGCAAATTCCCGCTGGTCGGCATGGGCCCCTAGCAGTTGGTCAGGGTGCAGACGTTTGGCAATCTGGCGATAGCGCTTGGCGATGCGTCGTTCATCTGCCGCGACCGAAACCCCCAAAATGGCATAGGGGTCAGAAAACTGTTTGAGCCAGTCAGGGGAGAAAGCCGGTGATGTCATGCAAACCGTACGAAAAAGGGCAAATTAGAACAGGAGAAGATTTTGCGGTACCAATAATCAGAAACAGGCTAGAAACGAAGGATGAAAGACCAACTAAAACTAGGTTAGCGCCTTCAGCTATTTGTGATGGCAGTTAAGTGCTGACATTTCTTTAGTCTTTACCAATGCAGGAGTCTTGAGCGAGACCAACTGTTCTATGTGGCAGCGGTGGTTGACCGCGAGCATAAGGGGGCTGCTGTTAATTTGAAATTTTCAACCATGAGAGAATTGATGCTGCGATCGCTTCATTTAGGCCCGCATTCATTTAATACCCCTTGACCCATTGGAGAATTGGGCTGACGAACCTCCACGCTTTGTCCAAATTTATCAATTCTGAGAGACTTTTTAACCAATTTAAGGACTGCTGATTTAAGTAATTCATAGAATCGAAAATGTAGGGCTTTTATCTACTTTAAGGACGGTAAGCGGCTTCATTTTGTGCGCGAAAGTAGTTTTATATTGTAGGTCGGGGAACGAGGCTGTTCCGTTGATTGACGACCATTGGCAGTTTTCGGCTTCTGTACTATTCATCTCATTCTTCTTGCGTTAGAGTGAGGCGACAGGAATCTTTAATAAGAGATGTAGCAATTTCCTGTTCCGACTGCGTATATGGACGGTAAGGCATTATCACCACGACAATGGCAGATTGCGGCGGCGTTGGCGTTGGCCGGGGCAATTAGTCCTTTGCCCATTCCCATCACGGGTATTCACAAGTTTTACTTGGGGCAACCGGTTTGGGGCGGTATTTATTTGCTGCTGGGATGGACGCAGATCCCTCGTATTGCCTGCGCTGTTGAGGGCGTATGGTTCTTATCACGATGGCAGCGCAGCTATGGGTTGATAGATACTGCTGCAGTGCCGAATGACGGTGTTGCGACCTCAGAGCAGACGCAGGCGATCGCTACTGCCCTCAGAGAGTTGGAAAAGCTGCGCCAAGAGGGTCTTATCTCAGAGCAAGAGTTTGAGCAAAATCGCCGCAGTTTGCTGACCAAGCTCAGCTAACCAGAAATTGACGAGTGGGCGGGGATGAGGGGATGGCTAACTTTGTGCAAGTATTATCAAAGCTGCCGCGCCAGACGGTTAAAACTTGGCGCCAGCACTTTCATCCTCTGCGGGAGCGCTTGCAGCGCGACCCATTAGCTCGACTAGAAACGCCAGCGGAAGTGGCGATCGCGGCTGATCTAGGCATTCAGATTGACGTTAACCAAGCCACCGTTGATGACTGGCTGCGGCTGCCGGGAATTTCCATTCACCAGGCGCGACTGCTGGCGGGCCTGAGTCGTCAGGGAGTGGTGTTTTATGCTCTAGACGATGTGGCCGCCGCTCTGGAGTTGCCCCATCAACGCCTGTTGCCCCTTAGTCCAGTCCTGCAATTTTGCTATTACGATGGCGACAGCGTCATTTCAGCCCCGGTCCTGGGCTCCTTAAATCACGCCACCGTCAACCAATTGATGACTTTGCCTGGCATGGGGCCGGCGATCGCCGAGCGGATTATCAACGAACGGCGGCGATCGCCTTTCACCAACTGGAGCGACGTACAGCATCGACTGCGACTTACCCCTGAGCAGACTAGTCAGTGGATGCACTTTTTGACGGCAAGAGAATGAGAGTGCGAGGGTGGCAGGGTGAATGGGTTAGTGGGTGATGGGGTAATGAGATGCTGGGGTGTATGGCCCAACAGCATTTAAGCAAGGCGGAGACTGCCCGCAGGACTTTCGAGTGCTTGAGGGAAATAGCCGATAACCAAGAACCTATTTCGAATTCCGAATGCTGCACTCCGCCACTCACCTTCTTCTATTTCTGCCAGTTTTTGTAGTAGCCTTCCAAGACCTGTTTCACTATGGGGGCGGCCACTGAGCCACCGCCACCGCCAGAATGTTCGGCAAAAGCGACGACCAATACTTCGGGATTGGCCGCTGGCGCATAGGCGCCAAACCAGGCATGGTTTTCATAGGGTGGGGCTTCGGCTGTGCCGGTTTTGCCTGCTAGGGGCGGTAAATTGGGCAGATCGAGTGCTCGGGCAGTGCCGCCAGAAATCACCTGCCGCAAGCCATCCTGCAAAATCTTTACCGTCACTGGCTGCAGTTCCATCGACTCGCGCCAATTATCAGGCGTGCGGCTGTCCTTGAGCAAATGTGGAGTGACTCTATAGCCGCCATTGGCCGGTACCGCAAACATCACGGCCACCTGCAGCGGTGTCGTCTGCAAAAAACCTTGACCAATCGACATATTAATTGTGTCGCCTACGTACCACCCATAACCTAGATTCTCTTGCTTCCAGGCATCGTCGGGGACGAGACCGGAACTTTCCTCAGCGCCAATTTCGATGCCCGTTTTGTTGCCAAAGCCAAAGCGCTGGGTCCACTGAATCAGCGTTTCTCCACCAATGCGACGACCGACCTGATAGAAAAAGGTGTCGCTGCTCATGGCCATCGCTCCCCGAAAACCCAGGGGGCCAAATCCCACATTGTTCCAGTCGTGGAAAGCGATGCCGCCGATGGTAATGGCGCCATAGGTCGGCAAAATTGTGTCTGGGGAAAAGGCGCCCGACTCAATGCCGGCAGCCGTAGTCACAATTTTAAAAGTACTGGCGGGGGGAAATCCTTGTAGAGCCCGATTGAGGAAAGGATGCTCGGCTCCTTGTAACTGAGCCCATTGGGCATCGGTGATGTTGGTGGTAAAAATGTTGGGGTCAAACGTGGGGCGACTGGCCAGAGCAAGGACTTCACCAGAACGCGGATCCATCGCTACGATCGCCCCCTTGGTGTTGCCTAACGCCTGCTCCGCTAGCTTTTGCAGCTCAATGTCGATGGTGAGCTGCACATCGTTACCCGACACGGCGACCTTATTGCCCAAAACACTGAGCACTCGTCCAGCGCTGTCCACTTCTACCTGTTGACCGCCCCACTCGCCCTGCAGCATGGGCTCGAAGGCAGCTTCAGCTCCCATCTGGCCAATGATGTCGCCTAAGCGGTAGTCCGCATATTGGGCACTGTCGAGTTCCTCCTGGGTAATTTCGCCGGTGTAGCCCAGCACATGGGCCGCCAAATCGCCGTTGGGATAGTTGCGCACGGCCTCCGCTTCGAGACGCACGCCGGGCAGCTCGTGGCCAAATTCCGCGATCGCTGTTGCCTGGGCCGGGCTAATGCCGCGAGCAATAGTAATTGCCTCAATGGATTCATAGCCTGCCTGCTCTAGCCGCTGCTGGATGCTTTCCGGGGGCACTTTCAAAATATCGGCAAGCCGGGCAACGACCATCGGCCATTCGGTCCGCGGCAGCGCGATTGGCCAGATGGAAATGGCATGGGACAAGCGACTGCTGGCCAAAATTTTGCCGTTGCGATCGAGCAGTGCCCCCCGCGCCGGACGTTTGGGCACCAGACGGATGCGATTCGTTTCAGCCCGCTGGCGGTTCAGCGGTCCTTCAATGAGCTGTAGCTGCGCCAGCCGCGTGCCCACCGCGCCAAACAGGATGCCGGTCACGGCCACCATCGCCACCACTGCTTGAAAGTGCTTGCCAACCGTGCGCTCACTCTCTTTGCCAAGGCGAAGCTGAAATCGAGACGGAAACTCTAAGGTCATCGTCTGTTCCTCACCACTGGGCCTTGCCCATGACGACATGCCAACTAGAATAGCGGTCTATTGTTAATTTCGGCGATGGTCCTGCCATTTCCGGTTGATCGCTGTCTCAGGTGAGAAGACGTTAGTTGTCATGATTGTGGCCCCAATCTGTCGCCAGTATCAAATTTGGTTACAGAGCTTACTTTTTCTAGTTCAACGATTCTCAATAGTGAAGGCATGTCGAAATTTAACGTAAACATTCACCGTATGGCATGATGCTGTCTAAGAATTCACCGGGCACTTTAGAACAAATCATCTTCTAAACTAAAAACGCGCTTCGGCGATTCTGCGACAATTCAGGGGATTACCTTCATGGCACAGACCGTTTCTCCATCGATTTCTCGGACCCAAGCCCAAAAGGTGGCCGATGTCGAACTTCAGCAAGTTTCTAAATACTTTGATGGGGAAGCAGCGGTTCGAGATATTAATCTGACCATTCGAGAAGGTGAATTTTTTAGTCTTTTGGGACCGTCGGGCTGCGGCAAAACCACCACGCTTCGGCTGATTGCCGGATTTGAACAGCCGACTGAGGGGAATATTCTCATTCAAGGGCAGAGCATGCGGCGGGTGCCGGCTCATCGGCGCTCGGTGAATACGGTTTTTCAAAGCTATGCCCTTTTCAACCACATGACGGTCAAGGACAACATTGCCTTTGGCCTGCGGATTAAGGGCATGGGGCGATCGCAGGTGCAGCAGCGGGTTACGGATGCTCTGCGATTAGTCAAAATGGAAGCCTTCGGCAAGCGCTATCCGGCCCAGCTATCCGGCGGTCAAAAGCAGCGAGTGGCCCTGGCCCGAGCCTTAGTCAACCGACCAGCGGTGATGCTATTGGATGAGCCGTTAGGCGCTCTGGATCTCAAGCTGAGAAAGCAGATGCAGGTGGAGCTATCAAACCTGCATCGACAGCTCGGTATCACCTTCATTATGGTCACCCATGATCAGGAAGAGGCGCTGTCTCTGTCGGATCGCATTGCTGTGATGAAAGATGGCAATATCGAGCAAATCGGCACTCCCAATGAAATTTATGACTGTCCCAAAACACCGTTTATAGCGGATTTTATCGGCGATACGAATCTACTACACGGAGCCGTCAACTTTGCCGATAGTCAGGTGCTGCGAGTGCAGACACCAGAAGGGACAGCGGTCATGGTTAAGCGATCGCCCGAAATTCCCTCAGATCTTAAGGCCGCGGTCGTGAGTATTCGGCCTGAAAAAATTCACCTCAGCGAGAATCGTCCGCTCAACGAAGGAAACTGCTATTCTGGCTACGTTAAACATGTCATGTATCTGGGGACTCATTTGCATTGTGTTGTGCAGCTTCAAACTGGAGAATGCTTGACTGTGATGCAGCCTAGAACTGGAGAGTCTCTGGCCACAGAGACGCCAGTTTATGTCTCTTGGCGGCCGGCTGACTGCCTGGCTTTGGCAGCTTGAACTGTGGCCTGTAAAACAGAGATGTTTGTCAGTGTTTAATAGTCTCGTATCTTATTCCGCTCATTGGTCTCAGATTTTTAGGGAGGAATTCTGCTAATGCCCCGCAAGCGCTCACTCTATTTACCCCCCCGATTACAGCGACTCGGCCCGACTCGCCGTCGTTTTCTACAAGGATCTGCCGCCGCGATCGCTGGCGTCACCCTCGCCAACTGCCGTCAAAACATTGCTGACCAAGCCGCTCCTGAAGAAGACCCAGCAGCGGCGACCCCCGAGGAAGGCGGAGCCGACGGCGGTGATAGCGGCGTCCTGCACGTGTACACTTGGGCGGACTACACTAACGACGAAATGGTCAATGCCTTTACGGAAAAGACGGGCATTGAGGTCATTATCGACATCTACGATTCCAACGAGACGATGCTGGCCAAGATGCAGGCAGGCGGCGGTGATGCGTACAGCATCATTTACCCATCGGACTACATGGTGCAAGAGATGATCGGGCTCAACATGCTCACCAGTCTCGACAAGGACCGCATCACCGGGATCGAAAACATTTTTGAAAAGTGGCAAGACCCCGTCTATGACACCGGTAATAGCTTTAGCGTGCCGTTTGCCTGGGGCACCACCGGCTTACTTTACAACACTGGCATTTTGACCGAAGCACCCACAGACTGGGATTACCTCTGGGACAACAGTTCCACCCTGTCGAAGCGCATGACCCTGCTCGATGACGTGCGCGAGACCATGGGGATGGTGCTCAAGTCTCTAGGCTATTCCTATAACTCTACTGATCCGGCGGAAATTGAAGAAGCATATGAAAAGCTGCTCGAAATCAAACCGGCTTTGGCATCCTTTATGTCCTTTGGCTTCGAAGATGGTCTCTTAAGCGGCGACTTGGCCGTAGTGATGGCGTATTCGGTGGATGCGCTTTCCAGCATTGCTGAAGATGACAGCCTCAATTACGTCATTCCGGAGAGTGGCTCCTCGGTGTGGACCGATACGCTGGTGATTCCCACAAGCGCACCAAATGTCGATGCTGCTTACGAATGGATTAACTTCAACCTGGACCCAGAAATTGCTCAGCTCAACACAGAAACGCTGTTTAACGCGACGCCGAATAGTGTTGCCTACGACAACCTTTCCGACGAGCTTAAGAGC
>ERZ1740058.1013-NODE-1013-length-15689-cov-7.227005_pt1 | contig 15689 bp, 18 predicted proteins | sample MGYA00581745_ERZ1740058 | MGnify/ENA primary metagenome ERZ1740058 (study PRJEB43018, sample SAMN04849742) | marine metagenome | isolation source: floating plastic debris | place: Pacific Ocean | collected 2008-08-30 | study: EMG produced TPA metagenomics... | reverse complement strand
GAATGGAGCGGGTGACTTCCAGATGATTACAGCAGGGACGATTCAAAGCATGACCGATGCACGAGTATGTCTAGTCAGTAGCGGAGGGACGCATGTTGCCGATCTCGAAGAGGTTACGCAGGCGCTCTGGGCGGTGGTCGGGGGGTGATGTTAGGTGCGATCTCGATTTCTTTTCTCTTCTGGCTGCCGCTGAGTTTAGGATTGCCGTTAACGTCTGAACAGTTAGCGTTACGGTGGTGGTTGCCTTCTTGGATATGACGCCGGGATATGATGCTGGGATATGACGCTGGGATATGACGCTGGGATGTGATATGTATGTAACTCCATACATATATAGAGGCGATAGTTCTGTGAATAGACGTTCTGTGAGTGGGTGGTCTGCGAGTTTGAGCGAACGGTTGCAGGCGCTTGAGCACTTTTATGTGACCTGCAAGGGGAGGCGTGCTGCAGAGGGCGTGATTTTGCCATCGGGGGCTTTTGCGATGCACTGGTTTGGTGAACTTTCTAGTCACGGTACGTATCCGAGTCTGGATGTGTTTCGGCGGATTCAGGCGCAGATGTCTGGTAGGGAAATTGTGCGGGGCGATCGCACGCCAGAACGGACGTTTTATCTACAGCGCAACGAAGATTGGAATGGCATTAGCGGAACGGGGCTGGTTGCTGTGGGATTTGAGTTTGAGCAGATGGCAGTGCTTCAATGGCTCAGCAAAAATGGCTCTACGTTTTGGTATGACAGTGTGGCGGCTGTAGAGCATGTGCATGGACATGGTGGGCGTACGCTGGTAGTCAGAGCGAAAGATATAAGTGCGAAGAGTGAGAGTGCTAAAGACGCAAGCGCTGAGCTAGCGATGGAGCCGACAGCGAAATAAGTTCATATGAACTATAGTTCAAAAATACTGATATAATCAAAGCCATTAAATCTCGTAAGCAGAGTAGAGGCTTTGGCTATGACTCTCAACGCTATCGATCAAGCTTTGGATGTGGTACTTACTGGTCTGGTTTACGGTTCTGGAACCTGGCTGGCCTGTACTTTTGGCTTTTATTTGGTGACGCGACGGCGAAAGCAAAAGGCACCGCCGCTATTGGCGCCTTCTGCCCGGGCAGCTGCGGTTGAGCAAGGCATGGACTGTACGCGGCAGACGGTGGATAGTGTACCGAGCATTGAGATTATTATTGAGCAGCCGCCTGCACCACAACAGGCTTTTTCTCATCGTAAGGCTGCGACCGTTGTTGCCTGGGTGCCTGAAGAGACGGTATCACCAAAAGAATCACCAGAAGAAGCCGTAGAAGAAGCGACTACTCAGAAAGTGGCTCAGCCGCTGAAGATAGCTTGTGAGCCGGTAGATTGGAAGAAATGGAAGGTTGCAGATTTGCGTAAAGCGAGCGTTGCAAAGGTCTGTGGCGTGCGAACCCGGCCTATTGGCTCACGGCGCAATTTGCCAAAGGCTGATTTGATTGCTCAGTATGAGCAGCAGCTAAAGCGACTGACAAAGCTGCCGCCAGAAGATGTAAAGCCTGCTTTGAAGCAGGATATCGTTGCTTAGATGTGCCTAGACGTGTACTTGTCGCTACTTGATTAGTTTGAATAGTCGCTAGGCGGCTGGGATGACTGTAACTGGGATGACTGTAACTGGAATGGCAGTGACTGGGATGACGGTGACTGGCGCAGGTGGCAGAGCGTTTCATACAGCGCTTCGGTATGAGGCCAGCCGACGAAGCCTGCAAAGAGACAGTCGCCTGCGCGGTTGGCTAGAAATACGTGATGAATCCCTAGACGGTTTTGCCAGGTGCGGAGGGTGAGTCCTTCGGCCAACTGTGCCCAAAGCTCGGAGGTCTCGAAACCACGGTAGTGGGCGTCGGTCATGCCAGGAACGGTTTGGAGCTGGCGAATGAGGCGATCGCAATAGGTTTCTATTGGCTGTGGCACGCACAGACAGTCCGTGCTTTGCCAGAACTGCTGAATGATGTTGGCGACAGCGGGATGTTTTTTCATCCGGTCGTGGTTGATGTCGTTGACGGTGACGTAGCTAGCCCGGTGAAACTTAGTGCATTCAAGAGGCACGACGCCATCGCTGCCGCCATCGTAGTCGCCTGCGATAATCAGGGTCGGAATTTCAGCGGCGATTTTTTCGGCGAGGGGGCGGCGATTGGTGCCCAGATCTCTGGCTATACCGATACCCCACTCGAAGGGGTCGAACATACGGCCTAAGTCTGCGCCGCCGACCGGAGAGGCTACGAGCACAAAGGATTCGACTAAGGGCCACCACTCTGGGTTGCGAGCGAGGACTTCTAGCCAGATAAGGCCGCCCATGGAATGGCCGACGATACGGATAGGGGTATCTGGGTGTTCGGTTTGAGTTTGGGCTGCGATCGCCTCAACGCGATCTACTAAAGGTGCAATGCGGATCCAGGTATTGACGAAGCCAAGGTTAGGAACGATGACTTTTGCCTGGGGGCAGGCAATTTTGTGGGCGAGTTTACCGATGCCTGAGTTGATGTCGGCCCAGCCGTGTTGGGCGTAGAGAATGTAGGAGGGTTGAGGCATTTATTAGAGAATGGTTGGCTTTGGAGGCGCTGTTTGCTTGTGATGACTGTAGAGCACCGATAACCCCTTTGTACGGTGTGGATGCCCGTTTTTAGGTTGTCCTCATAGACCGGTTATGAAGACGCTGTCTTTAAGATGCTTGGCGGTTCGGCGGTGATGAAAATAGGTTGCCCGGTTTGAGGATGGATGAACTGAAGCTGATGGGCGTGGAGATGGTAACCGATGTCGCCAGGACGGGCCGTGCAGTTGGGTGCTGGTGCTCCGCCAATTGGGTAGAGCGGGTCTCCTTGCAGGGGATACCCTTTAGCGGCAAGGTGGATGCGGATTTGATGGGGTCTGCCGGTGAAAATGGAGACCTTTAGAAGTGTGGATGTGGATGTGCGCTGAAGAACGGTGCAGTCGCTGCGGGCCGGTAATCCGGCTGGGTGATGTCCGTAAATGTGGCCAATACGATTGTGGGGAAGCTTGCCGATGGAGTAGGCACAGGTAAAGTGCTCTGGGAGGTGGCTCGGTGTGGTTGGGCCGACTAGGGCGCGGTAGATGTTGGCTAGCGTTTGGGGATTTTCTGGCGTTTTGATTGTGGCCACCTGGGTGGCGCTACGAGTGCGAAACTGACGAGCGAGGTTGGCACGGGCGATTTGGGTTTTGGCGATGAGCATTGCACCGGAAGTGCCTCGGCCTAGTCGGTGAATGGGAATAGGGGATTGATTGGGATAGTGCAATCGCAGCTGATGTAGCAAGGTGTGCTCTAGAAAGCCGCCGCCAGGTAGTACTGGCAGGCCAGAAGGTTTGGAGATGACCCACAGGTGGTCGTCTTCGTAGAGAATTTTGAAGTTTAACGGTGCGGCAGGTTCTTTCCAGGGGAGACGATAGTAGCTGAGCTGGTGGCCGCTTTTGAGCAGGGTTTGAGCGCTAGTCGGTTGGCCGTTGAGCAAGATTTGCTGTTGTTCTATGCGGGTTTGCCATTCGGCTTGGCTTGAATGCTGGTAGCGCTGGCTGTAGTAGGCGAGAACGGTTTGTCCGGCGGTGTGGGGTTGGATGCGATCACGATAAGTCCAGCCTTGATTCATGCCTGGAGTCGTCTCTTGAGTCGACTCCTGATTTGGTTTTGAGGACATGCTTGAAAGAACCTATCGAATGACGGCATCTGGGCCGTTAATAATCTATCTTGTGCATGTGTTGCAATGAATCGATACGTGAATCGAGATTTGAATGACTATGATGCGAGTGTTGGTTTGGCCTCAGGGTGCAGGGTGGATAAGACGGTGGCTGCAAGGAATAGTGAGTGCCTGTTTGCTGATGTTGCTGGTGGGTGGCTGCGCGCTGCCTCAAGTCAGTGCTGAAGACCGCTTGTTTTTGGATCTTTCGGCAGAGCTGGTGGGGAACTGTGTGCTGCCTAAGCAAAGTTTTGATGGGGAGCCCGTAGGTGGAATTTCTGCGATCGCCTACGATGTGCCACGCGACCGGCTCTATGGGCTGTCTGATAATCGCGATCGCCCTCGTTTTTATACCTTTTCTGTAAAGGGTGCTTTGGCAGGTTCCTTGGCAAACAATACTCAAAATGGTCGAAACCCACTAGCGCTAGCGGTAGACTCGGTTACCTATCTGAAAGATCTAGACGGTAATCCCTATCCTGCCGGCAGTTTAGACCCTGAAGGGATGGCCATTACGCCGAGCAATACGCTGCTAATTTCTACTGAAGGGTCGCCTCGGGCGCAGATTCCACCAACTATTGGTGAGTACAACATTGAAACGGGTCAGCTGACGCAAATGATTCCTGTGCCGTCTCGTTATGTGCCTGATGAAGTAGAGGTACAAACGAGAGGTGTGCAAGAGAATCTGAGCTTTGAGGCACTGGCGGTGAACGTTTCTTCTGGAACTGGCGGTGTGTATGAGCCCTATCGTCTGTTTGTTGCGACAGAAGGACCGCTGCTGCAAGATCTTGATTTTGAGCCTGAAATTCCCTACAAGAACCGCTTACTGCACTATACGATTGACCCGTATCAGACGACGCTGATTTCTGAGCATTTATATGAAATGGATTTAGCGCCTACGGGGGCTGTTTTACATGGTGTTCCAGAAATTGCGGTGCTAGACCAGGGTGGTCATTTCTTGAGCCTGGAGCGTTCCTATGGCTTTCAAGGATTTGCAATTAAGCTTTATCAGCTGGCTTCTGGTGGCGCTACAGATATTAGTACGGTTGAGTCTTTGCGTGGGGATGTCAATGGGATTAGTCCTATCCAGAAAGAGTTAGTTTTGGATTTAGGTAGCCTGGATCTGCCGCTACAAAACTATGAGGCAATGACGTTTGGCCCCGATATAGATAGCCGCCACCGCAGCCTGTTGGTTATGAGCGATGATAACTTTTCAGATGATCAAGAAACGAGTCTGCTGGTTTTTCAGATCAATGCGCTGTGAGGATGCGCTGTGAGGAACTGTTTTCTTTAGCTGATTTTTTTGCTGAGTTCTGTCTTTTGGTGGAGGAACTTTTGGGCTCGAATTCGGTAAGAAAAAAACGAAATTTAAACTTGCCTTAAAGAAGGCTTATCCCTGTCATAGTGGTTTTATTCTGGCAGAAAAATAATTTAGTTCAGCTGTGAGTATGTGTCAAAATAATCTGAAATACTCTAAGTGAAGGGCTTTAACCTGATTTTCTCTGGTTCGCACCTTTCGTTTTTTCCATCGTTTGGTCTTTTTTCAGACCCTTCCCTTTGCAAGAAATTACTCATGCAGCGCCCTAAACCTGATAAATTGGGCAACAGCAAAGATCATTAATTAAAGGTTTCATAAAGAGGCACATGCGAGTCTTAGTAATCGGCGGCGATGGATACTGTGGCTGGGCAACAGCGCTCTATCTCTCCAACAAAGGTCATGATGTAGCTATTTTAGATAACCTCGTGCGTAGGCTATGGGATATGGAGCTCCAGTCGGAGACCCTGACGCCTATTGCTCCTATCCAAACCCGACTGCAGCGTTGGAAGGACCTCACAGGTAAAGACATTGAGCTATTCATTGGCGATGTCAATAACTACCCCTTCCTAGAGCAGTCTATGCTGCAGTTTAAGCCGGATGCGGTAGTGCACTTTGGTGAGCAGCGGTCTGCCCCCTTCTCTATGATTGACCGCGAGCACGCGGTAATGACTCAGTCGAACAATGTGCTCGGTAACCTTAACCTGCTGTATGTCCTCCGTGACCATTTCCCGGAATGTCATCTGATTAAGCTCGGTACAATGGGTGAGTATGGTACGCCCAATATCGATATTGAAGAGGGCTACATCACCATTAAGCACAATGGTCGTGAAGATACTCTGCCATTCCCCAAGAGCCCTGGCTCTTTCTACCACCTGAGCAAGGTGCACGATACGCACAATATTCACTTCGCCTGTAAGATTTGGGGCCTGCGAGCAACTGATTTGAATCAGGGAATTGTGTACGGCGTGCTCACCGAAGAGACGGGCATGGACGAGCTGTTGATCAACCGACTCGACTATGACGGTGTGTTTGGTACGGCGCTCAACCGCTTCTGTATTCAGGCAGCAGTTGGCCATCCGCTAACGGTGTATGGTAAGGGCTCCCAAACGCGGGCTTTGCTTGACATTCGCGATACGGTTCGCTGTATTGAGATTGCCTGTGAGAATCCGGCAGATGCAGGTGAGTTTAGAGTGTTTAACCAGTTCACTGAAATGTTTAGCATTAATGAGCTAGCCATGATGGTGAAGAAAGCGGGGAATACGTTAGGTCTTGATGTTGAGATCAAGAATTTGGACAATCCTCGCGTAGAGGCAGAAGAGCATTACTTTAATGCGAAGAACACTAAGCTGATTGACTTAGGTTTGGAGCCGCATCTGCTGTCCGATTCTCTGTTGGATTCTGTTCTAAATACGGCGATTAAGTATAAGCACCGTGTGAATAAGAAACAGATTTTACCGACTGTTAGCTGGCGCCGAGACTAAGCGCAAGACTGGGCGACAGATGAGCGTATGAGCTATTGAAAGGGTCGGTTTGCTACTGTTGCAGGCTGACCTTTTCAATAGCAGCTCTTCTTCGTACAATAGCCGTAATCTGTTTATTGTTTGTTTCTCTTTTTCTTCTTCCTCCTCCTGATATTATGCGCATTGCTATCTTTACTGAGACTTTTCTACCTAAGGTTGACGGTATTGTTACTCGGCTGAAGCACACGGTTGAACACCTGCAAAGCTTTGGTAATGAGGTCTGTGTGTTTTGCCCGGAAGGTGGACTCAAAGAATACAAGGGCGCGAAGGTGAAGGGGGTTTCAGGCTTTCCGCTACCGCTGTATCCAGAGCTAAAGCTGGCGTTTCCTCGCCCTTCTATGCGTGAGGCAATAGAGGACTTTAAGCCAGATTTGATTCATGTGGTGAATCCGGCTGTATTAGGTTTAGGCGGCATTTATTACAGTAAGTCTCTTGATATTCCTTTGGTAGCGTCTTATCACACGCACTTGCCGAAATATTTGGAACATTACAATTTGGGTTTGCTCGAAGGGGTGCTGTGGGAGCTATTGAAAGCAATGCACAACAGTGCGGCGATGAATTTGTGTACGTCTACGGCGATGCAGCAAGCGTTAACAGAGCATGAGATTGAGCGGGTGGAAGTGTGGCAGCGCGGGGTGGATACTGAGCTGTTTCGGCCTGGTTTGAGAAGTGATGAAATGCGATCGCGCCTGAGTGAAGGCAATCCTGACGCGCCAATTTTGATTTATATTGGTCGCCTTTCGGCCGAAAAAGAGATCGATCGCATTAAGCCAGTGCTAGAAGCTATTCCGGGCGCGCGGCTGGCGCTGGTGGGTGATGGGCCCTACCGGGAGGAGTTGGAGAAGCATTTTGAAGGGACGCCAACCAACTTTGTGGGCTATTTGGCGGGTGAAGAGCTGGGTGCGGCCTATGCGTCTGCGGATGCTTTTATTTTCCCTTCGCGTACAGAGACGCTAGGACTGGTGCTGTTAGAGGCAATGGCGGCGGGCTGTCCGGTTGTGGCGGCGAATGCGGGTGGCATTCCTGATATTGTGACGGACGGGGTGAACGGGTTTATGTTTGACCCGAAAGATCCGCAGGGTGCGGTGTTAGCAACGCAGAAGCTGTTGGGAATGCGGGCAGAGCGAGAGCTATTGCGGCAAAACGCGCGTGTAGAGGCTGAGCGCTGGGGTTGGGAGGCGTCGACTCGGCAGTTGGAGCGGTATTACATGAGTGTGCTAAGTGCGGGTATGGGTGCGATCGCTGCCTGAAACGGTAGTGTTGTAAAAAGCACATTTTCTCTAGCTTTACCAAGCTAGAGAAAATGATGTGGGAACGTGGCATCGCACCAGTCAGCTAGATATCAAAGCCACCATCGGGCTTGTACTCCCACCAGCGACTGTTGGGGAAGGGGTGTCGCCGAGTATTGGTGCCGCAGTGAACGTCGCCTAGCTGGTCGTGGTAGGCATCCCAACCTTCAATGAATCGAACGTTGCGAGTGGGCACGACCTGCTCAAAGGCGGCTTCGAAGGCACATTTGCCGTTGATGATGGGCCCTCTAGGCTTGGGCACCAGGCTGCTATTGTCTAGTACCAGATGATTGATCATGTTCGGGAAGTAGGCCACCGCGCGGTCATTGTCTTCTAACGGTGGGTAAAAGAGAACGGGGATGTCAGTCATGTAGTTGCTGCCAATGCCCAACTCTTCGCTCAAAATGTGGAGGTTGCTGTCCATGTAGCTTTGGTAGCGATGATTGTTTTCCCAGAAGGTTGTATCTGCCAGCAGCTCATCGACGGTAATTTCAGCGCTTGTGGTGACGGTGCCAGGCGGGTGGTTGATGTTAGAGCGCCTTAGCCCTTCAAACATAGGGGTGTTGCCATGACCTTCTAGAGAGAGCTTTTGGAGAAGATTTCTGGCGCTGAGTGGAGAGGCCACCAATACCTGAAAGCCTTGGTCATTATCAGCGGGAATAAAGGAGATAATTTCGTCCACGTGGCCGACGAGCAGCCAGTCAGTAAATAGCTCAAAAGGAGCCTGAATTTTCTGGGCATAGAGGAAGTGACGTAGCTTTGGCATCATTTGCCGGGAGGTTTCACTGTAGTCACCTTTTTGGCGTCCACCAAAGACAATGCGACCGAAGGGATAGTGCCGTCCCTTTACGGTGACAGGCGGGCTGACTTCCAGGTTGCCAAAGGAGTCTAGGGAGTTCTGTGAGCGATCGCCTACCTGAAAGTGGCCAAAGTCTGGACCTAGCAGGTCGAGTTCTGGATAGTCGTCTAGTCCACCGTCACGTGGGCTGTCGAATACCACTGGAAGAATATGGGTTGGGCTTTGAACGTAGCCAAATTCAATTTCGTCTTGAATCCAGCGATCGCCTCTATGCCCTTCTTGTGGCACCACGGTCAGCGGAATGTCTAGCTCCTTCAAGGCAGACTTTAGGTCGGAGAGAAATTGCTGATTATTTTCCATCTCGCAGGCGTATACTTCTGCGGGAGGAAGCGTATGTGGTGTCATAATCCAGGGGGCAACTCGATAAACGGCGCGATCGCTTGCCACTGTTTCATCGCCTTGCTTCAGCAACAGCTCTAGGCTAATAAGTCCCTCAAACAAATCACCTGGATACTCGTGCGCTTCGATATAGCAGGTGATGCCACCAGTTGGAAGCGGTGCTGAAACTGAGATTGCAGGTGCCGTCTTATCTTGTAGATTCTTCCCTAATATATGATGGAATTCCTCGCCATCTTGACGGTAGATGGCACAGCACTCAGCGATTCGAGTCGGCACCTGTAGGACTAGGCTGACGCCATCTGGCAGTTCGCCAGTCCCGACCGTGTCTATCAACAGCCTCGACCACTCAGACTTTTGTCCATCTGTCGGAATACCGTCAGAAATATCGAGATCGTTATTAAACAGCAAAATCGCACCCTGTTGTGCCTCGCCATAGACCCAATTAGCGCGGCCAATGTCTTTCTGATCAATCTGGCCATCTCTGTTGCTATCAACCGACAGTGCAATTTGATGATCATAGGTTTTAACGACCAGCTCTGAAACTCTTTCACCAGAGGGTGAAAGGTGGACTAGCCGAGCCTGATGAGACCCCCCAGACAGTGCTTCGATGCGAAGACTGCCTTCGTTATCTAACGGTGCTGCGATAGGTTTACCGAGCTCAAAGCGGGTGACTTTATCTGATTTCATACATGTTATCTGGAGATCTGTCTTCTCTTTGAGAACAATCTGACCCTCTTGTGGATTAAAGAAGATTGTTTTATGCTCTTCTTTTCTGAGATTTAGAAGCTGGTGGTTTGTTGATTTTTGAGCCGTTGCTAGTGTCTGGTTCATTTCTTTATTGTGTAGATGTTTTCGAGTGGTTTACTGAGAGAAAGCAATCGCTACGAGGTCTTGTTGTATCTGCTACTGCTCATCATCAGCGCGTAAGGAGACACCGCTAGCGTAAAACTTGAGCAGAGACCCGATTTTTGATGCTTTACTTTTTGACAGTTGCGAGAGAAAATTCGCTCTATTTCTTTCGTGAGATCACTTGGCGCGCTTCTTTGAAGGTTTGCAGTTCTGTGTAAGAAAAAGGTGAGTTTTTGAGCCTTTTATTAGTATTTTGATTCGTAGGCTCAGCTAGCAGTGTCATTGTGGGCTTGGGCATAGTAGACATAACAATTGTCTCCTGAAAGCAGGAAATACAGTTGTTAGCAGATATAAGTCTTACAGCGGTATTCAGCACAGCGGCAAGAATAGAGAGATTAAAAATCATGGGTCTTTCTTTGGCCTTTCTTCGTGCGATGGCATTGCCTGTTGATTGTTGAAGAGAGAACGCTTAATTGAAGGCTCTATAAAAATTGACGCTGTAAAAATTGGCGCTGTGAAAGTGCCGCCTTATGAAGCTATAAAGCTTGACAAACGTTTCTACTCTTCTAGGCGTGAGTAGAAAATAGGAAGAGAAACTTATGCACTTTTGCGTTTGTCTCGCTCGAAAACAAGAGATGGAAAAAGCCTCTATAGCTTTTGTCGAGTTGCCTAACAAAGAAACGGCGGTCTTAATATGAAAGGCCATCGCCGATAGCCCTTCGCCGATAGCCTTTGTGTCGAGGACCATTCATAGTCTGCTTTCAGTCGTTCGTAATGGGCACGCCGCTCATTTTCTACGGTATTTAAAATTTCTTTTCTGGTGCTAGCGGGTTCGGTAAGCGGCGCACCAACATCCACTACTTTGATGCTGATGCGATCGCCTACTGCTAGCATCTGCTCCGATCAATTGACTGTACCGGGAGAAACTCAGTGTAAAAGCTATCAGTTCACCTACTCGTCAGAAAGATAGCTAGGCTTCAAGGTAGCTGTCTTTCTGACAAAAGCTGCGTCGCCATTTCGGTGCGAGAAGAGACCTTAAGCTTGCGGAATATTTTTTTCAGCGCTTGCTTGACGGAGTTCTCAGTAATCCAAAGTTCTGCACCGACTTCTGCGTTTTTCTTACCTAAGGATACGAGATCTGCTATCTGACGCTCACGAGCGGTAAGGCGCGCTGATAGAGGCGTTGCATCACTATCAACAACGTTTTTTATGGCAGTAAGAGACTGGTTGGGAGATTGTTGGACACGCACGGTTGCTGCCCATACCGATAGATGTAGGCAGATCGCACTCACATCAGCAAGATCTTGGTTGTTAAAGGTAGGCTGAGCCTTTTCGCGAGTGCAGCCCAGTACGCCGACTAGCCGTCCCTTGGTAACGACCGGGCCTGCCATCACATGCCAGTGGTCCGGGCGAGGGCAGATGATTTGCCAGGCTTTGGGTGAGATTACTAGGCTCTCATGCACCGGGGCATGTTGCTCGGCTAGATAGCGAGTAATGGGGTTACGTTCCGTTGAAAGAACGGCTTCTAGCGCCTTCTTTAAAGCGGGGTTTAGGTTACGTTCTGCTGTCAGGAGACGATCAAAGAAGAAGATGCCTGAGCGAGTCGCAGCGAAGTGTTCTCCAATTTTTGGCGCAACGTGCGATCGCAACTCATCTTCTTCTGTCGCTTGGTTAATCGCTTGAAACAGGCTCTGTAACTGGCTTTTCATTTGGCTTCTTATGCTTACAGCAAATGAGGGCCCTTAAAAAGGCTATCTGACAAGACTACCCGAACGAGGTCTATGCGTCGTCCGAGCTCCTCACTATCTTAGAGGGTGTAGATGCTTACTGGCATTGTTTTGACATTTTTGATTTGGAGAACAAATGACTGAGCTACCCACTAACTGGCCACACTACGTCATCGGCATCGTAATTTATCCCGGCATGACTACCCTAGACATCGTTGGCCCTCAAACGGTGTTTAGCGGATTGCCCAATGTTGATATTCATCGCATTTGGAAAACGCTAGACCCGATCACGGGAGATGATGGCATGGTTATCGTGCCAGATACTACGTTTGCAGATTGTCCACCTGTCGATGTCATCTGCATCGGCGGCGGTCTCGGCCAGAGCGCTATTGTAGATGACGCTGAGATTCTTAGTTTTTTGAAGCAGCAGGGCGACAATGCCAAGTTTGTAACCTCTGTTTGCGGCGGCTCTGAGTTCCTTGCCAAAGCAGGACTGCTCGAAGGCTACCGCGCCGCTACCCATTGGGCCGCACGGCCAAAGCTAGCCGAATTGGGGGTTGAAGTTGGTACAGAGCGTGTCGTTGTTGATCGCAATCGGATGACGGGCGGCGGCGTCACAGCCGGGATTGATTTTGGTCTAACGGTTGCGAAAGCGCTCTACGGTGAAGATATTGCCAAAATCAATCAGCTTTTGATGGAATACGATCCGGCACCGCCTTACGATGTGGGGTCGCCTGAAAAAGCTGGGCCTGAGCTGATTGAAAAAGCGATGCAGTACATGACTCAGACAATGGGGCCAATACCATAACAACTGAAAGGCCAGCGTTTTTCACGGTTGCTTGGAAAAACGCTGGCTTGGTGAGCATTCCTGAGCACCGAAAAGCATGAAAAACGATCGTCTCAAGTTGATATCAGCGCTACAGTTCAATATTCGAATTGCGGCTGTCGCTGAAGGTATATCGTTGCTTGTTTTGCTGTTTGTTGCGGTTCCTTTGAAAAGATTCGCGGGTTTTGAGATAGCTACAACGATTGCAGGGCCTTGTCACGGTTTTTGCTTGGTCATTTATCTGGTTTTGTTGGTCGAAGCGATCGCGGCAGAAGCAATATCTGCTCTAGTTCTGTTGCTGGCTGTTGTCGTTGCACCTATTCCATTCGCCACGTTGATTGTTGAACGGAAATTTTTGTCACAGCTACATTAAGAAGTTTGAGTAATGGTTTATAGCCTCTTAAAAGTTTTTCACATTACATCAATGGCGCTTTGGCTGGGTGGAATGTTCACCTTCTCAATTATCGGCGCTACTGCGGATAGTGAGAATGCAGCAGCGTTGCGCGTTCTTTTTGGAAAAACGGTAACGCCAGCAATGTTAGCAACCTGGGCTGCTGGCCTCAGTCTAGCCACTATTGGGGGCTGGTTTTCTATCGCTGCATGGCCCTTTGTAAAAATCACAGGTGCTTTTCTTCTCTCTGGTGTGCATGGGATGGTTGCAGGCCGCCTAACAAAGCTCGCTGGTGATGATGATGAAAAACCAGCATTTAGCAGTTTGCTCTCGGTGACAGCACCCGTGATTACGGTGCTAGCAATGGTTAGCCTCGTCTTTGTAGCAACAACTAAGCCACTCTAGATTGCTTATCGCAAGCAGCCATTAGTCAACTACCTGATGGAGATTCGCCGTATGATCTACACGACGAATGCGATTGAGTTGGTCAATCGCTCATTGCGCAAAAAGATACGATCACTCTCATGTTCTTCTCATTACAGCTTTGTAAGATCCATTCGTACTATAAGCCTATCTTTGATTTCAAACGTATGCTCAAATATACCTTCTGAGATAACAGCACCGTCCAGATCATAAACAAGTTGTTCAATGCGAACTACGCTCACTTCTTCCGAAAGAGCACTGATAGCAACAGGTTTGTCGTATGGGCGAGTTGTTTCCCACTTTTTGAGCCAGTAGGCGCGAACCGCGTCTTTGCCATGCAACCTATGATCATCATCATCGTCAGGCCAACTAACACCATCACTGATAAAAGCGAGCAGCGCCTTGATATCTTGCCGATTAAACGCTGTGTAAGCCTGGAATATAAAATCTTGATACTTTGAATTCATAATGATGCTGTCTTTTTGGCGCTATCTCTCTTTGCGTTAAAAGAAGACTTGATCGAGCTTTGTTCTTGAGTGTTACTCTGCGTCAGAACCAGATGATGGCAGTGAACAGACTTCCATCATTTGAATCAAGCCATTCTTAAAGGTATAACGGTGGCCAACATGCTCATCGGCGAGCACCGCTCCAGCTAGATCGCGTACAACCTGATGAACGTCGACTAAGATCTGTCCCTCTTTTTCAATGTGAAAATTAACCGGTTCGACATGGGAATCAATCTCGCTCCCTTGCTCTATCCAGTAAGCTCGAACCTCTCCTGGCCCCCGAACAAAACCACCCTTAAAGGCTCTTGGCCAGTGTACATCGGTAGTCATGAGCGTCAGAACGGCGTCTAGATTGCGGGCGTTGAAGGCAACGTACGCTTTGCGCAACATCTCAATTTCTGGTGTGGATTGATTCGACATAAGCTATCACCTTTTGTGGATACTCCTACGGTAGGCTTAGCCTTAACCTGCCGTCTCATCCAATTCTGCTAAAATTAGTCCAATCCTGCTTAGGATACGTCTGGTTTGGGGTGTGAAGTATTCGCTGGATTAGAGCCGACCATGAACCATAAAACCTCCGTACTTGATCTTACAAACCAACAGGAAGCAGTACGGGTTTTACCACACTCGCCACTAATTGATAGCTATCGCACCGGATGGGAGGGATTGACCTTTACTCATTATTGTCACCCTCCCTACGAAACGGTAGAGCATTGTCTTCTACAGCATTCACTGGTAATCACAGACGACAAGAGTTGCTTCAAAACAGAGCGCCGCTTGGACGGCAAGCTTAATCGATATACCCATGGGAGAGGTCGCATAGATATCATTCCAGCTTTTCTAAGGCGCTCCACACACTGGGATCAAGAAATCGAGTTTTCAGTAATTGCGATTTCTCCAACATTATTGAATCAGACGACTCAGGCATTGACACAGCGTGAGGTAGAACTGATTCCGCAGCTGGCGGTTGATGATCCTGTTATTCAGCAATTAGCGATCGCACTCAAAACAGAAATCCAAACGGGCTGTCTGTCTGGCAAGCTATATGGTGAATCGTTAGGGACAGCGCTGGCCGCTCGCCTAGCTCAAAACTATGCCGCTAGCAACCCCTTAGTAAAGTCTAAAGTCAGTAGGCTAGCCCAGTCGCAGTTGGCGCGGCTCGTTGACTACATTGAGGCCAATCTAGAGCAGGATTTATCGATTTCGGATTTAGCAACGCTAACGGGCATGAGCCCATCCCATTTCAGCCGCGCTTTCAAGCATTCAGTGGGCATTGCGCCCTACCAGTACGTAATGCAACAGCGTGTAGAACGAGCCAAGCAATTACTGAAACAGCGAGCTATCTCAATCAGCGAGGTTGCTTTGGCTTGTGGATTTGCGAACCAAACACACCTTACTAAAGTCTTTCGCAAGCTAGCAGGAACAACGCCCAAAGCTTATCAACAGCGATAATCTTGAAAAATACTAGCTCATGAAACGGCAACAGAGTGCATAATTCTGATGCTATAAGCTTGAGAGTTTTGTAGGGAAGCAAATACACCCGATGCATAATTGTATCCTTCTAACTCTGAGTAAATAATAGAAGGCGCACATGGGTGCTCTACCGCAGTCCAAAGCCTAACTGCCTGATTTGAATTGTGACGGACTTGAGACAACAGATTTTCAGCATACTTATCCAAGTCGAACAAGAAGAGCTAGAGAGAAGTTATGAATGAGTCAAAAACTAGAAAAAGGCCTATCGCGGTCTGGATTGTTTCTGTTTTTTATATTTTTACCAGCACACTGCTACTGCTGTTTACATGTTTAAGCTTCTCGGGGGCTGTCTCAATTCCACCTGAAGAAATGGTTCGCTTAAATAGCTTAACAGGTATTGATTACTTATTTATCATTGCTCAGAACTGCATGTATTTAGCCGCTGCGATCGCGCTCTTTCGACTGCGAAA
>ERZ1740058.1012-NODE-1012-length-15707-cov-6.581843_pt1 | contig 15707 bp, 9 predicted proteins | sample MGYA00581745_ERZ1740058 | MGnify/ENA primary metagenome ERZ1740058 (study PRJEB43018, sample SAMN04849742) | marine metagenome | isolation source: floating plastic debris | place: Pacific Ocean | collected 2008-08-30 | study: EMG produced TPA metagenomics... | reverse complement strand
CGCTTACAGGTACTGGTACTCCCGGTGAAACGATCAAGCTCTACGCTGACGACGTGGAAGTTGGCAGCACCATTGTCGATGACGCAGGCAACTACAGCGTCACGCCATCTGAACCACTCAGCGAAGGAACGTCTGAGCTGGCAGTAACGACAACCGATGCCAGTGGCAATGAGTCAGAGCAATCCGCTCCATTGCCACTGACCATTGATGAGACCGCACCAGATGCGCCCGCAGTGCCTGAGCTGGAGCCAGCCTCTGACACAGGTGAGTTGGGTGACAACATCACCAGCGACACCACCCCAACCTTGACTGGCACCGGTACGCCTGGAGAGATCGTCAAGCTCTACGCTGACGATGTTGAGGTGGGTAGTGCCGTTGTGGATGCTGAAGGTAACTACAGCATCACGCCATCTGCACCACTCAGCGAAGGAACGCCTGAGCTTACAGTGACAACAACCGATGCTAGCGGCAATGAGTCAGAGCCATCAGATCCGTTAACGCTGACCATCGACGAGACCGCACCAGATACCCCCGAAGCGCCTGAGCTAGAGCCAGCCTCTGATACTGGTGAAGTCGGCGATGGCATTACTGGCGACACCACGCCGACACTCACAGGCACTGGTACTCCTGGAGAGACTGTCACGCTCTACGCCGATGATGTTGAGGTAGGTAGCACTATTGTCGATGACGCAGGCAACTACAGCGTCACACCTTCTGAACCGTTAGGTGAAGGAACACCTGAGCTGACGGTAACAACGACCGATGCCAGTGGCAATGAATCAGCACCGTCTGCACCGCTGATGGTGACTATCGATGAGACCGCACCTACAGCACCCGTGATTCCATCTCTGGTGGAAGAATCCGATACGGGTGAGGTGGGTGACAACACCACCAGCGACACTACCCCAACGCTGACCGGCACAGGTACCCCGGGTGAAACCATCAAGCTCTATGTCGATGACGTTGAGGTGGGTAGCACCATTGTTGATGACGCAGGTAACTACAGCGTTACCCCAACTGAGCCACTCAGTGAAGGAACGCCTGCTCTGACGGTGACAACGATCGATGCCAGTGGCAATGAATCAGCACCGTCTGAGCCACTAACGCTGACCATCGACGAGACCGCGCCTACAATGCCCTCTGTTCCGTCGCTTGATGCAGCCTCTGATACAGGTGAAGTGGGTGATGTCTTCACCAGCGACACCACCCCGACACTTACCGGTACCGGCACTCCTGGTGAAACGATCAAGCTCTATGCTGACGATGTTGAGGTTGGCAGCACTGTTGTTGATGCTGAAGGTAACTACAGCGTTACGCCAACTGAAGCACTCAGTGAAGGCACGCCTGAGCTAACAGTGACGACAACAGATGCTAGCGGTAACGAGTCAGAGCAATCCGCTCCGTTGACGCTGACCATCGACGAGACCGCACCAGCGGCACCTGTGATTCCATCTCTTGATACAGCCTCTGATACGGGTCAAATCGGTGATGGTGTCACGAGTGACACTACCCCGACGATCACGGGCACGGGTACGCCGGGTGAAACCATCACGCTCTATGCCGATAACGTGGAAGTTGGCAGCACCCTTGTCGATGCCGTAGGTAACTACAGCGTCACACCTGCTGAACCGCTAGCAGAAGGCAGTCCTGAACTGACAGTGACAGCCACTGACGCAAGTGGCAATGAATCGGAGCCATCTCCTGGCTTGACACTGACTATTACCTCTACTCAGTCTGGCTCTGGAGGGTCGGATACAATCACGGGAAGTGATGGTGACGACGTCATCAATGGTTTGAGTGATGACGATACGCTAGATGGTGGTGGTGGCAATGACATTATCAATGGTGGTAGTGACAACGACATCATCATCGGTGGCACGGGTAATGACGTTCTGAACGGCGGTAGCAGCGATGACGTTATCACTGCTGGAGACGGTAGAGATATCGTTAACAGCGGTAGCGGTGACGATCAAGTCTTCGGTGGCACGGGTGATGATCTGCTCAATGGCGGTAGCGGTAATGATCAGCTCTTCGGCGAAGAGGGTAACGATTTGCTTTCTGGCGGTAGTCAGAATGATCTCCTGAATGGTGGTCAAGGTAATGACTTCCTTCGTGGAGGTAACGATAACGACGTTCTCATCGGTGGGGCGGGTGATGATCTGCTCTATGGTGGAGCGGGTCGTGATATCTTTGCTTACACTCAAACCAGTGAGTTTGGCGATACTATCCAAGACTTTGAGATTGATCGCGATCGCCTCGACTTGAGCTCCATCTTCAACGGTAATGCTTCTTTAGGCAGTAACGTCATAGCGCAGCAAGTCGGAAGACATACCGCTATTCTGGCTGACAGTGGCTCAGGCTTTGAGCAAGAAGCACTGTTGAACAACGTCACCGCCAGTTCTATAGAAGAAGACAACTTCATTCTTTAAGATGGCCGTGACCAGCAAGATGATGTTCAACCATTCATAGAACATAAAGTCATAGAACATAAAGAGAGACTGTAAAAGATAGGTAGATAACGCGCGTTATCGTTTATCCTGCCAGCATCTCGATATATCTCATATCCCTGCAAAAAAGAGCAGATAGTCAGCCGATTATCTTCCTCTCCTTTGCAGGGATTTTGTTTATGTAGCTCTCGAAGCGTTGCTTAAGACACCAACGAGAAGCTACAACCCATAGCGAATAAGCAACGCTTCTGAGCAAATGTCCTAATGCATTAGGACATTTGCTATATCGGTTGCATGGTTGCCGCTGAATGTTTGATTTTCATAAAACAACAAACGTCAGAAAGAAGTATTAAACAAGGTTTATCCCAGCAGGCTGAGCTGACCATTATCGAGTTCGGCTTTACGCTTTTGACGATTTTTTTGCTTGGCGATTTGCTGACGTCTAGGATTTTCTAGCCAGCTACCGTGAGCGACGAACCAGGTGCGCAGCAGTGTGAACTGCGGTTTTTCTAAGCTATCGAGATCGAGCGCGGTGGGGTAGAGACTGCCAATGGGCTGCTGAGCCCAGCTAACATCACTGGGGAATAGATCCGCGCCAAAGGGGGTAACGTCTTCGGGAAGTCGGGTGAGCAAATGTCCGATGTTAGGAGAATGGATAATGTCGTGACGCAGCTCATCAATGCGTTGGGCTCGTCGGCTTCGGGCTTTTTCGTAGTTGAGAATAGGGGTGGGATAGCCTTTTACCTTGGGTGGTGTGCCGAGCTGCTCGGGCGATAGGTGAGCCAGTTCGGGAAGCCAGCGGTGGATAAATTTGCCTTCGGGATCGCATCGGTCGATCGCTTCTTGCTGTGGGTTATAAATCCGAATCCAGGCTTTGTTGAGGCAGTGCGTAACGCCAGCTTGCTGGGCCCACTGGTAGTGGTCGATAGGGCAATCGCCGTCGATGAGGTAGCGCATAAAGTGAAGTGCGCCGTAGCGCCAGTCCATGCCGATGAGGTTGCATAAAAAGCTGGCGTAGATGGCTCTGACGCGAAAATTGAGGGCCAGCCAGCCGCCAGTTTCTTGCAGACAGCGGGCGGCTGCATCGACGATGGGATAGCCGGTTTGACCGGCCTTCCAGGCTTCGTAATGGTCTTGGTTGTAGTCCCAGCCGCCGTTTTGCAGCTCGGGTGAATTGAATTGTTGGTCGGCAGGGCCGGTTTCAAACGGTGTGTAGAGCGATCGCACCTCCAGCTGAGGCAAGTAGCGAAAGCGCTGGGTAAAGCCACTCCCCCATCGCAGCCGCGAAATCAGCTGATGACTGCTGCGCTGCACGCGTTTATCGCCGATCCACTGCGGCTCTTGCTGTCTGGCCCATACCGTTTGAGCGCACTCGCGAATAGAAATCGCCCCGTACTTGATATAAGGACTGAGCCCACTGGTGGCATTGCTCCCCGGGTAGGAGAGCTGCCAGTAGTAGCTTTCTGCCTTGCCTCGATCGAAAAACAGATGCAGGAGCCGCCGGGCTTCTGCGGTGCCGCCGGGCGGAATTTTCATTTTGCTAGCGGTGTGCTCTAGCTGTTCGAGAGTCGGTAGGTCGTCAGAGGCAATATCGGGTGGAACGTTAACGGTTTGGGGCGTGGGGACTTGGGGCGATCGCATTTGCTGATACCACTGCTGCCGATACGCGGGATAGCTGATCAGCTGTGGCACCGTGCCCTGCGGCTCAAACCATCTAATTTTGAGCCCTTCCTTACGCAGGGCCTGATTGAGCCGCGCATCGCGGACCCGTCCATAAATTCGCTCGAAATCGAGATAGCTGTAAATCCCTTCTGCGCCAGTTGCTTTGACTAGCTGCGGCAAGAGCTTTACCGGATTGCCAGTTCTTAAAATTAGTCTCCCCCCGCGAGTTCTGAGATCTCTATCTAGGGACGCTAGACAGCTGAGCATAAAGCGAACCCGCCCAGAGCCAGTTTCGGGATGCAGTAGCAAAGACCGATCGAAAATAAATACGGGAATCACCGCCCCCCGTTTGGCCGCTCGGTAAAGCGGCTCGTGGTCGCAGATACGCAGGTCGCGGCGATACCAAACAAGCGTGCGGTTCATCGGTTTAAGTGGCAGCGCCCCTCTGTGCTAAATATTTTTCTACGCTTAAATATTTTTCGAATATTTTTCTACTTTAAAGCTGTTTTCAGCTTCGTGCATCTGTCAGGGGTGTTAGCCAATGAATAAAAGCACGAACAAAAGCACGAGCAAAAGCAGCGAACCTACAAGGCGAAGGCGAAACTACAAAATGATGGTAATTTATAGTTCATGTGTACTATTATTGTACTGCTAGCCGCTTCGGAGTTACTTGATGTCTTACCCACCTGCATCTAAACCATCCTCACATCCAACTGCTTACTCTCGTGCGGAGGTTCGCAGGAAGCGTCCTTTAGAAGGGCGAGGGTCTGGCCGGACTTATTCAGGGAATCGCCGTCAATTGATGAATAGCCAGCAGACAGTACCGCTGCTGTCGCCCCATCGGCAAAAAGTACTCTGGGCAGGCGGTGCGATAACGCTGCTTGCAATGGCGACCATTTTGCCAACTCAGGTGTCTTCGCAATCAATTCCGGATGCTAGCTGCGAGCAGGTGATTAAGTCCGGTGCGGAAATTTCGCGAGGGCAGCTGTCGAGCCTATTGTCTGTGCCAGAAGGGTCAACGAAAGAAGCCGTACGTCAGGTGACTTCTGAGCCCTATTGCACGCTGCCAATGGTGTCGATAGAGACGGTCTCGACTGCCGGTTCTGTGATTGCACCTGAGGTAAAAACGGAAGCTAGTGCTAACGCTGATGCCGCTGATTCACTGGAGCGAGAGGCCTATCCATTGGCCTTTGATTCAGAAGCATGGCTGGTCTTGAACTACCACGGGGGCGAATACCAGGGCTATGACTTTGTCTTTAAGCCGTAATATCCAAGCTATCCCAATTAACCCAGTTAATAAGCTATTCCAGCTAAATGGTGGCTTTATGCGCTAATACTGCTCCAGTTTTTCCAGTCTGACATGGGGCGGGTGAGTAGCGCGATCGCCTGATCAGCAGGCAGCGCCTTTTGAAAAAGAAACCCCTGTCCCTGTTTACAGCCTAGCTTTTGTAATTGCCTTAGCTGAGTAATGTTTTCGATGCCTTCTGCCACGACTACCATGTTCATGGTCTTAGCCATGCTGACGATCAAAGGAATAATGCCCAAGCTATCTGTCTCATGGGTAATTGGCTGGACAAAAGATCGGTCAACCTTAAGGCAGTCCACAGGTAGCGTATGCAGATAGTTGAGCGCGGAGTACCCTGTGCCGAAGTCGTCAACGCTAATCTGAATTTGCTGTGCTTTGAGCGCTCTCAGTACGTTGTTGACGATGGTGCGATCGCTAATAATCGATCGTTCTGTCAGCTCAAAGCGCAGTCGGTGAGGAGAGACGCCCGTCGATTGAATAATGTGCTCGACCTGTCGCAAAATATCAGACTGTAAGAGTTGCTCAGGGGCAACATTAACGCTGATGCTAAAATCCGCATCCACTCTGCCTGAGCGCTCCCAGGCTGCTAGGTGAGAGCAGGCCATCCAAAGGATCTGTTGCCCCAGCTCTAAAATAAGGCCACTTTCTTCTGCAAAGCGGATAAACTCGTCGGGCCCAATGAGTCCCTTGGTCGGGTGCTGCCAGCGTACAAGCGCCTCAAAGCTGGCAATTTTCATGGACTCTAGGTCAACAATAGGCTGATAGTACAGTCTAAACTCTTGGCGTTCGAGTGCCAGGCGCATATCGGTTTCGAGCTGTAGTAGCTCAACCGCGCGGCTGTGCATTCCCGATTCGAACCATCGATACTGCCCCTGGGCAGAGTCTTTCGCCTGGTACATCGCGACATCGGCATCGCGCAGCAGGTGCTCTGCCGCGACATAGCTGGCGTCACCCCATACCATTCCAATGCTGGCATTGATGTAGATATCTTGACCGGCCAGCAGAAAGGGCTGAGAGAGGGCTACGAGAATACTTTCTGCGGTGGCGACAACCTCGCTTTTGCATTTAACCTCGCTCAGCAGTAGCGCAAATTCATCGCCGCCAAAGCGAGCGACAATGTCCACGTTGGTAAAGGGTTGCTCTAGCTGGGTCAGCCGTCTGGCCACGCCTCTGAGCAGCTGGTCGCCGATGCGGTGCCCTAGTGAATCGTTAACGCGCTTGAAGCGATCGCAGTCTAAAAACAAAACGGCAAAAGAGTGCTCAGCGGTCAGCTGTGTCTGCGCCATCAGCTTACTCAGCTTTTTGACAAAAGACAGTCGATTGGGCAGGCGTGTCAGCCGGTCGGTCAGTGCGACTTCTAACAGCTGGTTGTGCGCCAGTTCTAAAAGCTGCGTTCTTTCTTTGACTCGGCTCTCTAGCGCTTCATTCAGCTGCTTTTGCTGTGCTTGGGCGAGCCTTAATTTTGTCTGGTGACGAACGCGAGCGAGGACCTCTTCAGGCTGAAAAGGCTTGGTGACATAGTCTGCTGCGCCATGCCGAAAGGCCTGAACTTTGTCGAAAGGCGCGTCTAAAGAGCTGAGAAAAATAATGGGAATATCAGCCGTTAGCGGCCCGGCATGCAGCTGATCGCACACTTCATAGCCGTTCATATGCGGCATCATGATGTCTAACAGGATCAAGGTTGGCTGGTACTGTTCGGCGAGTGCGATCGCTTCCGAACCGTCCTTAGCCTGAATGACCTGATATCCCTCGTCGCTCAGCAGCTTAGATAGAACGAACAAATTGGTTGGTGTGTCATCTACCACCAAAATTCGACCCGTTTGATCAAAATCAGCTGTACAGGTGTCAAAGAGGTCAATCAACTTTCCGCCCAAAAAGAATTCAGCAGATTGAAGCAGCCGTGATGGGTCCGCTTCGGTAGAAATTTGCTATGCAAAGTTTGCTGTAGACTGCCGCATGTATCAAATTTTCGTACCAGGATTTATTGGTTTAGTTGATTCCTCAGCAAGTGTCAACTGGAACACTATCACCTTAGCGAGCGTTTTCCTGTGGGAAAAGAGTATTGCGTAAACCATGCGGTGTGCTCTGAAGCACCATTCTCTCAGTAGTAACACGGTATTTTCAGCTATTATCGAGCGAATGGTGGAAAATACTAGTTGTTTCTACAGGAGTTTCAGCAACTTAATTAATAAACGTTTCTTTTTCTCCCTTTTTCTCTTTATATCAACGCGTTATAAAAGTATAAATAATGAAACGAATCCACAAAATCTATTGACCCGGCGCAGCCTCTTCTAAGCGGTAACTTCTTCTAACAGGTGAGTGCAAGCATCACTGAGTAGATCGATGACATAGTCGAACCCAGCTTCCCCGCCGTAATACGGATCGGGCACCTCTTGATCGGGGTGGTTTTGGCAAAAGTCGCACATCAGGCTTACTTTGTCTGAGTACTGATTGCCAGTATCCAGGCTGCGGATATCTCGATAGTTACTGCGATCCATGGCTAGGATGAGATCAAAGTCCTCAAAGTCACTTTGCGTAAACTGTCTAGCGCTGCCCACTAACGTTATTCCTTTTTTCTGAGCTGCCGCATTCATTCGCCTGTCAGGTGCGCTGCCGACGTGGTAGCTAGCTGTTCCAGCTGAGTCACACACAACTTTGTCGGTTAGCTGCTGCTGCTTGATCAAATGATTCATGATGTTTTCAGCGGAAGGCGAGCGGCAGATATTGCCGAGGCAGACAAAGAGAAGTCGAGTGGGCATAGCAGAAAGAAGGTCAGAAAGAAGAAGGCCCCACGGATGGGAGGTAAGGACAGATAATAGGTGTGTGAGGAGTATGTGTTTTCCTAGTCTGCTTAGAGTCCGGGCAGGTTCAATCCGCCGGTGAGCTCTTCCATCTGTTCGCGCATGGTAGCAGTAGATTTGTTGTAAGCGTCCAGCATGGCTGCTTTAACTAGATCGGAGAGCACGTCTGCGCCCTCGCCCAGTGCTTCTTCTGAAATGACGACGTCGCGAGGCTCCTGGTTACCACTCATCGTGACCTTAACCATGCCACCGCCTGACTGGCCTTCGATTTGCATTTGCGCTAGCTCTTCTTGTAAGCGCTTCGCGCCTTCTTGAACCTGCTGCGCTTTTTTAAATGCCTCAGTCAGCTCTTTCATTTTGCCGAGACCGAACCCGAATCCTTGGCCTTTAGTCATGATGGTAAGAAGTTATAGGTAAATTGACTGTCAAACTATAGCATTGCATCTGAGACAGCATTGCATCTGAGACGCATGGCCTTAAAGTAGGGCCTCGACTAGGCTTAGCCAGCGGTTTCGTCGAACGGGCCGATAATTTTGACTTCTGTTTCTAGCGATATGCCGTTGCGATCGCGAATAACCGCTTGAGTATGCCGAATCAGGGCCAGTACATCACTGGCCTTAGCCTTGCCTAAGTTCACAATGAAGTTGGCGTGGAGCGTCGAGGTTTGTGCCTGACCAATTTGATGGCCCTTCAAGCCTGCTGCTTGAATCAGTCGCCCGGCACTATCGCCTGGCGGGTTACGAAAAACGCTGCCGCAGTTGGGCAAGTGGTAAGGCTGCGTTGTACGACGCTGTTTTAGGTCTGCGGCTGTGGCGGCCTTAACCGCAGCAGGATCGTGACCCGGGCTCAGCTGAAAGGTGGCAGCCGTGACAATTCGGTCACTTCTTCCCTGCAAGTTAGATGTGCGATACCGATAGCCCAGCGCTTCTGGCTTGAGCCTGTGTAGCGTGCCATTGGGCTCAAGCACGTCGGCCTCGACCAAAATATCTGCGGTTTCTCCGCCGTGCGCTCCGGCATTCATTACGACCGCGCCACCCACTGTTCCTGGAATGCCGATAGTCCATTCAAACCCCTTTAGCCCATGACGAGCCGCCTTCCACGCTAGAGAAGACCAGGGTTCTCCAGCCGCTGCAACGACCCGGCCAGTCTCAGCGTCAAATTCGCTATGACGTAACGCTCTAGTACAAAGCACCAGTCCCGATAGACCCTGATCGCTGATCAGTAGATTGGACCCTGCGCCCAGCATAGTAATGGCCAGCCCTTGATCCCTACCCCAGCGAATAGCTTCCCCGAGCTGATCGGGGGTTTTAGGCAGGGCCAGCCACTCTGCTTGCCCACCTACTTTAAAGGTGGTGAGTTTGGCGAGCGGTGCCCAAGGGGTAATGTCTAGACCGCTGTCTAGGGTTACTGCTGCCTGCACTGTTTTCGCCGTCACAAGTTTGACCTGAGTAAAGTAAGGATGATGATCACCTACGCTAGAGCGTCTTAAGTGAGGGCAGCTTCTGGCTGAGCGACGTTTTGATAGGCCTCCATCACATCGGGAATCACCTGATTGAGATTTCCAGCCGTCAGGAAAATGACGATATCTCCTGGGACCAAGCTAGTTTGTAAAACCGCTTTTACGGCTTCTAGCGTGGCCTGATACTCAGTGTTGGGCTGGTATTGGGCGATCGCCCGCATGACCTGCTCGCCAGTAATGTTGGCCGTGTTGGTTTCCCCAGCGCTGTAAATATCGGTGACGATGATCCGATCGGCGCCTTCAAAAGCGGTGGCAAACTCATCGAGCAGGGTAGATGCTCGGCTGTAGCGGTGCGGCTGAAAGACGGCGACAACTTGGCGATCGCGCCCCGATGGCAGCTTGCCACTGCGCTGAATTTGAGCAGCGGCTAGCGTTGCTTTGACCTCGCTAGGATGGTGGGCATAGTCGTCAATAAACAGAATGTCATTGTAAAAGCCCCGGTGCTCAAACCGTCGGCGAGCGCCCTGAAAGTTTGGCATGTGGGTTACCAGCTGTTCGAAGCTGACGCTGAGCTGCCGGGCCACTGCGATCGCCGCTAAGGCGTTGCTCAGGTTGTGCAGACCGAGCAGCGGTACGGTGATTCTGCCCAGCGTCTGGCCGCGTTCAATAATATCGGCGCTGGTACCGGTCGCCACCTCTGTAATGTTGGTGGCAATGTAATCTGCGCCAGAGTCAGCCTCTAGGCTGTATGAAATGGCAGGCTTGATCCGATCTCTTACGGTTGGGCAATCAATTGAGCCTATTACCGTCTCACACTCGCTGACAAACCGATCGAAAATATCGACGACTTGATCGAGGTTGCTGTAGTGGTCGGGGTGGTCTAGCTCAATGTTGGTGATGACGCCAATGTGGGAAGAAAGTTTGACTAGCGAGCCGTCTGACTCATCGGCTTCTGCTACGACATAGTCGCTCTGCCCCACGTAAGCATTGCCTGACCAAGCGCTGACCTCGCCGCCAATAATAATCGTGGGATCTACGCCGCACTTGAGCAGCAGATAGCCGACGATGCTGCTGGTGGTTGTTTTGCCGTGCGTGCCAGCGATCGCAATTCCTTTGCGCTCGTTCATCAGCGCCGCCAAAATATCGGAGCGATGAAAAATAGGACAGCCGATCGCGATCGCTTCTTTATACTCAGCGTTGTTTTTGCCAATCGCCGTAGAGCAAACGACCTGGGGTAGCTTGGCAACATGGTTATTTCGCTGAGCGAAAAATGCCAGATTTTCAGCTTGCTGCTGATTGAAAATATGAGCGCCCATCTTTTCTAGGCGATCGGTAATCGGACTGAGTCGCAAATCTGATCCGGATACTGGCAAACCACGGCTAGCTAGCACATGGGCCAAGGCCGACATTCCAATTCCACCAACCCCAATGAAATGGAATGGTCTACCGCTGAAATCTACTGAATTCAGCATGTTTAACTTCCTCACAAGCCGTGGCACATCAATATAATCAGGCGTATCATAGCAGGAATCTCTAGTCCTGCCCTACCCTCGGTTATAGAGGGACTATTCAAGCGGTTGGCTCGATATCCGCTCAAAAATTGATCAAAAAGGACACCATGAGTGGTCGCCGAGTCGAGTCATCCATCAGCTTTCCCTGATGGAATTCATATCACTCAATCCTTGTCGCCTACAATACACGGCGCGTCGCGTCGTGCCGTGCAAAGCTAGGTTTGGCTACCGTCTAACGCTTAACTGAAAGCCTTTTCTAAAATCATTCGGCGTTTCTGAGGATCATCAGTTTTTCAGCTATTGATAAGGACATGAAGCGTCAGGGGCGAGCAAGCGCTTAGCGGTGTTCTAGAAAGATTTTTTTCTCAGCGTTTTTCTCAGCGTTTCTTCTCAGCGCTGGGATCTTTTGTGCAACCACTCTCAAGCCGATCCAGAAGCGATTCTTGAGCGATCCGGAAATTCGATCCCGAGAGAATAATGAATAGGTATAAAAACCTACTTCAAATGAAAGTGAGGTGACAACGATGCGATATGATGAGGAAGCTTAGCAAGTCTTAACTTGACTACATTATTTCTTTTCATTTCCCTTAAAGACACGAGGTTAGCGCGCAGTGGTTAGAGTAGCGATTAATGGTTTTGGGCGGATTGGCCGCAACTTTTTGCGGTGTTTGCTGACACGTGAAAACAGTAACCTGGAGCTGGTTGCTATCAACAACACGTCTGATCCCCGAATTAACACTCACCTGTTGAGATACGATTCTTTGCTTGGAACTTTGGATGCGGACATCTCGTATGATGCCAACACCATGACCGTCAATGGCAATGTGATTAAGTGCTACTCGGATCGTAATCCTAGCAATCTCCCTTGGAAGGATTGGGATATCGATCTTGTTATTGAATCTACCGGTGTTTTCAACAGTGAAGAAGGTGCTTCTCGCCATATCGAAGCGGGCGCCAAAAAGGTTTTGATTACCGCGCCTGGTAAAGGCGGCCACGTGGGCACCTATGTGATGGGTGTGAACCACGAAGACTACGCTCACGACAAGCAAAATGTAGTGAGTAACGCCAGCTGTACTACTAACTGCTTGGCGCCTGTTGTCAAAGTGATCAACGATAACTTCGGCATTGTCAAAGGCACAATGACCACCACTCACAGCTACACAGGCGACCAGCGCATCTTGGATGCTAGTCACCGCGATTTGCGTCGTGCAAGAGCGGCGGCTGTCAACATCGTGCCAACTACAACGGGCGCGGCTAAAGCGGTTGCTTTGGTAATTCCTGAGATGGCTGGCAAGCTCAACGGTATCGCTCTGCGCGTACCAACGCCTAACGTTTCTATCGTTGATCTCGTTGCTCAAGTTAGTAAGAAAACAATTACTGAAGAGTTAAACGAAGTGCTCAAGAATGCTTCTGAAACTACCATGAAAGGCATTTTGGGCTACACCGACGAGCCTTTGGTTTCGGTTGACTTCCGTAAGACTAACGTCTCTGCCACTATCGACTCTCAGCTGTCTTTGGTGATGGATGGCGACATGGTAAAAGTCATCGCTTGGTACGACAACGAGTGGGGCTATTCTCAGCGCGTAGTTGACCTCGCTGAGCTAGTCGCTTCCAAGTGGGAAGGCTAATTGCCGATAGGCTAGTTAACTGAGTCTTAATTAACTTAGGTAAAGCAAAAAAGGGGGCGGAACATTGCGTTCCGCCCCCTTTTTTGCCTTTATTTGCTCTTTTTGGGTCATTTCCTCCGTAAATCTATCGTAAATCGATTTAGAATTGTACTTAGGTGAGTACCCTGACGTACTGAACGAGGAGCCGAGAGTCTTCATCATTGGAACGCTTTCCGTCGACCTGCATGGGAAATACAAAGGCTTTGTTCGTGCGGCTGCTTCTGTTTCTTAGCGATCGCAACTCATCAATCATATAGTCGAGGCATCAATGTCTTATTGGCAAAGAGAAACATAGTGCTTTCAGAAGCGCTTTCAGATACTGTTCTACTTATTTTTTCGGCTGCTTCTGTTGCCTTAGGTGGGACAACCTATTTAGCTGAAAGCGAAAAGTATCACGCTAGGTTGTTACACTAAATAGCCTGCCTTCTTCTGGCTATGTTTTCTCAGCCTGTTCTTTAAGTTTGTGCCTAATTTTTTCGCCGAAGAGAAGCGACTATTTACTGCCGTAGCACCTGACGAAGATGCGATTCCTGTCATCTTTGCTTTTCCTAATGAATACACGGTAGGGATTACCAGTTTGGGCTTCCAAATTGTGTGGTCTATGCTGTCTGGGCGTGCAGATGTTGACGTGAGCCGGCTGTTTACCGACTGCCAAGAGCCGCTGCCTGCTCAAGCAGAGCTGATGGGCTTTTCACTGTCTTGGGAGCTGGACTATGTCAATATCCTTGGGCTTTTAGAAGACCAGGGCATTCCACTGCGAGCAAAAGATCGGACGAATGACGATCCGCTGATTTTTGGGGGTGGGCCAGTTTTGACGGCGAACCCTGAGCCGTTTTCAGCCTTTTTTGACGTTATTTTGCTGGGCGATGGCGAGACGCTGCTGCATGATTTTTTAGACGCTTATGGTAAAGTTCGAGATCTCGATCGGCAGTTGCAGCTAAAGGCGCTAGCTCAAGTTCCAGGCATTTATATTCCCGAACTGTACGAGGTGACCTATCTGGCAAAAGACGGCCCGATCACGTCTATTTTGCCGATAGATAGCGACGTGCCGCCGACGGTAAAAAAGCAGACCTACCGCGGCAATGTGCTTTCGGCGTCAACCGTGGTGACTGAAAGAGCCGCTTGGGAAAATATTTTCATGGTAGAGGTCGTGCGTAGCTGCCCGGAAATGTGCCGGTTTTGTCTGGCGAGCTACCTGACTTTGCCCTTTAGAGCCGCGAGTATAGAAGCTTCCTTAATGCCTGCGATTGAACAGGGGCTGTCAGTGACTCGGCGGCTCGGATTGCTGGGCGCTTCGATTACTCAACATCCAGAATTTGAAGACCTGTTAGATTACCTGAATCGCCCTGAATACGACGATGTGCGGGTAAGCATGTCGTCTGTGCGAACCAATACGGTCAATGAAAAGCTGGCCAAAACGCTGGTTGAGCACGATTCAAAGTCGATTACAATCGCGATTGAGAGCGGCTCCCAGCGGGTGCGTAATATCGTTAATAAAAAGCTAGAGACCGCTGAAATTACGGCGGCGGCGCAGCAGGCAAAAGCGGGTGGGCTCAAAGCGCTAAAGCTCTATGGAATGGCGGGTGTGCCTGGTGAAACGCAAGCAGACCTAGCGGAGACGGCCGCGCTGATGATTGACTTGAAAAAGCAGGCGCCTGGGCTGCGGCTGACGCTGGGCTGCAGCACGTTTGTGCCCAAGGGGCATACGCCTTTTCAGTGGTATGGCGTGAATAAGCAGGCAGAAAAACGGCTGAAGTTTTTGCAGAAACAACTGCGACCCTGTGGGATTGACTTTCGGCCTGAAAGCTACAGCTGGTCAGTCATTCAGGCGCTGATTTCTAGAGGCGATCGCCGTCTGGCCGACCTGTTAGAACTCACAAGAGGTTATGGTGACACGCTAGGCAGCTATCGCCGCGCCTTCAAGACGCTGAAGGGGACTCTACCCCCGTTAGATTTTTATGTTCATCAGGTGTGGTCTCCTGAGCAGATGCTGCCTTGGGAGCATCTAGAGGGGCCTTTACCTAAAGCCACGCTCTTAAAACATTTGGCAGAGGCTCAGCAGCATATGGCCGCATAGAGCGAGCCGTATACAGATGGTGATGTAGAGATTTAGATGCGTTTACAGTAAAGCGTTTTGAGTTGAGGCGTGTAGTGAATGTTTGCTCTTTTGCGCTTGATGAGCCCGAATCTTGCTACTGATAATGAACGGTAGGGTGATTGGCCAGATCGAAGCGGCTATGAGGATAAAAATCCAAGAGCTCAGGCAACTTTTAGAAGCGCTGCGATCTTTCAGGAAGGCGCTTAGAACGATGGTGAAAGTAATGCCGAAAACAGTGCAATACGCGATAGCCATTAACTCAACAAGATATTTAGATGTATTTGGATGATTTAGATTGCCCAGTTAGCTGGAGGATAAAGCAGCTAGGAAAAGCCGACGCCCTGACGCGTTCTTCAATCTCGCTTTAGGTGTTTTCCGAATTAAGTGTTTTCCGAAATATTAATTTGAACTATTAACTCGGAGATATTGATAACTCAGAGATACTGAACTAAAAATAATGAACTCACTGATGCCAGCAGCCAGCCGCCTAGTGCTACTGGTCATGCAGCTTTATTGCTCAAATGTTTGCTGCTCGAATGTTTGGCTTAAGTGTTTGGTAAAGGGGGAGCGCCTTTTTGCTGCTGTAGCTGCCAGGGGCTAACAGATACGATGGTGAAAGCAGTTGTCCAAGATATAAGCGTGTCGCAAACGGTATCAAATACCGAATTACCTACGCTAAGGGGCCGTAAAGGTAGGAATACGGATGATGCATTAAATATTAGAAGAAATTTTCTAAAATAGGGATAAAGAATTGAA
>ERZ1740058.1011-NODE-1011-length-15715-cov-6.332759_pt1 | contig 15715 bp, 11 predicted proteins | sample MGYA00581745_ERZ1740058 | MGnify/ENA primary metagenome ERZ1740058 (study PRJEB43018, sample SAMN04849742) | marine metagenome | isolation source: floating plastic debris | place: Pacific Ocean | collected 2008-08-30 | study: EMG produced TPA metagenomics... | reverse complement strand
CTATTTTTTGGTGAACTAACAAATGAATCGTGGAAAAATATACACAGCATTTTGGGCGAGGTGTTTTCTTCTTGGGTAGTCTCTGTTTTTGCCTTTAATTTTTTGATGGCAACCCGCGCAAGATGGGTGGAGCGTATTTTTGGCGGACTAGATAAAATGTATCTCATCCACCGACGATCGGGCGTTATTGCTGTTTTTTTATTGCTCGCTCATTTCATTGTCGTTCCAAGAGACCTTACTGCATTTACTCCCGGTAAACCATTGGGCTTCTATGCTTTTGCCTTGATCATTATTGGGGTTGTACTATCTGCTGCCCCTGTTTTTAAAAGAAAAATCCCATATCACAAATGGAAGAACATTCACAAGCTGATGGGAGTATTTTACGTGATGGGAGTAGTACATGGACTGATGGTTCATAGCTTGATAAAAGAACTACCCATCACCAAAGTGTATGTTTTTGGGATGGCATTTATTGGCATTGTCGCCTGGGTTTATCGAGCATTTCTGTTCAATATTTTCAATAAGAAGCTTGAGTACAAAATAGTAGATATAAAGGATCTGGGTCATCAGATTACCGAAATATTGATGAAGCCCGTCAAGAAAGAACTGAATTACTTAGCCGGGCAGTTTGCCTTTTTTAAACTGCCTGCTCTCAGTACCCAAGAGCAGCACCCATTTACCATTAGTAGTCATCCGTATAATGAAACGCTTCGGGTCACCGTCAAAGGCTTGGGAGATTATACTGATAAGGTAGGCTCAAAGGTAAACGTTGGCGACAAAGCGTGGGTGGAAGGACCCTATGGTCATTTTTCATCCAGTTATATCAAAGAGTCTGATCAAATCTGGATTGCGGGTGGAATAGGTATTACACCATTTCTATCGCTTATGCGTGATATACATCCTAATCAGGTTCACCTTTTCTGGTGTGTCAATAAAAAAGAAGAAGCTGTTTATGCTGACGAATTACAAGAGGTTGCCAGCAACAATCCCAATTTTCACTATACAATATGGTCATCTGAATCATCTGGTCATTTAACCGCTGATAAACTGGGAATTGATAATTATAAAAATAAAGGCTACTTGATTTGTGGGCCTGCTTCTCTAAAAAATAGCCTAATGAAGCAGATCCGGCAAAAAGGGGTGAGCCAGGAAAATATCTACGATGAAGAATTTGCCTTCCGATAAAAACTACTAAAAAATGACAACACAGAATGCTAAACTCAGAGCAATCGTCTCTATCAGAAACTTAGTATTTGGTATTGCTACCGACTGGAAAGAACTAAAGTCATTGGGTAGCGAAATTGATGAACTGATCAATTCTGCCAGTACCACTTTCATGAACCAGACTCCAGTTATAGCTCACGAGCGATGGCAGATAGAGATAGGTCACATTCAAAAGGATACAACTGCCCTGGAAGACATTATGCAGAAAGTTGTTCGTAAAATCAACCACCGAGATGCCAAGGACTTGATAGAAATATGGAATAGTCATAAAGAGCATTCTACCGATTTGCTGAACCGCTTGAATACATTGTATGACTTAGGTAAAGCACACCTTCCCGAAAGTTATCATGATACTTGGGTAGCGATGTGGGAGGTCATTCTTGACAAATTTGTGGCTATTCAAGCTCTGGGAGAAGGGAGTAGTTTACATCTCGCCATGATAAGCGAATACGCCCCCGAAGAAGTGGATGAACTGACTGATACCATTTTACGGCATATGCCTGGAAGATATACGATGGAAGAAGCGATTCAGTACGAAAAAGAGTATATGGAGGCTTACGAACAATTGAAGAAAGAAGCAACCCAGAAAAAGAACCTGTGGGATCGATTCCTGGACATTCTAGCAGGTGGGTTGCAGCAGAGCCCCGCCGAGAGAGTGATGATGCAACGGTGGGTAAATGGTGAAAAAGGCGACTTGTGAAATAATAAAATATAATCCAACCTAAACTCAGACGAAAATGAACAAGATAAATTACCTGACATTGAGCGGAACCTTCATGGGGTTAGCCGGCGTATGTATGCTGCTATCAGAGAACATAGGGGCTGAACTTGCCAAGTTATTAGTATCAATACTTTTTGGAATAGGAGGAGTGATGGCATTGCTGTTTTCAGAGGCAAATAAGCAGCACAATATTGCTAGACAGTATCATTTGTTGCAGGGAGCAGGAATGATTGTTTTTGCCATTCTAATTGGGCTAATTCCTGGTACTCTGGGAGAGTTTCTTCAGTATGTAACCTACTTCATATTATTATTTGGTTTGGTTGAGGTACTCTTTGGGTTTACCGCCCTCAATACAGGAAGTAAGTTGAATATGGGTATTCTCATTTCTAGGTTCGTTGCGGGTATTTTCAACTTAGTTGGAGCATTGTTGATTTTAACAATTTCTGCTGTTGATGAAATTAGTGGTTTATTAGTTGCAGGAATCCTGATTTTAATCGGTGGTATTGCTTTCGTTATATTTTCTTTCAGGATTCAAAGGTTAAATGCTGTCCAATAGATTATCCCTACCAATCTATTCTCAGTTCTGTATTTTGAGTAGACTGTAGGTAAGAAGCCGGCTATCCATCATGCACGAAATAGCTATTTCCACATAAGAGTTAATGAGCGTACAAAGATCACTGGGGCTGGTGTTTCTTTACTTTTATCACTACCGATTTGCTGGTAGGGGTATTACTTTTTTTTGCGACTGATTTTATGGGTACTAGAACATTAGCTTCGGGAAAGTAGGTGGCTACACATTTTTCGGGAATGGGGTAGGGGATCACTAGGAAATTACGAGCTACCCGTTCGACACCGTCCGTGTAGTTGTAAAGATCTACTGCCTCTAACTTCTTCAAGTTGTGCTGTTGCATATCCAATTTATTCATCAGAATTATCCGGCGTTCATTTTCAATGCCTCGATAGCGGTCATTCAGACCGTACATAGTGGTATTGTACTGATCGTGGCTACGGATGGTCATCATCAGCAACTCATCAATTTGGAGAGCTATTTCTTCGGGGGGTGAGACGGTGAAATTTGCCTTCTGAGTGTTAGTCTTAAACACCCCTGATCGGGCTGAGTTGGGCAGATAGAATCCACCAGGCTGGCGCACCCTCTGGTTATAATCCTCAAATCCCGGAATGGTTCGTTCAATATCGTCGCGAATATGGTCGTAATGTTGTTCGTAATTATCCCAGTTTACTTGGGATGTATTGCCCAACACTGCTTTAGCCAGTCGGCAAACGATCACTGGCTCGCTAAGTAAATCTTCGCTTACGGGCTTTAGCACGCCCAGACTGGACTGGATGACGCCAATAGAGTTTTCGCAGGAAACAAACAGGGCTACGTTTTGCTGAATGTCCTGATCACTACGACCTAAGGTAGGCAGAATTAAAGCCTCCTTGCCGGTAATCAGATGGCTGCGGTTCATTTTGGTGCTTACCTGCACAGTCAGATCGCATTTCTGTAAAGCCTCGGCAGTAAACCGGGTATCGGGAGTAGCACTTAGAAAGTTTCCGCCTAGCCCATAAAAAACTTTGGCCTTTCCGGCATGCATGGCTTCAATAGAATCTACCACGTCCCAACCGTACGCTCGGGGAGGACTGAAGCCGAAGTTCTTCTCCAGATTGTCCAGCAGCCAATCCCAAGGTTTTTCGTAAATGCCTACGGTACGGTCGCCCTGCACATTGCTGTGGCCCCGAACCGGACAGGTACCGGCTCCCGGCTTGCCAATGCTTCCCTTTAGCAAGAGAAAGTTAACGACTTCCTTAATAGTGTCTACTGCGTTCTTGTGCTGAGTTAGCCCCATCGCCCAGCAGACGATGATTTTGCTTTTTTGCTTCAGCACTGAAACTACCTGATCAATCTGCTCGGTAGTAATTCCACATTGTTGGCTTAACAATTCAAGATCCTGCTGCAGGATATGATTCCGATATTCCTCAAATCCGTGGGTGTGATTCTGAATAAATGATCGATCTAGTACGGTGCCCGACTCCTTTTTCTCCTCTTCCAACAATCGTTTAATAATGGCTTGTAGCAGAGCCATATCGCCGTTGATTTTGACCGGAAGATGCTCATTGCTGATGGGAGTGCCTTTTCCCAAAATACCTCTCATGCTTTGGGGGTCAGCGAAAGCCGTTAGTCCGGTTTCGGGTAGCGGATTGATTGATACAATGTAAGCCCCGTTTTCTCTGGCTTTCTTCAGGGCGTTGAGCATACGAGGATGGTTTGTTCCTGGATTTTGACCCAGAATTAAAATGACCTCTGCTTCGTAAAAGTCTTCCAATTTCACCGAACCTTTACCAATACCCAATGTCTCACCTAGTGCAACCCCACTGCTTTCGTGGCACATGTTGCTGCAATCGGGCAGGTTGTTGGTACCATATTCCCGTACGAATAGCTGATACAAAAAGGCAGCTTCATTGCTGGTTCGGCCACTGGTATAAAATATTGCTTCATTGGGGGAGTTTAATCTATTCAGGTACTTAGCGATTAGGGCAAAGGCATCATCCCAGGTAATCGGCTGATAGTGAGTAGCCTTTTTGGGCAAATACATGGGCTGCGCAATTCGTCCCTTTTTACCCAACTCATAATCATCCCAAGAGGCCATTTCAGCTACTGAGTGCTGGGTGAAGAAATCAACCCGCAGGGCTTTAGTTGTAGCCTCCTCAGCAATTGCTTTTACCCCGTTTTCACAGTATTCGCCCAAAGAAGAACGATCATCATCCGGGTCGGGCCAGGCGCAACCGGGGCAGTCGTAGCCACCCTTTTGATTTACTGTGTTCAGGGCTTTCCAGGCTCGGCCAGGCCCCATCGCTTTCAAAGCATGTTGTAGCGATGATAGAACTGCTTTAGGACCCGCAGAGATTTCTTTAATCTCGGTGAGTTCAATATCCTTTAGTTCCTCGGGGTTTTCGGGATTAGGTGGTTGTGCCAAAGTAGAGGTGTTTAGTGTAGTGTTTTGGTATTAGAGTGTTAAGATGTTAAAATTACAGCTTCAAAATTCAGGATAAAATCACTAGGGTCGGTATGTTATTATAATGTTACTGCTCAATTTTTTTCTTTAAAACCGCCCGGGTCTCGCCAGACTGCCGGCCATCAAAACACGACAACACTACAACACTCAGACTCTATAAATCTACAAAATTTTTGCCGATTGGTTGGTCAGCATTCTTTGGTGGGGTGATCGTACTTATCGGACTGATCTCCCCGATTGCCGTCCAGACATTTTAGGTCTTTTTCAATGAGTAAAAATAACTTTTCGTCGGTGCCATTTTCCAGATAGTCCTCGATGCCGATTTGGTCAGAGTTGGCTATCATATCTGCTTGAGATTGAGGAACAGTGATTGTGATTTCACCTTGCATAAATGTGGCTTTGATTGTGTCCAGTCCGGTTTCACTTTGTAGGGTGTAACGAAATACTTCCTGACCAGGGAAAGCAGTTTTCCCAGTTACTTGTTTGTGCTCTTTCAATTGAGCGACGTCTGTTCTCGACAGCCGCAAACGAATGCTGTTATCGCTAATTCTTATTTTCACCCACTGGCTGGTTTACTCGTTCTGGTCCGCAATATATATTGGCCGAATGAGGTTTTAGAAACCCAATCAAGGTCATTCCGAAGGATTGAGCAGTTTCCAAAGCCATACTGCTGGGAGCACCGATAGCGCAAACTATCTGAATGCCGGCCATAGCCGCCTTCTGGATCAATTCAAAGCTCGCCCGTCCGCTTAGTAACAGTATCATTTCAGAAAGGTCTAGAACCTGTTTATCGGTTTTCAGAAATTCTGCACCAATGAGCTTATCCAGTGCGTTATGCCGCCCTATATCCTCCTGGAAATTTTGCAGAGTGCCCTCAGAATCAAAAAGTGCTGCGGCGTGAATCCCGCCAGTTTGCTTAAAAGTCTGCTGTCTATCTCTCAATCGTTCGGGCAAGGAAAATAAGGTCTCAGGAGCGACTTCTATATCTGGTCGGTCAGATCGAATAGGACAAACCTGATGGATGGCATCAATACTTTCTTTGCCGCAAACTCCACAACTACTGGTCGTATAGAAATTTCGTTTGAGCTTAATGAGGTCAATCGAAGTTGTTTCAGAAAATCGGATCAGAATTTTGTTTTCGCCTAGCGGATAGGTGGGCGGGTAGGCTAGCTGCTGGCGTGAGGAGATGATGCCTTCGGTAAACATAAACCCTACAGCTAGTTCATCGTCCTGGCCCGGAGTTCGCATGGTAACCGAAAGTGGGTGCATTTTGTACCCATCTGGTTTGTTTAGTTGTAATTGAATCTCCAGGGGTTCTTCTACCGCCACTACATCTGATAAATACTGAACACCTGAATCAATCAGCTTAGTAAGTTGAATTTCCTGGGTCATTGTATTCTGGTTTGAAACTGCTGATACTCTTCTTCAGTATTAACGTTAGTCAGTGCTACAGAATCATTACAGACTACCATCTTAGCACTTGCCGATTGGATAAACTGCCGGATAGAATCATTGCCAGCTTGGAAAAAGTGGTTAATTTTCCGCATCGCTGGAACTTCAAAGATACTAATTAGTGGTTCGGGTTGACCTCCTATTTGGAAGCAAACTACATCGTATTCTGAACTTCGGTGCTCATCCAGGTACTTTAGATGTTCTATTCGGAGCAAAGGATAATCGCAAGCTAGTAGAAATACAGCAGTATTGGGATAAGCTTCGCTTACCGAAAGCAGCCCCGTCAATGGTCCGTGATTTTGAAAAGCGGGATTATCTACTACTAAATTGTATTTATTATCTAGCTTCCACTCTTCAGCCTGACTAGGATTTAAGGATATCACAACGCGATCGGAAAAGGGATACAATAGTTGATAGACTACCTGCCACTGAGCTTGGCCGTTATATTCCAATAAAGCTTTGTCTTGCTTCATGCGAGTACTATTTCCGCCACAGAGCACTATCCCAGTTAGTGATGTTCTAGTTGGAGAAATTGATTTAGCCAAGATCAATAAATTTAAGCTTACCTGCTTCTAAATGTAGGCATAATCAAGTTAGAATGAATGTATATCCTTTATACTTGCTGTTTGCAAAGGAATAATTAGCATCAGCTATTCGTCTTCTTGATTCCGAAGAAACTTACTATCCACTTTTGGGAGTAGAAAGCTTGGTGCCTATCAACCTCAAAAAGCCAGTCAGTGTGCTCAGCAGCAGTACAAATACCAGTACTATCGTAGCGATTTCACAAAAAGTCGCATCGCATCAAACACCAGTCGGATGTATATATCTTCAGTAAAGATAGCGGTTTACCAGTCAAAGGAAGCAAAATAGTTCTGGATTTGAGTTACTCTCTTCAATGAATCTGTACGTTGCCCTAACTGCTGCCAGAACCACTCACTAGCTCGGACAATGGGTCCTTTCTTTTCTTGATGCTGGTAAGATTTTTCTAACTGGTTGAAGTAGAAAGATAACTCGCCCTCAGGATGCATTGAGTAGATTGAATCATAAAGTATATTATTAGTATTCAGAGAGTAAGAGCTAGTGCTTATGAATAGCAGAGTTGAATCTTTGAACACTAAATTAATTAGTGGATTTTCATCAAATAAAATCAAACTATCAATTGGGAGATTAATAGTCATTAGCTGGTTTGACGGCATGTTGTAAATCCAGAATTTGTCGGGTTTGATACGAGTCAGCATTAATGTGGACGAATCTAGAGTAGAAACTTCCAGTAGAGAATCAGTCTGGGTAAACTTCTCAAATAACCCGTCAGTGTACCGGAAAGGGAAGTACTGATTTGCCAACCACTGTTCGTCTCCGGCCTGGCTCGTATCCCAATAACGAATAAAAATCGAATCTTCCAGTTCGTAGTAGTCAATGATTTTAAGTAGAGAATCCTGGATTATTGCTGATATACTATCAGAATTTGTGGTAAAATAATCGGTTTTGACACTACCCACATTTGCATTTGATTCTTCAATCTGCGCTAACATTGTATTGTACTGACTCATGAGCGTGAGCGTGTCGTAGTACCAGAACTGAGGGTGTTTGTAGTTTTCCATTCGCTGGTGATTATCAGAGACTCCAACCTTCCAACGGGCGGCTTGTAATTCTTGCTGTTCGTATTGATCAATAATGGAATCCTGTATCACTCGGAAACCTAGAACCGAATAGTAGTTGAAAAGCTTGTCACTCCCTTCAAAAGGCAGTCCTAAGAGGCGGGCCAGCGCTTTCTTTTGAAGGGTATCGCGTTCGTTGGCTAGCTGTTGGTTCCTGGTCCAGTTGGTTTTTGTATTCCGTATCGAGTCAGTGATCCACCTTTCGCGCCGAAGCAATGAGTCAATAAGAACCCCTTCGTAGTAGCTGATAAATTCATCGCGTCCTACTTCTTTGAAGGTTTGGGTTAATAGGTCATTGTGAAAGTGTACCTTGGTTACTTCCTCACCGGTAAGTAGGGAAAAAAAGCTTTTTAGTGTTTCGCCTCCCTGCTGCTGGGCCTGTTCCAAAATATTGGCCTGGTGGGCATAGCTGAGGAGTTTGTCAATGCAGTGCTGCTTTACCCATTGGGCATCCTTAAAATTAACCTTGCCGCGGTAGTCAATTACCTCGAACCCTGGTATGCCACGTTGAGGAATAAACCAGGGATTAATATCGGCATTCAGAATCTGGGGTTCCAGCCCAAAAAAGTGTAGTTCACCAGACTCTTCGTGAAAATAGTAGGAGTTTTCGTCCAGGTTCTGAAAGTTAAATCCGGCTTTAACCCATCCCCGGCCCACCAGGGTGAGCTTTTTCTTACGCTCGGTTCTGGTTAAAGCGGTTTTTTGCTCATTGAAAACAAAAGATTGGAAGTCGGCTGGAAAGTCAAAGCCGTCGTCAAGATAGCGTTGGAAGGCTTCATCCGAACTTCTCAGGCTATTCTCCTCCACTTCGTTGTAGATAGTAAATAGTACTTCTTCTATGGTGCGTTCATTGGGGTTCCATTTGTCCTTCTCGTTATGACCATACTTCTCTCGCCACAGAAATTCAGCGATTTGGCAGAGAAGCGTAGTACATTCATCTTTATCAGCGCTTGTCTGTTCGGCTAAATCGGTATCAAACAAGCCATGATATTTAATTTTTTCCAGAATGTTTCGGCGGCTAACTTTGTGCTGAATAACCCTCCTCCAGTTTCCTTCAACCGATTTTTCTCCCTCATCTCGGTTACGATACTCTTCCGTTCTTTCCTTGCGGGGAATCTGCTGATACTGGTACAGGTCGAAGCGAGCATGTTTAATTTCAGAATAATATTGGTTGGCCTGCTCCTGAGTGCTGTCCTCCTCAATTAATAATAGCCGCGATTCATCCAGTGAAGAAATTACTTCGCCGTAGTACTCGGCCGTAACTAACTGCCCGATCTGATTGACCTCCGTTACCATGTTAGTGGTAGCGCCAACTGATAGTCCGTTACCGAAGATACCAAAGGGGTTTACCACGAAAACCAGCACCACCAACGCAATAATCAGTAGCGCATCAACCACGAATCGCCAGTTACTAAACAGCAGACTAATCATCGGTTTGGGGTTCTAGCGATAAGTTCACTTTATCAATCAGCAACTCATCAGAGCGGAAGGAGATGTAAATTTCTTCGTAGCCCAGTGAGCGTAGTAGTTGGTGCAGCATGGTTTGGCAGTGATTCTGGGTGGTTTCTACTATTCCCATGTATTCCAGATTATTGCGGATATCTAGTTCAGCTTCCCGAAAGAAGGCTTCCTGATCGGCTACGCTGATGTTGTTCAGAAAAGAGGATGGATCGGACACCAGGGTGTCTTCCTTGAAACTGGAAGGAGGATAGGAGAAGTTGATGACTTTGATGGGAGGGAGTTTGAGCGTAATTTTCTTTCCGTCAATCCGTACATCATCCTCTGCAATATCGGAAAGGTCAATGCCGGCTTTGATTTTGGCCTGGGAATAGGCCAGAAAACGAGCTTCACTCAACTTAATAAACCAGGCAGTCTTTTTAGTCTTGGTGCCGTGCACAATCTTGTCTACCGTGAACTCGGTAGTGGCCAAGTCACTAGCTTGCTGTAGTTTGCCTACCACCAGTCCTCGTTCCTCTTTCTGGCAAGCGGTAAGCAGCAAGCTACTCAGTAGTCCGATGAGTAAATAGGGTCGCATTAGGCTCTAAATTTCTGGTGTATTTCCTGAACGATCAAGAACAGACAGCGGGCAATACGTCGTTGACCATCCGGACTCAACAGGAACTTAGCTTCTTCGGGGTTATCGTAGAATAAGTTCTCTATTAAAATTGCCGGTCCTAGGGTGTTCCTAAGCACTTTAAACGTGTTTCTTTGGTGTTCTTTTTCTTTGTCTGGGTCCCCATCACTCATATCTTTTCTAAACCTAAACTCAGGGAATTCCTTCTCGTACCATTTAGCGGAAATAGTAGCCAAATCATCACTCTTGGTCTGTCCGGTACTAGTCCAAACTTCAAATCCGTGGGCAGTGCCTCCTTCACCTTCAGTTTCGTGGCTGCTTGCATTAGAATGAAGCGATAAAAAATAGTAATTGTGATTATGCATATAAAGCTGGTTGGCCTTACTCACCCGTTCATCTAAGGTAATGTCTTTCTCTTCATTCACGGTAAGGTTATAGTAGGGAATATTGGCTTCCCGTAGCATGTCAATCAGCTTCCTTCCAATTTGCCGGTTGATTACTCCCTCGTAGATAATAGTGCCGTCGTCGAAAGCGTATTGTTTTCCTGATGTGTTATACTCACCGTTAGTCATTCCGCCGTGTCCGGCATCGATGATCGGCATAAAACCCGTGGTAGTTCGGGTGCGGGTGGTAGTATACTGCTTGCGGTATTTTTCGTAAGCATTCTGCAACTTGACGTCGTAGCGGTTTCGGCGGTAGCCCGAGCCATTGTAGCCGTAAGCAAATGAATCCCAGTCGTAATTACCGTGATTCTTTTCTGAGATAAAATCGATCAACCGGATGCCACGTACCCGCTTATGCTTGATAAAGGCCAGAAAGTCCAGGAAATGATAGTACTCTGATTTATATTGTTTATTCTCAAAATCATGGATGTCAGCGTACTTTACGCTATCCGGTCCGGCATTTTTATCCATACGCGAAGAAAGGTTATGCTCAATATTTTCACCTAGCATCTGAAACAGCCCCCAGGAGGTTGCGTAGAGTGCGTACTCAGGTTCAAGTTTTCGGGCTTCTTCCAGGCGTTCGTATTCCCTTTCGCCCCACAAGTAGTGTTTGGTAGTCCAATGAGGGTAAATGATTGACGGGTGCCGCTCCTGCATTTTCTCCAGATGCCGCTGTATCTCTTTTTCCGACTTTTTCTCTTTCTCCATCTTGAGGCGAATCAATCTCCATAGCCGGTGTCCCTCAAATAGGATTTTAGGCTTGCCGTTCAGTAAATGCCCTCTGCCGGAAGACTCTACCTCAATGACGGCTTTTACTACTGGCATAGATAGTTCGATCTGCTCCTCTTGAAATAAAAGCGCAATCTGTTTCTCTATTTTTTCATCGTTCAGAATTTTATCGTGTAGATTATCCTGAAGCTGCACAAATCCACCCAGCGCTTTCTCACTTGGTACGGAAAGAGCCTGGGTAGATAGCTGCTCCCGAGCGGTTGTAATGGTTGTTTCATTGGTTATACCGGCTTCGCGATCCTGTAAAGCGTTCTGCAAATCAAAGTCCCAGTTGTCAATATCTACATCATTAGTAAGTGGGGGTTGCGGAGCTTTTTCGGTTCCATCGTCCGTCTTAGCCGGAGTGGTATCGCGGTTCCAGCGGTTTTGCAGATATTTCAGTGATTTGTCGCCAAAGTAAAAGGCAATCATCATTAAAAAAGCAGTTTCAAAAAACTCAAATTGTTGCCTGATTAAAGCAAGCTGATCGCCAGTGTAGTACTCGTTACCAAAGCTGACGATCAGTAAAGACAATCCTCCGAGCAAAAGAGTGAACGCAATCATCCCCCGAACCGTACCCGGCGGCAAGCCAAAGGTCTGGCTACGGTAAGGATTCTTATCCGGAGCCTCTAGGTCCTTATCACTTACCGGATACCCTGCCTTTTTCAACTGACGAGCTTCCTCTATTTTTCTCCAGTCTTCATCGGTGAGTCCGTAATTAATATTGTAATGGTAAACCGACCACATAAAATATCGCAAGAAAACCGCAACCCAGACTACGGATACTATCAGCCCTAATGCCTGAAATAGATTTTGGTGCTGAAAGTAAACGAACAATGCACTTAACAGCCCGGCCAAGGTTAATACCAAGGTAAGCAGACTAGTACCTGAGAAAAAGAGTTTGTGATGAACTTTCTGATTGGCCCGGTCGCGAAGGCTAGGGGGGGTATAGAAACGAACTAGCAACCAAACGATAACTCCTACTGCCGCCACCTGAGTTATTCCGTCGGTAAATTGCTCCCCATCGGGTCCCATAATGGGGGTCAGAAAAAAGATAATGGCTAAAGCCATCAGTATTGTTCCTCCTATCTGTACCAATAGCGTTTTGACTTCATCGCTAACTTTTACATTAGACTTTTGCTTACTATGGTTTTCTTCAGCCGCGTTTTGTTTTGTTTCTCTTTCTTCAGGTGTTTGCTTTGCGGTGGTCATATTGGTTGTAGTTTGGCTTGTTCAATCCAGTCTTCGTCTAAAATCCGAAAGGTGACTTCTTCTCCCACCAGAAGTAATGCGCTTATTCGCTGATAAAAGCGTTGAAATGCTAGACGGGAATGGGTAATCATCTTTTCGGAAGATGAGGTTGTGACACCATCAGCAATAAGTATACAGCCCTGGGTATCCTGGTGCGTATTACCGATATGGACGTAGACGTTATCAAATCCCTCAATATCTTCAATTTCCAGATGATGCTTAAACCAGGGGAAGCGCTGACGGTAGGCCAGGGTGAGGGGCGTATTATTAAGATTAAACCGGAGTGGGTATTTTCCGGCCGGGATACGGGTTTCTCCCGCTACCTTTTCTGCTTTAAAAGTATCCTCCAGGGTATAGGCAAAAAACTTGTTTTTCAAAAAAAGAAGCCCTAGCGATGTTTTTCCATCATCCAAATAACGCAGTACAGTGATAGTACTATTGCCCAAATGTTCTCCTTCAACTGATATTGCTTTTAGCCTTTCTTCTAGTTGTGAGATTTTCTTTTCTAGCTTGATTACCTCAGCCGAAGGTTGGGTAACAGCGAACTTAGACCCAGTCTGAGGACCTGATACAAGCTGGTTTTTATCACCTTTAACTGCAGTAGTTACTGCTTTAAATCCCTTCTCTAATAGCAGAACGATGTAGCCAATAAAGCCTATAATCCATAGCCAGATGTCTTCCAGGAGTTCAGGATTAGTGAGGAAGAGTAGCACTGTAATAGTGAGCAGGGCCACAAACAGTAGGGCAGTGACTTGTTTCAAGGTTGGTTGTGGTGGTAGGTTGAACCTAAAGTTAGCATTTTAACCTAAATGACATAGGAAGCTAACGTTTTTTCTAATTGACAGCATTTAGATAACCTTATTTGGTACTATAATTCTTAGTAGGCTAAAAGAGTGGTTTGTAACCTTAGACCCAGCAGATGTACGTCTTGCAAATCAATAAAATCTGCCATTACCCATTATACTGTGCACAGTGATCGTTGCACAGAGGCACTTACACTTGCCAGTTAGTATGATAAATACTTCGGCACTAATAAGAACACTAGCGACAGCTATTCTAAAAAAAGTTGAAGGTAAAACGAGTTTTGTCTCCCTGTAAATATTTGGTTTCTGTGGTGAGAAAAGAGTTAGCCTAATATTTTCGCTTTATTATACTCCCAGTTCATCCGATCAATATTGGAAACAGATATTTCTTGAGGACATTCAACTTCACAGGCACGGGTGTTAGAACAGTGACCGAATTCCTCTTCATCCATTTGGGCTACCATATTCAATACTCTTTTGCGAGCTTCAACCTGGCCTTGGGGTAGTTTGGCTAAATGGGAAATTTTAGCGGCAGTGAATAGGGCAGCACTTCCATTTTTACAAGTGGCCACACAAGCCCCACAACCAATACAGGCTGCTGAGTCAAAAGCGGATTCAGCTTGATCATGCGTGATGGGAATGGCATTAGCTTCTGGGGCATCGCCCACCGGAGTAGAGATAAAACCACCTGAAGTAATGATTCGGTCTAAGGCTGAACGATCTACCCGCAAATCGCGAATTACGCTAAATGAACCTCCTCGGAAAGGTTCAATATAAACGGTTTCACCATCTTTAAAACTTCGTAAATGCAACTGACAGGTACTCGTTCCGGCTAAAGGGCCGTGAGCCCTTCCATTGATGAATAACCCGCAGCTACCACAAATTCCTTCTCTACAATCATGATCAAATTCTACTGGACTCTCATCTTTGACGATGAGGGTTTCATTGAGATAGTCTAGCATTTCCAAAAAGGACATATCCGGATGTAATCCTTCCAGTGTATAATCTATCAGCTTGCCCTTAGCATTAGCATTAGGCTGCCTCCATATTTTGAGATATAGTTTCATCGTTTGTAGTTTCTGGTGGTCAATTTGGTTTCTTCAAATACCAGCGGTTCTTTAATCAAGTTAGGCTCTAATCCTTCGCCCGGGTAATCCCAACAGGAAATGAAGCAGAAGTTGTTATCATCGCGCATGGCTTCTCCGTCTTCGGTCTGGTACTCCTCCCGAAAATGCGCACCGCAGGATTCGTTACGGGTAAGTGCATCCCAACACATCAGTTCGCCCAATTCCAGGTAATCGGCTACCCGACCAGCCTTTTCTAGTTCAGAATTTACTTCTCCAGGTGCGCCGGGTACTTTCAGTTCTTGCCAAAAATCTTCCCGTAGGGCTTTAATCTTCTCAATTGCCTTTTTCAATCCAGCTTCACTGCGAGATACGCCACAATAGTCGTAGATAATTTTTCCTAGTGTTTTATGAAAATAATCGGTCGTTTTGGTTCCGTTGATGGAAGTGAGCCTCTCGAGCAGCTGTACCGCAGATTTTTCTGCCGTTTCAAACTCATCCGCTTTCGTATCAATCGGACCTGTTTTAATTTCATCGGCCAAATAATTACCGATGGTGTAGGGGATGATAAAGTAACCGTCTACGCAGGCTTGTAAAAGGGAGTTAGCTCCCAAGCGATTCGCGCCGTGATCGGAAAAATTGCACTCACCTAATGCGTAAAGTCCGGGTATGGTTGTACCAAGTTCGTAGTCTACCCACAATCCACCCATAGAAAAATGCGCGGCCGGAGCAATCTTCATGGGTTCTGTGTAGGCATTAGTTCCCACTATCTTTTCGTACATTCGAAAGAGGTTGCCGTAGCGTTCTCGTATCTTCTCTTCTCCGTATTCTTGGATCGCAGTTTTAAAATCCAGGTAAACGGCATTTTTCATCGGCCCTACTCCGTGTCCGGCGTCAATCCGCTCTTTGGCCGCCCGGGAAGAAATATCCCGCGGGGCTAGATTGCCGAAGGCTGGATAGCGCCGCTCCAGGTAGTAATCCCGTTCATCTTCCGGAATATCGTTCGGGTGACGGACATCTCCGGCCTGTTTGGGTACCCAAATCCTACCATCGTTCCGCAAAGATTCTGACATCAAGGTTAACTTAGACTGGTGTTCACCCGATTGGGGTAGGGAAGTAGGGTGAATCTGCGTCCAACTTGGACTAGCCATGAAAGCTCCTTTCTTGTGAGCCCGCCAGATGGCCGAGCCATTACAGCCCATGGCCAGGGTGGACAGGTAGACAATTTTTCCGAAGCCGCCCG
>ERZ1740058.1010-NODE-1010-length-15738-cov-6.039278_pt1 | contig 15738 bp, 15 predicted proteins | sample MGYA00581745_ERZ1740058 | MGnify/ENA primary metagenome ERZ1740058 (study PRJEB43018, sample SAMN04849742) | marine metagenome | isolation source: floating plastic debris | place: Pacific Ocean | collected 2008-08-30 | study: EMG produced TPA metagenomics... | reverse complement strand
GCCTGAATACCCATGCTTTGTAACTCGAGTATATACTGCTCGTACTTTCTGAAATATTCGGGATTAAATCGGGTGAAGTCCCATTCTTTTCCGCTTCCTTCATACGGATATTGGGCGAGTTCTCTTCCGCTTGGGGCGTGGGGTAATATCATAAACCGGACTTTATTAAAGGGAGAATTCTTTAAAGACGTCAGACTGTTTATTCTAGTAGGTTCATCTTGTTGCACCCACCCGTAGGCAGTTGTGCCTAATGGGTAGAATGGTGTTCCATCTTTGTAAGCGAAGTGAAAGGTATCCTTAACTATAATCGTCCCCCGATTTCCAGCTTTTGGCGGTACACAGAGAAAGTAACCTTGCTTGTTATTAAGAGCATCGTTATTGCTACGAGTAGTGTAATTCCACCGCCCTTCCTTTTGAGGCATAAAACGTATTTTATAGGAATCTCCGCCATCATAAAACCCATTGACCTGAAAAGTATCAGTATCGTTATAAAGGACTGCTTGCAGTTGGATATCCGTAAATGGATTATCTGTTACGGCACTCCGAAGCTCAACCTCAAAATAGCCCCACTTCTCGATCTTTGTTTGAGCATAAACATTAGTGGAAACCCATCCAACCAAAAACAACATGAAGGTGAAAAATAGACTTTGCATAAATATTCTTGATTTCAAACAGTAGTATTGAAGCAATTGTATGTTTTCAGCCGATGGTATAGGAAAAGCACGACATTCAAGGTACGAAGTGAGCGTGTAGTTTCAGAGAAAGGCCATCAAATGATTAGAAAAAGAATGAATGAAGCAAAAAATCATCTTGCTAAAATCAACTCTTTAGACTAGTACAATTTCATTGCTATCCTCATTACTCTATCAGTACCTTCCGCGTGAGCACACCTCTGGAAGTGGTTACCCGTACAATGTAGGCACCCGTAGATAAGATTTGCGTTTGTACCGTGAGCCGACCAGCGTTTTCACTAATTACCGGAAGAGATAAAGCCCGTCCCTGCATATCCAGCACATCCAAGATCACCGTAGAATCCGGTTGGGTAAGGGCAATGGTTAGCATACCATCGTTAGGAACGGGATATACATTAAATGCTTGCGGCTCTGATTCTTCTCCGCAGTTGGTAGCCAATAGCTCGTCGGTTGCCAGACGAATGTCTTCCAGTCGAGCGTATAGGTTTTCACCGGGGCATTCAGTAGCGCAACCATTTCGGTGACCAGCAATTACACCCAGGTTACTATTGGTCGAGTGAGCACTAGAAGCAAATGGGTCTAATCCTTCCTTCTCCAGTTTCCAACTGGTTACCCGCATAATGGTGGCTAGTGCGGTATCGGTAGGTATAGCGGAATTGTAATTGCCCAGTAGGCAAACTCCCATGGTGCCTGAGTTGCGGCTGCAAAAATGTGCGCCCCGAATATTATCGCTCTCTACGCTTTGTCTGCCCGAACTCCGGCCCTCGAATAGCGTTCCGTCAGGGGCCACCAGGAAATTGTACCCAATGTCGGACCAGCCCCGGTCCTGGGTATGGAACAGATAGATATTCCGCACCACATTCTTGTAATCGGCCAGTGAATTAGACGTGGCCGAGTGATGAATAATCACATGCGCTACCTGCGTACTAGCCCGCTGGTAAGTAGGTGCCGGAAGTCCCGCCCGCCATTCTTCTTGGGTAACTAATGCTGGTTTCTTACAAAGTGGCTCATCCTCAGTCAATCGCTCCTGGCGAAGCGCAGGAGTTAAAGTACTAGCTTGGGCGTTGAAAAGAGAAATAACCAGGCTATCCTGCACTTGCCCGGTATGTAGTAGAAAATTCTGCAACGGTTTATCAAACACCAGCAACGCGCTCTGACTATACCGTAACCCTTCGGTTTCGTGCTCTTCGGCCCGCACCCGGAAAGTATCCTGATCAATCACAATATACGTATCACTCCAGTTGGCATCTACGCTGGCGCGAAAAGATAGACCGGTGAATGGAATTACCGTCTGCACCTGATAGGTTGCCTCTGCTTCAACCTCACCAACCATCTGATGATAGTATTTTGTGGCTTTCCGGGTCTCAATTACCGAAAGTTTTGGGTAGCTTTGCGCCCGAGTAAGCAAGGGAAGCAATATTATTCCAATGGTATAAATTAGTACGTAATATTGCTTTTTCATTTAGTTAAGAACTGTGCTCAGGTGTTCAAGTGTTTAGGTTTTCATGTATTAGCGTTTAATGTAATCAGCTATTCTCCTGAACACATGAGGACTTGAACACATTAGCCCATTATACGCTTCGAACCATTTTTCGCATCAAACGATTATTATATGTTTAGTAACGAATTACCAATCACTAAGATTATGATTAAGAAGATAGTAGTCTTAACGGCTTTAGTAGTTTTTGGCTGCCAAAATTTACCTTCAGCCAGTGTACCCGATGCTGATGATACTCCTATTCAACTGCTGAAAACATCTCTTCAGATAACCGTACGCGATAATATCGGTAATGTAGTGGAAGGAGCCGAAGTACAGTTATTTACTACTAAAGAAGATTACCAACAAGAGACCAACCCAGTTGGCGAAAAGGCTTTTACTGACGACAACGGAAGGGTGAAGTTTATCGGTATTGAGTCGCGGGAGTACTACCTCAACGTAGAAAAAGGCGACCTGAATAACTTCGGGGCTGGTATTAAGACCGACTCGCTAGTAGCCCGACGTATGAATAAGGTCACCATTATTATTGAGTAGTGATTTCACTGGACGACATCAATAAATACCGCTTCCAGTACGTTATGCAGGTACGCTACTCCGACATGGATATGCTGGGGCACGCTAATAACGCAATTTACCTGACGTATCTGGAATCAGCCCGGTTGGCCTACTTTCGGGAAGTGAACCGGCAGACCTGGGATGAGATAGCCCTAGTGCTGGCCCATGCTGATATGGACTTTAAAATTCCGCTGATACCCGGCATACAACCAGTGGTGCGGATGCGCACGATACGCTTTGGTCGGAGTAGCATGACGATTGAAAATATAATTACTGATGAAGGAAGTGAGCGGCTGTTCTACACCGCTTCTACGGTACTGGTAGCCATCAATCCGAAAACCGGACGTCCAGTACCCATTCCTGATAGTGAGAAGCAAAAAGTAATTGCCTATGAACCAGCTTTGGACTAAATGGCTGATGATAGTGGGAGTAACAGTAATGATAGCCAGTTGCGCTGCACCCGAAGCTCCTGATTTTAAGGGAATAAAGAATATGAAGGTTAACGTAGAGGGGCTGAGCCGGGCTCGTCTCAACGGTGATGCGGTGTTCTTTAACCCCAACGACCGTAAGATTACGCTGAAGAAGGTAGACGTGGAAGTTTCGGTAGAAGGACAGAAGGTAAAGGATATTTCTCGGGAGTTTGATATTACCGCTGAACCCAATAGTGAAGTAACCGTACCTATTGACGTAACGCTTACGCTGGAAGATCTGAACATGAACCTGCTCAGTACGGCCATGAGTATGCTCAATGGCGAAGAGAAAAAGATCCGCTACAAGGGCAAAGCCCGCGTCAAGATGTACGGCGTTTCCTTCAGCGTGCCCTTCGACTACGAAGACGACGTGAACATTGCGCTTTAGTGACATTCACTTGAAATATCAGTGGCTAGGTCAGATAATATTTCGAGTTAAGCGTCAGTTTGAGTAGTATGAATGCTTTAGCGAGATGGGTCCTTTCGGTTGCAGTATTGGCTTTGATATAGCTACCGGTTACTGCCCAATTTTTTATCGTTCCTCAGGTTAGTACTGATCTGCCAGTTGGTACAGCCAAGGAATACGCCTCTTCCCGGATAGGTTATGGTGTTCAGGCAGGTTACCAAGTAACCTCCCGTTGGAGCGCAGTAGTAGGCTTTGATTTGTATCGCTTTGATGTTTCGGCCAATCTCGATGAGCTGATTGAGGGTGGTTCGGCCATACTAGAATTTCTCAACTTACCAGATGCTCTGAGCGTAGACATGAATTCCCAAACCTGGAATGTTGGTTTCCGCTATTCAATACCTTATCGATCAATTGTTCCATTTGTGGGGTTTGTGGCTAGCACGAATCGCCTGACGGTAGAGGGTTTTGGCATCAGTATATCTCGCCGTTACTGGGGACTAGCCCCCATCGTCGGTGCCGAATGGCGACTATCCAATCGCTGGGGCGTGCAGGCTGATGCTCGTCTTCAGACTATTTTCATTGATGATATTCCCTTTGTTCAGGAGGTAGTGAAGGAGCACCTGGTGTTTATCCCTTTGCAGCTTGGAGTAGTATACCATATTGGGCAATAGAGGCTTTTATTCTGTTCCTCAGGCTTTACTCTACGGCTGTTTTTTCGTATATTCAGCATTGCTCCAACTTAACCAGTCTATGAAGTTCACTTTTTCACTCCTGCTATTGCTAGGCAGCATCACGATGGTGTACGGACAGCAACCTACTAAGTCTTGGCAGCGCTGCCAGTGTACGGTAGAGCGCATTTCGGGCGACCGTGAACAGGGAACCTTGAAAGTAACCATTACCCCCCAATCCTTAGCTAGAACTGTTTCTACCTTCGACGGTAACGCTTTCTCCACTGACAATGCTGACTTTACCGTTTTTCGGGAGTTCACGTTTGAGCGGAAACTGGTGTATCCCTACCTCTACCTTACCTACGGGCAGCAAATTTATTCACTGGATATGGAAAATGAGCAGTTCTATGCGCTACGTACCGTAATTGGCCGCGCCCGCAATGCAACTGAAGCCTTCGAGATTCTCACCACCCAAGTACTGTTACCGCAAAAGTGCCAACAAGCTACCGTTATCTTCAAAACCACCCTAACCCCCACCGTACAAATGCCTCTACCTCTGCTACCAGGTAGTTGGTATAACTAAACAGATTAAGGGCAACTAACGTAGATAAAGCTGTTTCTTGTAGTAAATATCTTTTTATAAATCCGACAGTACTCGTTGAACCAGCGCACCCATACCATTATTGCTGCCTCCTGGGTGGGGCTGATTGGCAATCTGCTGCTTTCGCTGCTGAAAATTAGCGTAGGCTGGCTGTCGGGTAGCCAGGCAGTGCTGGGCGATGGTATTGATTCTCTATCCGATGTAGCAGCTTACTTGGTCACGCTGGTGGCGGCGCGTATTACCGAGCGTCCGCCCGATGTGAAGTATCCCTACGGCTACCACCGGGCTGAAACAATTGCTTCCAAAGCCCTATCGTTCTTCATCTTCTTTGCTGGGGCCCAACTCTTCTACAATAATCTAATGGACTTAATACAGGATGTAGAACGGTCCACTCCCTCGGTGTTGGCGCTCTACGTGTCGGGCTTTTCCGCGCTGGGTAAACTGGGGTTAGCGCTGTGGCAGTTCCGGGTAGGGCGACGGGTGAAAAGCCCGATGCTGATTGCCAATGCCAAAAACATGCAGGCGGATATTGTGCTGTCTACGGTAGTGCTGCTGGGAGTAGGGCTATCAGTATGGCAGCGGTGGCCGATGGTAGATACGGTGCTAGCGCTGCTGGTAAGCCTGTGGATTCTGCGGATTGGCTACAAGCTGTTTAAAGAAAGTAGTACCGAACTGATGGACGGCGTAGAAGATACTACCGTATATCAGCAAGTATTCGCAGCGGTAAAGTCGGTGCCAGGAGTGTATAACCCCCACCGGGCCCGCATCCGTAAGCTGGCCAACGCCTATGTAGTAGAACTGGATATTGAAGTAGCCGGGGATTTATCGGTAGCCGAAGCCCATGAGTTGGGCGTAGCGGTAGAAGAGCAGATCAAAGCCAAGCTGGATAATGTGTACGATGTAATGATCCACGTAGAACCCCGCGGCAACGTAGAACAACACGAACGCTTCGGCCTTTCCCGCAAGGATGTTTAGTCAATTAGTCTTCTTCCAGACTCTTTGGAATATTTTCGGTAGATGAAAGCAACCAACGTTCACCGTAGAGTGACTCGTAAGTAACTTCAAAAATGATCCGACCTCCATTTAATTGGTCACCCAGTTTTACAAATGAAGAGTCTTGAGAATCTTCAACACCAATCATAGTATATTCCTCGCCGGCTGGCAGAAGATTGCCTATTTCAACACTTTCTACCGATATGAGACCTTCGTATGGGTAGTTTTCTAGAAAATAAGTATCTAAATCCATAGCATAGTCTCCATCTTCTGTACGAACCCATACTTCCTTGATTAATGCTGGGCCTAATCCAGAGTTTACTAAGTAAATCTCTTCTCGTTTACCATCTGGAATTCTGCTACCTAGTTGCAGATAAGGCATCACTGAGGTGCGCTGCTCACGTTGGATGAGTTCGGTTTGGTTGCGGATAAGGTTGGTTTGGTAGGTGACTACAATCAGCGAGCCTATACCAATCACGATGGCACTGGTGCTCACAATCTTATCGGAATTCCAGAATTTCTTCATACTCCCAAAATAGTAGGTTAGGAGGACGAATAAAAGAAGGAAAGAATGAATCCTTGAGTGATAGAACAGAGACTACGGACACTGTTCACTACTCAATCATTCATCCCTTCGATAGCTATCATCCGACAAATGTTGTTACAACAGTTCAGGGTAATTCTACTACAATTCGCTCTACTCTTTGTCCCGTTTACGCCATTTCCTAATTCCACTTACTAATAAGTAACGTTAGTATGGGTGAAATGTATAATTACACATCCAAACCTTTTGTACGATGAAAACACTTTGGAATCATTTTTTAAACCTCCGCCACCCTCTGGTGCTGGCGTTAAGCTTACTGGTAGTCCTGACTGCCTGTGAGGAAGAAGAGAACAACCCGGTTACCCCGGAACCCGAACCTAACGCATTACAACTTGCGCAAGACAATGATGATTTAAGTAGTCTGGTAGATGCGGTCAACCGCACCGATCTGGCTGACGCCTTATCTGATGAGGAAAATCCTGTTACTATATTTGCGCCCAATAACTCGGCCTTTGCTCAGTTTTTGGAAGATAATCCCGATTTTTCCAGCTTAGACGACATTCCAGAAGATGTACTCACCGATGTACTGAGCTACCACGTAGTAGCCGGTAAGACCCTTTCTTCCGAGCTGACTGCCGGAGATATTCCTACCCTACTTTCGGGCCAAAGCTTGAGCATTACACTAGATAACGGTGTAACATTAAACGGCAATATTCAGGTAGTAAGTGCCGATAACGAAGTTTCCAATGGGGTAGTGCACATTATTAATGGAGTACTCAGTCCGATGGCTCGTGAAGAAGCTGATCAATCTATCGTAGAGATCGTCACCGAAGGCGAAGACTTTAGCATTCTGGAAACTGCCCTGACTAAATTCCCCGATATTGTAGAAACCCTGCAAGGCGACGGACCATTTACCGTATTTGGTCCTAACAACGATGCTTTTGTCAAATTCTTAGAGGAAGATGATCGTTTTGCCGCATTAGAAGATATTCCGGATGACGTACTCAAGTCAGTATTGCAGTACCACGTACTAGCCGGAGGAAAAACCGCTGCCGATTTAGGTGCGAGCGAAGAAACTGTACAGGGTGAGTCTATCGCCATTACTAAGACTGAGGACGGAGTAACCATAAACGGAGATATCGCTGTTACTACTCCTGATGTGATGGCAACCAACGGGGTTATTCACGTAATCGACAACGTACTACTCCCGCCCTCACTTCGTACTGAACCCACTATTGCCGAAATCGCGGTAGCAACCGAGGACTTAAGTATTCTAGTAGCGGCCTTAGGGCGTGCGCCTGATCTATTGGCGGCCGCTGGTGATCCCAACGCAGCGTTGACTGTATTCGCTCCAACTAATGCCGCATTCGAGCAACTATTAGCCGATAGCGAAGACTTCAACAGTCTCGATGATATCCCCGATGATGTACTGACTACTATTCTACAGTATCATATCCTAGCTAGTATCAAAACCGCTGCCAACCTGGAAGAGACCGAAGAAACTCTCAATGGTGAGACTATTTCCGTAATGGCTACCGGAGACGGAGTAACCCTGAATGAAGACGTTAACGTAACTACTCCGAATATTCCGGCTTCTAACGGCGTGGTACATCTCATTGACAAAGTCCTGATGCCTCCCTCATTACAGCCTCAACCCACCATTGCTGAACTTGCAGTAGGTACTGATGATCTGAGCATCTTAGTAGCGGCTCTAGGACGCGCCCCTGATTTGCTAGCAGCTGCCGGTGATCCGGAAGCTATGTTGACCGTATTTGCGCCTACTAACGCTGCTTTTGAGAAATTACTGGAGGATAGCGAAGACTTTAACAGCCTGGATGATATTCCGGATGACGTGTTGACCAGCATTTTACAGTATCATATTCTGGGTAGCATTAAGAAAGCTGCCGACCTGATGGAAAGTGAAGAAACCCTGAACGGTGAGTCTATCATGGTGATGGCTACCGACGAAGGAGTGACCCTTAATGGAGAAGTAAAGGTGGAAACACCAGATGTTGTGGCGAGCAATGGCGTGGTGCATCTGATCGATATGGTTCTGATGCCCCCGTCGTTGCAGCCTCAGCCTACCATTGCTGAGCTAGCCGCCGGAAATGAAAACCTTAGCATTTTAGTAGCGGCTCTAGGACGCGCCCCTGATTTGCTAGCCGCCGCCGGAAATCCGGAAGCTATGCTGACGGTATTCGCGCCCACTAATGAGGCCTTTGCCATGTTGCTGGAAGAAGATCCACGTTTTAATAGCCTGGACGATATTCCGGATGACGTGCTGACCGAAATTTTACAGTACCACATTTTAGGAGCTACCAAACTAGCCGCTGACCTGATGGAGATGGAGGAAACCCTATCCGGCGATAACCTATCTATCGACAAGTCTGACGGAGTAGTGATCAACGGTGATGTGACGGTAACTGACGGAGATATTATGGCAGCTAATGGGGTAGTACATGTGATTGACAAAGTACTAGTTCCTGAAGCCTTAGCTCCCCCTAAAACCATTGCTGAGATTGCTGTAGGCACGGAAGATCTTAGCATCTTGGTAGCTGCTTTACAGCGCACCCCTGACCTACTAGAGGTTGCCGCTGACTTCAACGCTGATATCACCGTCTTCGCTCCTACCAATGATGCATTTGTTGATCTGCTAGCTACCCTATCGGATGTATTGGGAGTACAATTGAACGGTTTAGAGGATGTACCAGATTATGTACTACGCCGCGTTCTGGAGTATCACATCTTAAACGCTGGCAAGTTGGCCGATGATCTGATGAATCAGGAAGAAACTCTAGAGGGTAGTAACCTGGATATCGAGAAGAATGGGGGTGTAGTGATTAACGGAAATACCAACGTGATTGGTGACTTAGCAAATATTGAAGCAGCCAACGGAGTAGTACATGTGATTGATGCCGTACTGATACCGCCATTCATTGGTAATGCTCTCGGAACTGCTCTTCAATCTTTAGTATTTGATGCCGAAGGACGATTCACTACACTACTAGCGGCGGTAGAGTCGCAAGAAGCTGTACTGAACTTCCTTACCCGTCAGGATAACGTAGACGGTACGCTTTTCGCCCCTACTAACGCTGCTTTTGAGGCTTTAATTAACGAAAATAACGGACTTAATAGTCTGGAAGATGTATTAGCTCTGGACAATCTAAGCGATATCTTACTGTTCCACGTAGGAGCTGATCGTAAAGAACGGAGTGACCTTACTGCTGCTTCTTCAGCTACCCATTCCCGACTACTGAATCCGAATACTGGAAGTCCACTAGAAATTTACTATAGTAATGTGGACGGCACTTTAATACTGATTGGCTATTCGGAGGTAGTAGATGCTGATATAGAGACTCCTAACGAAGAGTTTATCATCCATGCTATCAATGCTGTGTTGATTCCACCCACTGCATCAGTAGTAGGAGTGGCGGTTGATAATCCTCAATTTAGCCAGCTAGTGGCGGCGTTAACGCGAGTAGAAGAAGCCAGTGGAGATGACCAGAACCTTTTGCCTTTGGTAACTATTCTCAGTGGTGAGCGTGGTGAACAAGATCTTGCTCCCTTCACAGTATTTGCCCCCACTAACGCGGCATTTGAAGCACTACTTGAGGCACTAGGTGTAGGCAGTGTAGATGAGGTTCCGATTGAAACGTTGCAAGCGGTATTGTTATACCATGTAATTAGTGGTGAACCGGTGTTCTCTACTGACCTGAGCAACGGCGAAGCTGAAACGATAGGTGGCACTATTACCATTGATGCCGACAACCTTACTATTGCCGACGGTAATGAAGATAATACCGATGCATCTATCGTTGGAACAAATATTTTGGCTACTAATGGTGTAATCCACGTAATAGACCAAGTTCTACTACCAGAATAGGCGATTTGGTAGTATATTGAAAACCCTGAGTCATGAGTACTCAGGGTTTCTCATTCATTCACCGAGTTTCATTCATTGATCGCCCAGTGATGGCCTGAATTGTGTTATATGAATGTAAATGTATTTTATCATCGTTACCGCTACCTGTTTATACTGCTGCTAGCAGTGTATTCTTACTTCAATATTCTATTTACCAGCGGTGACAAACTGTTTGAGTTAGTACTGCCGCGCTGGCAGTTTTTCCTAATCATCCTCATTATTTGTGGGCTGGTGTGGGAGGGCAACCGCCTTCTTTGGGGGTACTTGAAGCATAGTGTTCTAGCCAGATCCACCAAAATTACACCTCTAGTTCCTTACTTTCTTTTTAGCTTACTAGTTGTGGTGCTATCGGCAGGGCTAATGGTGTACGCAGTCTCGGTATGGCAAAACCATACATTTGCCGAAAACATCGCTTCGTTTAAGCTAGCATTGGCGTTTGCTTTCCGAATTAATCTGTTTCTACATACTATCAATGCCATTATGTACTTCAGTGGTAAACTAAGAGATAGCCGACTGGAAGCTGAGCGTCTTAAAACACTCAGTGCCGAGTCGCAGTTTGAAGCACTACGAAATCAGATTAATCCTCATTTTTTATTCAACTCTTTCAACGTACTTACCGGACTGGTTCATAAGGATGCTGAGTTGGCTTCGGAATTTATTCAACAGCTTTCTAAGGTGTACCGCTACCTACTCTATAATCAGGAAAAGCAATTAGTCTCGCTACGAGACGAAATGAAGTTTGTGGAGGCATTTATCTTTTTGCTACGAATACGTTTTGGTGAAAATCTGGAAGTACATATCGATTTAGAAAATGCCGAGTTAGAGAGCTATACCATCCCTCCGGCGGCGGTACAAATTCCGGTTGAAAATGCCATAAAACACAATATAGCTTCTCAGAAAAATCCACTAGTTATCGAGATTTTTGTTGAAGACGAACATCTGGTGATTCGAAACAATCTGCAACGACGGCAAACATATATTGAATCTGGCGGGTTAGGACTACAAAATATTCAGCAGCGGTTTACCTACCTAACTCAAAAAGAGGTTCAGATTGATGAAAATCAGACCCACTTTACTGTTAAGTTGCCGCTAGTAAAGAAAGTACTGGTATGATATGGACGTACTGATCGTTGAAGACGAACCGCTGGCTAGCGAACGACTGGCCGAACTTATTGCTCAATGCGATACCTCTATTCAGGTACGTAGCACACTCGATACCATAGAAGATTGCGTTGAGTTTTTTACCAAAGAAGACCCAGTAGACCTGGTTTTCATGGATATTCAACTCTCGGATGGTATCAGCTTCGAGATTTTTGACCGGATTGAAGTAGAAAGTCCGGTAGTGTTTACAACCGCTTATGATCAGTATGCTTTGCAGGCCTTCAAGGTAAATAGTATTGACTATCTGCTTAAACCTATTGATCCTAGCGAACTACAAGAAACACTACAGCGGTTTGTTCGTCAACAATCGCGGCCTGCTACTGACCACCGTTTGCTACAACAGCTAAGTACGCACCTCAACCCTCCTTATCAATCGCGCTTTCTGGTGAAGTCGGGGAACCATTATCATTCTATTACGCAAAGTGACATTGCTTATTTTCAGGCCGACGGTAAAATTGTGTATCTAGTCACCCAAGCCGGTAAACGATACATTATTGACTACACCATGGAGCGCCTAGAGCGAGATTTGCTCCCCCCTGATACTTTTTTTCGGGTAAATCGCACCTTTATGGTACAGATTGATGCTATCCGCGATATTCAGAATTACGCCAATGGGCGCCTAAAACTAACTGTTCATCCTCCGGCCGACTACGATATAATTGTTAGCCGTGAGCGAGTATCCTTTTTTAAAGCTTGGTTAAATTCCTAAGCAATGGTTATTTTAGAGGCGGTGTTTACTACTTCACAACAACCCCATGCGAAATATTTTTTTTCTTTTTCTCTTTTTTAGCCTCTCGCTCAGTTTTTCTTTCCCGCTTTTAGCTCAAACGTCTCCAACACCCTCCTCCATCAGTGAGGATTCTTTACGGGCGGAGATTATGCGACTGCGTACCGATTTTGAAAATACCCAGGCCAACTTACGAATCTCGCATAATCGTTTTCGAGCTGGATTGTTGACATCAGCCATTGGCTACTCTATCGTTATTTTAGGTGGGGTGTTGGGGGGCAGCGAAGAATACAGCGAGTGGGGTCAGCCACTTATTTTTAGCGGCGGCGTGATCGGGGTGGCCGGAGCGGTACTGATATTTAACTCTAATACCTACATTGGCCGTGCTGGCGGTATTCCTCCGCCACGAGAACGGAAGAAAAATGGAAGCTAAGCAGGCATTAGTCTTCGATTTTGATGGTACCATTGCCGATACGTTACCGCATATTCTGGCAATCAGCAACCGTCTGTCAGAAGACTTTGGCTACCGGCGCGTATCCGATGAAGAGATTGAAATGCTTAGGGGAGTACGTTCTCGCGAAGCACTTAAGCTGCTGAAAATTCCACTACTCAACATTCCGGCTATTGCTCTTCGGATGAAGGCCGAACTACAAAAAGAGATTCACCTCCTCAAACCTATTAGTTCTATGAAAGACGTATTGGGGGAACTGAAATCCAGTTACCAACTGGGCATCGTGACTTCTAACTCCCAATCGAACGTAGAGCGCTTTTTGGAGGCAAACGGAATGCTCTTCTTCAAGTTTATCTATTCCTCATCCTCACTATTCGGTAAAAGCAGTGTGCTGCGCGGAATGCTCCGAACGAATCAGTTACTACGGAATGAGACAGTCTATATTGGCGACGAAACCCGCGATATTGATGCGGCTAAAAAATCAGGCATCGATATGATCGCCGTTTCCTGGGGAGCCAACACCGCCGAAGCCCTCGCCCGCCAGCGACCTCAACACCTTATTCATCACCCGGATGGATTACTGAATTTGTTGGGTAAATAAAATATCATAGCGTTTTTTGGATTGAATACTGAGGTATAGAGCCGCCGTCGCATCCAATATGAATAATTATTATCCCTTGTTTAATCAAATGGAAACCGAACTATATACATTGTATAAAAAGAGATTGCCCACAACAGGTCAGCAGATTATTGCCAACTATGACGATGAAGGAATTTTTGTCTATCAAGCCTTTAGACCTTCAATAGCTGATTACGCAGTAACAAACCGCAGTTTGGGGGAAATGACTACAGTTTTACAAGAATGAGCTGGATTAAGCCTAACTTTTTGTGGATGATGTATCGTTCGGGGTGGGCTACAAAAGCAGGTCAAGAAAGAATTTTATCCATCAAGCTAACTCATATTGGCTTTAAAGAAATACTTCATGCAGCAACTCATTCATCTTTCCAAGAACATATTTACAAAAGCCACGAAGATTGGCGGGAAGAATTAGCTAAGACAGAAGTCAGGTTGCAGTGGGATCCTGACCATAACCTGGGCTGGCTATTTTTCGCCATTAGGATATTATTGAGCATATTGGCTCTTAGTGTGATTTTCCGCCTTCCGACGCTACCTAGGAAGCAAATTTTACAGAACTATTTACGATAAAGTTGGTGGCAATCATCTTTTTAGGATCGTAATTAAAATCTTAGGAATGGGACTAATAATAGTAGTCTCAGGTCCTAGGAGACCCACTTAGTCTGTTAGCTTGTGCTTATCGGGGGTTCAATCATCATTACTTTATCGGAACCACAAAATACAACCTGTTTTCCCATAAAATTATCTGTAACGTTAAGAACCTATTCCTGAGACTAGCGGTCGGCACAAATAATCACCCTTGTAGATGCTGCGTCAATACAGTTAACCAGTCTTCATAAGCCTCCGCGTAGGCTGATTGCTTGCTGCTATCTGGTTCAATCTGATCAATTTGTTGCAAGCGGGAGAAAGCCTCTTGCTCATCGGTATACTCACCGGCACCGATTCCGGCACCTCGGGCAGCTCCGACAGCTCCGTCGGTATCGTATAGTTCTACTACTGTGCTGGTAGTATTAGCAAAAGCTTCGCGAAAGAGGGGGCTCAGAAACATATTAGCTTTGCCAGCCTTTACCCGGTTAATCTGCATACCCATTTCTTTCATAATGTCCAGGCTATATTTCAGTGCAAACACAATTCCTTCCTGAGCGGCCCGCAGCATGTGGGAAGTGCTGTGCGTATTAAACTCTAAACCTCGGATATGTGCCCCAATCTCGGCATTGGCCAGCGGACGTTCGGCCCCGTTACCGAAGGGTAGTACTACCACTCCGTCAGAACCGATGGGTGCTTGCTGCGCGCGTTGGTTCATTTCTTCGTACGAAAGCCGATCCAGCAGTAGTTGGTGTTTCAACCAGCTATTCAGAATTCCAGTGCCGTTTACGCAGGCTAGAATACCGTAACGCGGCTGGCTTTGGTCGTGGTTTACGTGGGCAAAGCTATTCACTCTCGATTGCGGATCGTACGCCAATTGATCGCTCACCCCGTAGATTACTCCCGATGTTCCGGCGGTTGTAGCTACTTCGCCCGGTTGCAGTACGTTGAGTGATAGCGCATTATTCGGTTGATCGCCCGCTCGATAGGCGACCGAAATATTCGTGGGCAAACCCAGTTCTTCGGCAATAGCTGCTCGCAATTTTCCCTGAAATCCAAAGGTAGGTACCAGGTCAGGAATAAATTTCTGATCTATCTCGTAGTAATCCAGCAATTTATCAGAAACATTGTGCGATTTATAATCCCAGAAAATACCTTCGGATAACCCCGATACGGTGGTGGTAATATCACCGGTTAGCTTCATAGCGATATAGTCGCCGGGCAACATAATTTTGTGGATGCGTCGGTACAGGCCAGGTTCGTTTTCTTGCACCCACTTTAGCTTAGAGGCGGTGAAGTTTCCGGGAGAGTTTAACAGGTGCGATAAGCACCATTCCTGTCCTAAGTCTGCAAAAGCCTTTTCCCCGATGCTGACGGATCGACTATCGCACCAGATGATAGACGGACGCAGTACTTCCTGTTCTTCGTCTACTACTACCAGTCCGTGCATTTGATAGGAAATACCAATAGCCGCTACCCCCTGTAAAGCATAGGCATGGGTTTGCTGTAGTTGATGAGTAGCTTTCAGCAAATGCTCCCACCACAGGTCGGGATGCTGCTCAGCCCAGCCCTCTTGGAGAGCTTTCATAGGTAGTTCCTGATCAGGCGAGGTAGCTGAAGTTACCACCTGGCCGGAATCGACCTGTACCAGACTGGCTTTAATTGAAGAACTTCCGATGTCGTATCCGAGCAAATAGGAGGTAGGCATAATAGGCTGCTGCGTGTTGAAGAAGCCAAGATACAAGCTTTAAAAGATTTTGAAAAATTTTCCTCGGCTTCTCCTGCTTCCGCAACTGGCCAGGTATTGTAGTCTAATTCTATTGCTCGA
>ERZ1740058.1009-NODE-1009-length-15757-cov-6.022927_pt1 | contig 15757 bp, 6 predicted proteins | sample MGYA00581745_ERZ1740058 | MGnify/ENA primary metagenome ERZ1740058 (study PRJEB43018, sample SAMN04849742) | marine metagenome | isolation source: floating plastic debris | place: Pacific Ocean | collected 2008-08-30 | study: EMG produced TPA metagenomics... | reverse complement strand
GTATTATTGGGGAATTATCACGGCGCTACTAATGCTAGTTAGTTGCTCCAAGAAAGCGGAATACGAAAATTGGGTGGATCAGGAATTATCCTCCGGAGTGCGGAAAGACAGTTTGTTCTTGGGGCTAGAACTGGGTATGACCTCTAAGAATTTTTACGCTCACTGCTGGGAGCTAAACAAACAAGGGCTAATCCGTCAGGGACTGGAAAATACGTCGGTAGAGTATAAGTTGGATGACGAACTGAAACATCCGGCAACGATGAATTTTTATCCGAACTTTCATAGCGATAAGATTCATGAAATGCCGGTTACCTTCAAGTACACCGCCTGGGCACCTTGGAACGAACAACTTCAGGCTGGCAGTCTGCAACTGGATGTATTACAACTGATGCAGAAATGGTACGGTGAGAAATTTATGGACGTTTCCCACCCAATACACGGTACAGCTTACGTTAGAATAGACGGAAACCGGCGGATTAGCATCTTTAAAAAGAATGAATCTGACGTGATGGTGATGTTTACTGACCTAACGGTGGAAAAGAAGAAAGAGACAAGTAGGTAATAAATGAATATCGGAACGATATAAGTATCGAGATGAAAGAAAATAGAAGGTGGATGTATTGTGGTTCATTAGACTCAATCGTGATAGCAATCACCGTATTAATGTTAGGGGCATGCGATTCTTCTCGTTTGGAGCAAGAAAAAGAAACTCTATTTACTTCGCTCTCTTCCTCCGAGACTAATATTGAATTTACTAATCAACTAGAGTACGATCGAGATTTTAACATCTATACTTACCGCAACTTTTACAATGGGGGAGGAGTAGCCCTGGGTGATATAAACCAAGATGGTTTAATCGATATTTACTTCACTGCCAATATGCAGCCCAATCGGCTTTACCTTAACAAGGGGAGTTTTCAGTTTGAAGATATTACTGAATTGGCGAAAGTAGCCGGAGAAAGAGCCTGGTCGACTGGGGTAAGCATGGCCGATGTAAATGGCGACGGCTGGATTGATATCTACGTGTGTAATTCAGGTGATATTGATGGCGACAATAAACAAAACGAACTATATATCAACAATGGCGTTGACGGTGAAGGTAATGTGACATTTACCGAAAGTTCTGAGGCCTACGGATTAGCCGACCAAGGTTACTCTACCCACGCCGCTTTCTTTGACTACGACAAAGATGGTGATCTGGATATGTACCTGCTCAACAATTCCTACCAGGCCATCGGTAGCTTTAACCTTCGGAAAAATGAACGGCCTAAACGTGATCCGGTAGGAGGTGATAAACTGTTTCGTAACGACGGGGAGCGCTTTACGGATGTGAGCGAAGAAGCAGGAATTTACGGTAGTGTGATTGGCTTTGGGTTGGGCGTAACGGTAGGAGATCTTAATCAGGATGGCTGGCAAGACATCTACGTATCCAACGATTTCTTCGAGCGCGATTACATTTATATGAACAACCAAGATGGTACTTTTACGGAGGATCTGGAAAACCAAATGTACTCTATCAGTGGCGCGTCGATGGGAGCTGATATGGCTGATGTGAACAATGATGGCTATCCTGATATTTTCGTTACTGAAATGCTTCCTTCCGATGAGAGGCGTATAAAGACTAAAACCACCTTCGAGAACTGGGATCGATACCAGTACAACCTAAAAAACGGCTACTATCATCAGTTCACCCGTAACATGCTCCAACTGAACGTTCCGCTGAACAATAATCAGCTAAAGTTTAGCGAAATAGGTCGCTTGGCCGGAGTACATGCTACTGACTGGAGTTGGGGGGCATTAATAGCTGACTACGATAACGATGGGTACAAAGACATCTTTGTGGCTAATGGAATCTATCAAGATCTGACCGATCAGGACTACATCCAGTATATTTCTAATGAAGAAACCATGAAGCTGGTCATTGCTGGTGACCGGAAAGTGGACTTTAAGCAATTAATTGACGCTATCCCTACCGAGCGCATTCCTAACTACATGTTCGTGGGTAACGGTGACTACACGTTTACCGATCAAGCGGATAAATGGGGGTTGAAGCAGCCTAGCCATTCCAATGGTTCGGCCTACGGTGACCTGGATAACGATGGTGACTTAGACTTGGTTGTGAACAACGTGAATATGTCCGCCTTCGTCTACCGCAACAATGCTGATAACCTGCTAGATAACCACTATCTGAAGGTAGAATTGGTGGGAGAAGGTGAGAATCAATACGCTTTCGGTGCTCAGGTTCGGATAAAAGCGGATGGACAGCTTTTTTATCAGGAGCAAATGCCAGTGCGGGGCTTTCAGTCTACGGTAGACCATCGCCTGCATTTTGGCTTAGGTTCACTCGCCGAAATCGACACGCTGGAAGTTACGTGGCCGGATGGAAAAGTGACGATCTCTAAAAATGTAGAAGCTAACCAAACACTTACGTTACATCAGAAAGATGCTCAAAACGCTGATAGCCCGACAATTGATGAGCATAAACCCATGTTCGCTGAAGTAGAAACTCAGAACTCGCTATTCGTTCATCAGGAGAATGATTTTGTGGACTTTGATCGGGATCGCTTACTGTTCCACATGCTTTCTCGCGAAGGCCCGGCTTCAGCTCAGGGAGATGTAAATGGTGATGGGTTGATGGATATGTATTTGGGCGGTGCTAAAGATCAAGCTGGAACATTATTAATCCAAAAGCCGGGTGGAAAGTTTACTCGTCAGTCTTCCCAGGTATTTGAGCAAGACAAAGTGAGTGAAGATACCGATGCACTATTTTTTGATGCGGATAACGATAATGACTTAGACCTTTACGTAGCCAGTGGTGGCAACGAGTTTCCAACTAGTTCTTCGGCACTGATTGATCGACTGTATCTCAACGATGGTCGAGGTAATTTCACTAAGTCTGACCAACTGCTGCCCACCTCTCGCTTTGAAAGCACTGGAGCAGTAACCGCCTCGGACTTTGATGGCGACGGCGATCAGGATTTATTTATCGGCCTACGCCTACGACCTTTTCTGTACGGAGTACCTGTGGATGGTTACTTACTACAGAATGATGGGCAAGGCAAATTTCAAAACGTAACCGATGAGCTGGCACCAGAATTAAAGAGGCTGGGGATGATTACCGATGCTACTTGGAGCGATATTGACGGTGATGAGGATGATGACTTGATAGTTGTAGGAGAATGGATGCCCATCAGTGTATTTAAAAACGAGAACGGAAAGCTAGTAAAAAGTACGGAAGCTGCCGGATTAGACCAAAGCAACGGTTGGTGGAACACTATTGTAAGTGCCGACCTGGATCGCGATGGCGATTTGGATTTTGTGGTGGGTAACCACGGATTAAATTCCCGCTTCAAAGCCAGCCGGGAGAAGCCAGTTATGATGTACACCAATGATTTTGACCGCAACGGTACTGCCGAGCAAATCTTAACTGTGTACAACGACAGCAACGCTTACCCGTTAGTGCTGAAGCACGACTTAGTGATGCAGATGCCCAGCCTGAAGAAAAAGTATCTAAAATACGCCAGCTACCAGGAGCAGACTATAGAAGAAATATTCTCGCCGGAACAAATGGAAAAGGCTGTTCAGGCATCTGCTTACGAAATGGCAACCAGTGTGTTAATCAACCAGGGTAACGGAAAATTTACGCTGAAGCCTCTGCCAATGGAAGCTCAGTTCTCGCCTACCTATGGCATCAGCGTAGCCGATTTTGATCATGATCAGATTCCGGATATTGTACTGGGAGGAAACTTCTACGCGGCCAAACCGGAGGTAGGTATCTACGATGCCAGTCACGGTCTGTTTCTGAAAGGCACCGGTAACGGACAATTTACCCCAGTACCTACTAGAAACTCCGGACTGCTTTTTTCGGGAGAGGTTAGAGAATTATCGCTGCTAAAAGTGGGAGATAAGGCTCAGCTATGGGTAATACGCAATAACGACTCTCCCCAGATTTTCACCATCCTGAATTCTGCCGGAGAACTATCATCGAATCGCTGACTCAGTGTAGACACATGATTAATCATGTGCCTATATCCTGCAATTAATTTGAGAATCTCAATATTGAATAATCTACGGAGCAAACTGAGTTTCGTATGTGGTTGTGGCTTCGCCATAATCACCCTTGACCGAAACTCCGGATACCTGTATACTGAACTGGCTAATAGCCTTAGAATTAGGAAAAGTAACAACTGCTCTGCCCTGCTCATCCGTTTCTATCACTGGCTCCCAATAAACTAAAGGCCGAAAATCCGGTACTTTATCATCCTGACTTTCCACTCTCCTCTGCCCCTCGAAGGGCAGAGGAGAGTGGAAACCCTGCCAGGTGAAAGTATTACGTTCGGCAATGAAGTCAGTAGGGGGCTTTTTGTCCTTGGTGTATATAGCGATTACCCCGCCCCGCGCCATTAAAAAAGGAAATTGCTGGGCGACTGTTTTTGGCTGTAAAAAAATATCAATCTTTTCTATCTGGGATAAGGACATAGCCAGTACTTCTTCTTCCAGCGTGGTTAGGTATCCATTAATCATGTACCAGGGATTGTCCTCCAAGTAACGCTGATCAATAGGGTCAAATAGCCTTACCGATTTCTGACCGTCATCAGATGATATACTAGCTTTTACCAGTACGTTACTAACGAAATCCTCAACGGTCTTCATTAACTGAAATTTATCTATTGAATAGGTCTTGTTAGGAATGAAGGTGTTGGTTTGAAGTGCAGTATTGCCAGCAGAAGGAGGAGGGCTTGACTCAAAGATCTCCTGAAGTTTGTTCCGTAGTTTACTAAGACGCAAGTATCGTTCTACCTCAGGAGTTCGGGAAGGAGAAGAGTCAAGCAGTTTAGGGGAGGGAAGGGAGTCTAAGATACTATGAACGGCAACGCTAGGCGACGCTGCTTGAAAAGGATTGTGGTTGTGTATTTGAAAAGTTCTAGACCCAAAGAAATTTGGTAAAGAGACGGATAGTTCGCCCTGCTCTATTGAGGTATTGATGAATTCTTGATCTTCCACCCGGTACACGGATATAAATTGGCTGCTTACTAGCTCCGAAGTGGTAGGTGATGCTACCGTCATGGCTAGTGCTAGTGCTTCTTCTGGTGTGTAATTCAGAGAAACAGGATCAATGGAAGTATCTGGAAAAGATTGTCGTTCGGCGACAGTAGTATTTTCATCCAGATTAATCAGATCCGTATCAAGTACAGCTAGAGAAAGATTAGCATTTACTGGTTGTTGGGCAGCATCGGTAACGGTTATGGTAACTTGTACATCGTCATTCTTGCCGTATACTTGCTGACGAGTTTGTAAACTGATATTCAAATCACGCTTGTTGGATTTAATTACTGTTTGGGCTACTGGTGGTGTGCTAGCGGAGGAAACTAAATTCTCGTAAGGATTATAGATAGGAATGCGTTGTTGATAAATGGCATCGTCGCCAAAGTTAAGATTCCAGCGGGTATAACATCGTAGGGTATAGTAGCCCTCTTCCCAATCGGGAGGTATATTGATTTCCCCGTGAGTGTGAAGGTGGTCTCTTAGTAACTTTTGATGGACCAAAACCTCTCCTGTCGGGCTAATTAGGTCTAAGTATACTATGTTACTCTTTACGCTGCTGGTATCTTGATAGAGGAAATATACTTTATACCATAGGGTTTCTCCGGTGGCGTAAAAGGATTTATCCAGATGAACGTAAAGTTGATCGAGTTCTGGGCTAGAGCTATCCGCGGCAGATTGACTGAAGGCAGTAATAGCGGTAGCTAATCCAACATATAGGATTATTAAGATTCGCTTAAGTGTTTCAATGTTAATCATCCCAGTATTCAGGTCTTTCGGTGGAGCTATTATCGATTAGCAAACATTGGCAGCAAGCCAGAGGGTCGCTGGGTTGAGATTCAAGCGCGGAAGCGCAGAAATCGGAAATCGGCAAAGGAGCCAGGTCTCCCTTTTGTAAAAATGTTCGTACCGTATCAATAGCGGTTGCTTCAAAAAATCCTAGCACTGTTTCACTTTGATCATTAGTATTGTACATATTTCCGGGTATAGGAGCCGGAGGTGGATCAAAGATGGTACCTTCCTGGTTGGCGATTATTCTTATGTCCTCCCAATACTCATAAGCCTCTTGCGTCATAGAAAACTGATAGATGTTTATGTAGTATCGGGCAAAAAAGGCGTACTGGGGGCGAGTGTCGTCGGTGGCTACCAAAAATCTACTAAGCTGGCTAGTTTCGGTATTCTCGCTACTAAATAGGATAATATCTTGGGTATTGGTCGTGTCGGTAATGTAACACGATTTCGGGGAATGTAACGGACCACACAAAGGTTCCCTAACGGAATAGTTAACATCAGATAACCAGCGAAAATAAGCATTTTGGCTTTCTTGCCTAGTGGGTGTATCTACATAAACATTGATAAATCTATCTTCCGTAATAGTACCTTCTTCCAAAACTATAGTCTCGACTTCAGTTTCAAAGTAAACACTATCGGCTCGTATCAGTTGGGGCATAGTTTGAGGGCGGGATTGGTAGATCTGTTCATCTACTATAATCTCAATATAGTAGCTTCTCCCTGGCTCTCCTCGTACGATATCACCATTAGATTGATAAACACCAGGTCGTACGAAGGTATAATCTTCCTGCTGGCCTTGGTCATCGTAAATAGTAATTTGGGCATCTAGTACAGGTATCGGGGGCGTGCCAAACGTAGAAGTCCGAGATATCCTTAGCACATAAGGACCTGTTGACTGATCAATACGGCCATCCACTACTAGAAGATCAATGGGTTCTTCCGGTGTAAAGGTAATGGGTTCTATACATCCGCTACTAAATAAAATTAAACATGTAAATAAGCTTATAGACCGAAACTCTTTGAGCATAAGTTGTACTACAGCAACGTGAGATAATACCTCGCAGCATTTTACCCTTCCTCTATGATTTTCTGTATTAATCATCCCAATAATCTGGTCTTTCCAATGAGCTATTATCTAACAGAAAACAGCAACAACAAGCTCGGGCGTAGCTGCGTTGTGACCCAATCGCGAAAACGCTGCAATCAGAAATTGAAAAAGGAGCTAAATCGCCTCGGAACAAGACCGTCCGAGCGGTATCAATAGCGGTGGCTTCAAAGAAGCCCAGTACCGTTTCATCTTGGTCGTCAGTATTATACATATTTCCGGGTATGGGAGCTGGAGGCGGGTCAAAGATGGTGCCTTCTTGGTTGGCGATGATTCTCACATCCTCCCAGTACTCATAAGCCTCTTGCGTCATAGAAAACTGATAAATGTTTATGTAGTACCGAGTAGAGAAAGCGTACTGGGGGCGGGTGTCGTCCGTGGCTACCAAAAATCTACTAAGCTGGTTAGTCTCAGTATTCTCGCTGCTAAACAGCTTAATATCTTGCGTATTAGTAGTATCGGTAATGTAACAGGATTTCGGGGAATGCAGTGGGCCACAGTTAGGTTCAATAACCGAGTAATTAACATCGGATGACCAGCGAAAACGAGCTTCTTGGTATTGTTGTTTAGCGGGTGAATCAACGTAATCGTTGATAAGCCTATCTTCCGTTATAGTACCTTCTTCCGAAACTATAGTCTCTACTTTAGTTTCAAAATAAACGCTATCAGCCCGTATCAGCCGAGGCATTGTCTGGGGGCGAGATTGGTAGACCTGTTCATCTAATCTAATTTCGATATAGTAGGTGCGTCCCGGTTCTCCCCGTACGATGTCACCATTGGATTGATAAACACCAGGCCTTATAAAGGTGTAATCTTCCTGCTGACCCTGGTCATCGTAAATAGTAATCTGGGCATCTAGTACAGGTATCGGGGGCTTGCCAAACGTAGAAGTCCGAGATAGCCTTAGCACGTAAGGACCCGCTGACTGATCAATACGGCCATCTACTACCAGCAACTCTACCGGTTCTTCCGGTGTAAATGTGTATGGCTCTAGTCAACCGATGATGAGGAAGCACGGAAATAAGGCCGATACTGTTTTTCTCCTCATATCAAAACTCAAAATTATAGGTAACCGCTGGAAAAGCACTGCCCAGTACTGCTAGTTTGAAGGCGTTGGACGTACTTCGCAGATCTCTTCTAAAAAATATAGAAAACGCGTTATCCCGGGAATAGAGATTATATATTGAGAAGGTGAAACTTCCCTTAAAGAAACTGCGCCGAACGATATTACTATCAACTGTATAAGACACATCCAAGCGGTGATAGTCTGGAATTCGAAACTGATTCCTCTCTGAGAAATGAGGTACCACTATCGTTCCTAATCGGTAATCAGCTACTGGTGCCATGATAGGCCGACCGGTGCTATAGGTGAAGTTGAAGGAAAACCGGCTTCGTCGGCTGGCTTGCACACTCAAAGAGACATTAAGATTATGGGGCTGATCGAAATTAGCCGGAAACCATTCCCCCTGATTGATAGATTCTTCAGCAGTGCTGCCAGCTACTTTATTTAAAGAGCGAGAATAGGTATAAGATAACCACCCAGTAGTAATTCCCTTTGTCCTTTTTATCGATAGTTCAGCTCCGTAAGCCCTACCAATACCGGTGAGTGTCTCAGTCTCAATGTACGGGTTCAGCAATAATTGCGGGAGGTCTTTGTACTCCACTACGTTTTGAATATCTCGGTAGAAGAACTCTAGCGAGGTTTCCCATTTATTATTTCGAAAATTCTGAAAATATCCGGCTGAATAATTATTGGCGCTTTGGGGCGGAATGTAGGCGTTGCTTACCTGCCAAATGTCTACCGGAATCGCTGCCGTAGTATTAGATATTAGATGAAGGTACTGATACAGACGGTTATAGCTCAGCTTCACTGAACTATTATCCGTAAGGTTCACTTTCATAGATAAGCGAGGTTCCCACCCGCTATAGGTCTGAATAATTTCTCCTGAACTGTAAAAAGTAGAATCTACAATAGTAGATGGTTGGCGAGGAACTCCTGGAGCGTATGAATAAACCGTAGACGGGCCTATCTGGTGATACAAAGAATACCGCAATCCTAGTCCTAGCGAAATTCTATCATTCAGCGTGAATTCATCGTTAATGTACCAAGCAAATTCTTGCCCATCGTCTTTTTCTATTTCTTGGGGACTCACTTCTGATATGTCTCCTCGTTTTTCAATTGTCTCGGGCAAGGAGAGGTAGCGCACCCATTCGAATCCAGCATTTATATCGTGCCGATCAAATGGGGTAAGAAAGAAGTTTTGTTTTACTTTGTAGTAGGTAGGGCCATTCTGTAGTGTAGATGCCTCTACACCTTCTGGGGTGTAAGACTCATTGATAGTATTTCCGTAACCGGCTACCAACGAGGAGGATACGTTAGGAGAAAGTATTTGATTCCAGGTTAGATTAAGCGTCTGGGCACCCCAGGAAAAACCAAATTCATCGGAATATCGGAAATTATCAAAACTGCGATAATACGATAAAGCTAACGAGTTTCCGTCACCATAACGGTGGGTGATTTTAGCGTTGACATCGTAGAAAAACGCTGCACTATTTTTTATATCGGGATCTCGCATAAGGCGTAGTATCCAATTAGAATAGGATGATCTTGCTCCAACCATGAAAGACGTTTTATCCCGGACGATAGGACCTTCTAACAATAGTCGGCTAGCGACTAAACCAATACCTCCCTTGCCTTTAAATTCATCGTAGTTACTTCCTTTCAACTTAACGTCTAGGACTGAGGATATCCTTCCCCCATACTGGGCGGGTATAGAACCTTTGTACAGCACTACTTCCCGGATAGCATCAGAGTTGAATACGGAGAAAAACCCCAAAGCATGAGAGGCATTGAATATCAGTGCTTCATCCTGCATAATCAGGTTTTGCCCAATGGTACCACCTCTCACGTTAAATCCGCTGGCTCCTTCGCCTATGGTGCTGACTCCTGGCAGAGTAAGCAAACTCTTAATTACATCGGCCTCTCCTAAAAAGGCGGGCAGTTGTTTAATTTGCTGGATACTCAGTTTCTCTACTCCGGCCTGCACCGAAGTAACGTTGCTGTTGTCCGTTTCATCGCGGACGATAATTTCATTTAGCTCAAAAGCTTCGGGCAGAAGTTCCACGTTCCACGTCTGATCGCTGAGTATCCGAACGTACTGAGATATTGGTTCATAGCCTACAAACCTGATTTGTGTCAGATAAAGCCCTGGCGGGGCATTTATGCGGAATTTTCCTTCTTGATCAGAAGCTAGTGAAATACTCAGATCTTCTATGTACAAAGTAGCACCAAGTAGTACCTCACCCGTTACCGCATCAGTTATTTTTCCAAAAATAGTTGTGTTTCCGCTGGGGGAAATTTTAGCTGAATCTCCCAACGTGAGTATCTCGTATTCTGCAGGGCCGGTGAGTTCAGATGCCTGGCTCTTATTAACGAAATATTCCTGGGTAAACTCCTGCGTAAGCTCCTCTTGGGAGGCAATAATAATTGCATAACTACTGTACGGTATGAAGCTTAGTTCCGTATCCTGAAATAATTCATTTAATGCATCCTGAAGGGGAGTATGCTGAAACTGTACGCTTCGAGTGGTTGTCGGTATCCATTCAGTTTTGTAGTAAAAATCAATAGGATATTTCTCATCTATTGTATCTAATATCTCGATGAGAGTAGCGCTGTCAAACTGCTCATTAATTTCAATATCGTTGTTACTCTGACTATGTGCGGAGTAACTGATTATCAGTAAAAAATAGAGTAGGCTAAAAATAAAAATTCTCAAAGCAGCTTTATATAAATGACACCGTGTCAGGGCTAATGGTTGTTAAACTAAGCAAGAGGTAAATTACGAAAATGTGTAGATTTGTGGGTAAATATTTTGTTAAGAATAACAAGAGTGAGAAGATACTCTAAATCTCTTCCATTTAATATACTTAGCCCGACACTAGGCCAAATTATTTGTCTCAATATAGTGTTAGTCTTTGATCATGCGGTGTATGTGTAAAGTGCTTTGTTTGGTAGGTGTGATCGGTATGTTCACGGCCTGCGTGTCTGAAAAAAAGGAGAATACTTTGTTTACTCTCCTTTCCCCATCTGATACCGGAATTAGGTTTGAGAATCAACTGTCAGAAAGTGATACCTTCAATATTCTAAATTATCTGTATTACTACAACGGAGGTGGAGTAGCTGCGGGTGATATAAATAACGATGGCCTAGTTGATCTGTACTTCACTGCTAATGAACTTTCTAATAAGCTGTATCTAAACCTAGGTGATTTTCGGTTCGAGGACGTAACTGAACTAGCTGGAGTAGCCGGACTTCCGGGTTGGACTACTGGGGTAACGATGGCTGATGTGAACGGTGATGGTTGGCTTGATATCTACGTGTCTCAACTCGGAGAACATGAAGGGGTGACCGGATACAATCAGCTATATATCAATCAGGCTGATACTAGTCGAGGTCATCCAGTCTTCATTGAACAAGCTGAAGTTTATGGCTTAGCCAAGCAGAGTTTTGCCACTCAGGCTTATTTCTTTGATTATGATTTAGATAATGATCTCGATGTGTATCTGTTAAATCACACGGTTCATTCACCCGATACCTACGTACCCGTAGCTAAAGGCCGAAAGAGCAGTGAGTTTGGCGATAAGCTTTTACAAAATAAGAATGGTGTATTTGAAGATGTAAGCGAAGAATCGGGGATTTATCAGAGCGTGGTGGGTTACGGACTGAGTGCTTCAGTAGCCGATATCAATCTGGACGGTTTTCCGGATATCTATGTGGCTAACGACTTTCACGAGAACGACTATCTATATATTAACAATGGCAATGGCACATTTACCGAGCATTTAGAAGAAATGATTGGCCACACCAGCCGCTTTTCTATGGGTAGCGATATTGCTGATTTCAACAACGATTCCTACCCGGATATTGTCTCATTGGACATGAAGCCAGAAGACGAGCGGGTGCTAAAGATTTCGGCGGGAGAGGATCCCTACGATATTTTTCAGTACAAGCTAAACTATGGTTATAATTACCAGTATGCTCGTAATAACTTGCAGCTAAATACCCCCGCAATACAGCCTGTTGCCGATAGTAGCAAAATCACCTACGCATTCCGGGAAATTGGGCAGTACGCAGGTATTTCGGCTACGGACTGGAGCTGGTCGGCACTGTGGGCCGACCTAGATAACGATGGCTGGAAAGACCTGTACGTAACCAACGGCATACTCCGGCGACCTAACAATTTAGATTACATTAAGTACATTTCTAATGCCGAAATCCAGGCCGGATTACAAGGTGAAATTTCTGGTGAAAATAGAGGGTTGATTGACAAAATGCCCTCCGAAGCTATTGCTAACTATGCCTACAAAAATCAGCAGAACTTAACGTTTGCCAATAAGGCAGAGGATTGGGGATTAGCTCAACCGGGTTTCTCTAACGGAGCGGCCTACGCTGATTTGGATAACGACGGTGATCTGGACTTGATCGTCAATAACGTGAATGCTTTTGCCTCCCTCTACCGAAATAATAGTTCTACTCAGAGTGATCATCACTTTTTGCAAGTCCAGCTTGAAGGCGTGGGTCAAAACCAGTTTGGCGTAGGGGCTAAAGTATGGCTGTACGAAAATGGGAATGTTCAGTACCAGGAATTAATGCCTGCCCGCGGCTTTCAGTCCTCGGTAGCTCCTCAGTTACATTTCGGCCTGGACAAAGCTGAAGCAATTGATTCTCTGGTAGTAAGGTGGCCTGGTGGGCGTAAGCAAAGCCTGGTAGATGTAGCGGGCGATCAAGTCTTAGTATTGAATCAGGAGGATGCGCAGTTAGCTCCAGGATATCCCTCTAAGCCAGATCCCTGGTTTGAAGTACAGAATGAAACCGGAATCAAATTTACTCATCGGGAAAACGAGTTTTCCGATATTACCCAAGAGCCACTGATGCCTCACTTACTCTCGCGGGAGGGACCAGCCTTAGCTACGGGCGATGTAAACGGCGATGGCTTGGATGATGTATTTCTGGGAGGTGCCACTAACCAGATGAGTGTTCTGTTGTTGCAGAAGCCAGATGGTAGCTTTCTTCCTAGTAATCAGCCTTTATGGCGAAATAGTATTATTTCAGAAGATGTAGCAGCAGAATTTATTGATGTGGATGGAGACAGTGATTTGGACTTATGCGTGGGGTCAGCGGGCAACCAATATACCAACAACTCATTACAAGATCGCTTGTATATTAATGATGGTGCTGGTCAGTTTTCTTGGATGGAAGATGCACTGCCGCCCCTGCTGAACAATACCTCCTGCATCGCCCCTCACGATTTTGACGCGGATGGTGATATTGATCTGTTTATTGGCAGCCGGGTAGTGACTGGTCGTTACGGTATTAATCCGGTTAGCCATTTACTGGAAAACGATGGTTCTGGCCACTTCCGGGACGTAACCGAAGAGTATGCGCCCCAGTTGAGAACAGCAGGCATGGTTACCGACGCTGCTTGGACAGATTATGATCAGGATGGAAAGGAGGATTTGATTGTAGTGGGTGAATGGATGCTGGTTAGTGTGTTTCGGAATGAGGACTCAAGACTTACTCATATTGATCTTGACGGATTAGCTAACTCCGTTGGCTGGTGGAATTGTATCGAGGCAGTTGATATAGATAATGACGGCGATGAGGATTGGATTGCCGGTAATCTGGGACTCAATTCAGTCATTCAGGCCGATTCTTCTCAACCAGCCAGGCTGTACGTTCACGATTTTGACCAGAACGGTAACACCGAGCAGATTCTTAGTTTTTACAAAAATGGTCAGGAATCTCCTTTCGCTACCAAAGATGAGCTTACCCAGCAGATACCCTCATTGCGAAAAAAGTACGCTGGCTATGCCGAGTTTGCTGATCAAACCGTTGAAGATATTTTTGGAAAAAAACTCGTGGAAGAAGCAATGGTGAAGAAGGCTTTCCGATTTGCCTCGGCGATAATCATCAATCAGGGTGCAGGAAACTTCGAAGTGGTAGACTTGCCACCCCAAGCTCAACTATCCCCAATCAGATCTATTCTGCCTATTGATGTGAATCAGGATGGTGCTACGGATCTTTTGTTGGGAGGTAATTCGTACGCAATCGGACCTAAGCAGGGCCGGTACGATGCCAGCTTTGGCTGGTACCTGATCAACAATGGGCAAGGTAGTTTTCAGGTAATGAATGCTTTGGAAAGCGGACTATTCATCACCGGACAGATAAGTAGTATAGCGTTAGTCAATAACCGCAGTGAAAAAACTTTAGTTATTATTGGTCGCAATAATCAGGAGGTCATGACTCTCCAACGAAGCCAAAACAAATCAGTATTACCCTAATTTATTGAGCACAAACCTCATTCACTATACTGAAACGGGCTTGCCCTTAGGCTTTTGTGGTTTACGAGGTGAAGCTGCCTTTTTCGCCGGCTTACGATAATCCTGCGGCGATAAGTAGTTACTCCGAAACCAAATATTAGTAGCAATATGCCAATCCAGAGTACATTGATCAGAGGGTTTTTCAATAAATCTGCACGCTAATTTTTTTTCTCAATTACCTAATGATAACTCGCTGACTACTACCGTTATTAAACTTTAGCAAGTAGATACCAGCCTTTAAACCATCGGTGTTAATCTGGTTCTCGCCGCTGGTTAGGTTATTTGTAGCCATCTCTATACCTAATGAATTATAAAATGTAACACTTTTTACATCACTATTGGGAACTACGTCAATCAACAAAGTACCATCAAGAGAAGGATTGGGATAAGCAGCGGCGATATTTTCTGGCGGCTTCTGAGTAATAGGGACATCAGCAGAAAGTTCCCACTCAAAACTTATATTAACATCATTCCATAAGATGTAGATATGATCGCCGGCTTTTAAGGCATAGCTGCTTTTCTCGTGCGAGGGTTGAGTTTCCTCGTTCTCGTCAATAATTACTCCACTACAATTAGAATATACTTTTGAGAAATTAACAGAAACCTCAGTGGAAGAGATCGTGTAATTTCCGGTTACGGGTACAGTATACTCAAACCAGTGAGGGGTAATGATAGTAGTGTTAGTCCCTATTTTTGCAGTTTCAGGAATACTGCAAGCATCGCCAGGTTCTACTGTAAGAGCTGACAACTCCCAGTCAAAGTCACCAACGAAATTATAGCTGTCATTTAAATCGGTTCTGATTTGGATAATCAACTCATCACCTTGGTTTAAATCATTAACTTTAATACCTCCGAAATTTTCGCCTTTAAGGTTTAAATTTTCACAGGTATTATCATATACCCGTATATATGTTGCCTCTTCAGGTATAATTTTCAATTTTCCGTCTATTGGCATCGTGTAGGTATACCATTGGAAAGGGTTCTGAGTAGGAGGGATAGTATTATTTCCGACAGTTGCAGCCTTTGGTATATCACATCTATCGCCGTCTTCCAGCGGATTCACGGAAATCTCCCAATCAAAATTACCATTTCGATAAATCATCCATTGAATAAATACAGTATCACCTTGCTTCAGGGTAGTAGCTGTAGCTTTTCCTTCTCCATTAGCGTATTCCACGTATTGTAAATTGCCACAGCCACCCTTAAATAGTGTAACATAATCAATCTGACTGGAAGAAACTTCTAGTTTTCCATCAGTAGGCATCGTATAGGTATACCAGTAAAGACTATTATTGGTGACGGGTAGGGTGTTGATTCCTTTGGTGGCTGGAACCGCTAAAGAACATAGGTCGCCATCCTCTAGGGGAAGCAACGATAAGTCCCATTCTAAACCTTTATCATTAATATTACCCCAGCGGATGAAGACTTGATCGCCCT
>ERZ1740058.1008-NODE-1008-length-15775-cov-6.054517_pt1 | contig 15775 bp, 9 predicted proteins | sample MGYA00581745_ERZ1740058 | MGnify/ENA primary metagenome ERZ1740058 (study PRJEB43018, sample SAMN04849742) | marine metagenome | isolation source: floating plastic debris | place: Pacific Ocean | collected 2008-08-30 | study: EMG produced TPA metagenomics... | reverse complement strand
AAAGGTCAACGTTATGTACCGGAGCGTTTTCCGTAACCTGATCAACCCAGTCCACGTCTGCTACGTCATTGGCATCCGGAAATGGCAAGGCTGCACTACGGAATTCAGCATCTTCATTGGCATAAGCGGCGTGTTGAGGGCCATTTAAGAAATCGGCAGTTCCTAATATGGATTGAACGCCGGTGTAGGCGTTGAGCGTAATTTGTGGAGTGCCCGCTCCTGCGCCAGCTCCGCTTTTGGTCGTTACCAAAATAACCCCGTTGGCTCCCCTGGTTCCGTAGATAGATACCGAAGCTGCATCCTTTAGGATATCAATAGACTCAATATCATTGGTATTGATATTATTTAGATCAAAGTTCTGCCCCACGATCACTCCATCAATAACCCACAGTGGCTCGTTATTTCCCTGAATAGAGTTGCCACCCCGAATACGGATAGATGTAGCCGCTCCCGGTTCACCACTTATCTGAGTAACCTGCACTCCTGGAGCTCGTCCTTGTAGGGTCTGGTCAACTCGGGCAGCCGGAATATTCCGTAGATCGCTGCCGTCTACTTTACTAACTGAACCAGTCAAATCTCTTTTCTGTTGGGTGCCATAGCCAACTACTACTACTTCCGAAAGCGACTGAATATCTGGGGATAACGAAATATTAATCGCCGAACGTCCGTTAATCTCCTCTTCTACAGTTTCGTAGCCGATGGAAGAAAACACCAGTGTTGTCACCTCATCAGCTACGGTGAGGCGGTAATTACCTTCTACATCCGATACGGTACCCGTAGCCGTTCCTTTGGCCAGAATATTCACTCCCGGTAGCGGCTCATTGGTAGATAGATCAGTTACCTGACCACTGATGGTCTGCGCTACGGCTGATGTACTAGGCAATGTTTGGGGAATACGTATTTTTTCAGGTGTTGATTCAAAAGAGGCACTTTCTTCCTGATTAAGATGTCGCTTATTTATTTTCTTAGGTTGAACATTGCGAGCCAGATAAATTACGAAAGTGTTATCCTCAAAGCGCTTTACTCGCAACTGATGGTGTTGAAATAGCTTATTCAAATAAGCCTCCACGTCAGCGGGAGCATTTTCCAACTGATCCACTTTGATGGTCTTTCCCTGAAGCATGGAGGCATCGTAGTCAAACGAGATATTCAGCCGTTGTTCCAGTCGGTTAAGCACATTAATAACTGACTCATACTGATCCTGATGCGTAACTACTGGTGCAGTGTAGGCTATGGGTTGCGCCCAAGTCAGGCAAGATACCAGACAACTGATGACGAGAAGTCGGGCTTTTAGAGATGGGTAAAGAAAATGGTTCATAGTATAGGTGTTTAAAGAGATTATATTATTTAATAATGACCTGTCGGTCGCGGTATTCGATGTCTAATTCGTAGAGTAGTGAGAATTTTTCGAAGAGCAGTTCTATCCGGTCAGTAGGGATTGATCCGGTATACCGATACTGCAACCAGAATGAGTCCTGTACCTCGATCTTCCAGCCGTAGGTATGTTCTAGCTGGACTAGAATATTAGCGATAGGTTCTTCGTCGAACGTAAGTATTTGATTACGCCAGGAAGTGTAATTGTTGGCGTTTACGGCCTTTTTCTGAATATTAGCGTTGGCGGGGGTTAATTCGGCTAGTTCATTGGGGCGGAGAAAGATGGAATCCTGCTGCTCGTTGCGTACCAGTACGCGGCCTTCACTTAACACTACCCGGGTGCTTTCAAACCGACTTTGCACATTAAACTGAGTGCCGCGAACTTCTACGTTCAGTTCATTGGCGTGTACCGTAAATTTGGTTAGGGTAGGCGGCTGTCTCGCTGTCTCGCCTAGCTGCTTGGTAACTGAGAAAAAGGCTTCTCCTTCAAGCCATACTTCCCGCTGATTTTCCCACTGGGATGCGTAGCGTAGCGTAGAATTGCCGTTCAGCGTGACTACCGATTGGTCGGGTAGCGTAACCGACTGCTGTTCTCCGTAAGTAGTTTGCACTACTACCCAATCTGTTGTCTCATATTTTGAGAGATATAGGAGCGCGCTGATTCCAAGTGCCAATACTACCGAGGCGGCGGCTGCCCATCGAGCAATAGAGCCGTACAATGGCCGAGATTTTGTTCGGGGCGAATACTGGGCTTCCGCTATTCTGGACTGGATCTGCTTCCAATCTTCCGCTTTATAATTTGAAGGAGGGGCTTCTTCCTGAGCAATAATAGCTAGTAGTACCTGGCGAGCCTGCTCTAGGGTTTCGCGTTTAGCGGGATAATTGATTAGCCAAGATTGCCAAAAAGCGTCGTTCTCCTTCGTAGGGTAGCGCACCCATTCGTAGAAGTACGGATCCTGTAGGAAATCAGCTACGGAATAATCCGCGTAGTGGTCTTGCATGAGATAGTGTTTGCCTTAATAGGAAGGCTAAGGCGAAAATCTCACGGGACTATCGGAAAAAACTTTAAGAATTACATTATTCGAAATAAGTACCCCATATAATTGTTGATTAAACAAGAATGGAAATGAAATAATGCATATTTAGCAACAAGAGAGGGCGACGATGAGTATTAGAATAAAATCGCTTCGGGTATATTGGATCCGAAGTTTGGCGATGGATAGAGAAATAATATTGTAGACGGTATTTACCGATATATTGAGCGTGCTAGCTATTTGCTGATTACTTAAGTTGGCGTAGAATCGTAGATGAATTACTTCCCGCTGGTGCGGAGTTAATTGCGATAAAGCCCGCTGCATACTTTTTTGATTTTCTTCCTCGCTTTCCCGAAGTATCGTTCTATCTTCCTCGGAATCAACGATGGGCAAAGGCGTTGAAATTACTTTCCTTTGCTTCTGTAGCTGTTTAATAATCACCCGGCGAAGCGCTTTTAGTAAGTAACCCTGAACATTTAAGGTAATAGAAAGATGCTCTTTCCGCTGCCACAAGTCCACAAATAGGGTTTGGATGCTATCCCGCACTATATTCTCGTCAGGGGTGAGGTGCCTGCCGTACTGGTACAAACGCTCATAATACCGGTTGTAGATTTCTTCAAATGCTGAGCTGTCTCCCTGAAGAAAGTTCTTCCAGCAAATAGTGCTATCTAGTGGTTTTTTGGGAAGGTTTTCTGCGGCCACCTCTAAAGCGTATTTAAGATTATTGTATTTGTAGGTATTTAATATCAATAATTATTATAAACATAAAAAATTAATTCCCAACGTTTAAAATTTTTGAAACTCCCCCGTAAAGGTTCTTGTGCCAATCTAAGAATCTAATTCATAAACATCATCTTCATCTATCTCCGAATAGACGATCTTGCTACTTTGAAAACTGCTTTAGGAATTAGTATCTTCATAAACTCTGTTCTACAGCCTAACTCTTAAGATTAACCATTTGAAGACTATTTTTTCAGCATTACTATCGGAGCTAGGATATGCTTTATCTTTTCGCTTGGCCACTATTTTCATTTACTTATCCGTAGCTGTCCCCTGGCTACCCACTTTTGCCCAGTCAAAACCTAATGTGATTCTTATTACAGCTGATGATCTGGGCTTGCATTTGGGATGCTACGGCGACAGCATTGCTCGCACCCCTCACCTGGATCAGTTGGCGCAGGAGGGTTTACAGTTTACCAACGCTTACGTTACTCAGGCTTCCTGTAGCCCGTCGCGCAGTAGTATCTTCACGGGGTTGTATCCCCATCAGAATGGGCAGGTTGGCTTGGCGCACATCGGCTTTACCATGCTAGAGGGGATTCCAAACCTGGTACAAACCCTGAAAGACAACGACTACCGCACCGGTATCATTGGTAAACTGCACGTGCAGCCGGAATCGGAATTTCCTTTTGATTACAAAAAGATCGAAGCCCGACCCACCCGGAAGGTGCGGCAGGTTAGCGAGCAGCTAAAAGAATTTATCCAGGCGGGTGAAGATCCCTTCTTTGTATCACTCAACTACTTTGACCCTCACGTCAAGTTTTTCTCTCAAGTAGAAGGTATTCCCGAAAAACCTTTCCTGAGTGAAGAGGTCAATAGCTTTCCGTTTCAGCTAGTTGATACTGCACCGCAGCTAGAACGGATTGCTGGCTACTATAACGGGGTAGCTCGATTAGATGCCGGTATTGGTTTGGTTCGGGAGATGTTGGCGGACATTGGCCAACTGGATAATACCATCATCCTCTTCGTGAGCGATCACGGGGCTCCCTTTGCCCGGGGCAAAACGGCTAATTACGAATCTTCAGTAAAGGTACCTATGATCATTCGCTATCCCAATCTGGTTTCTGCCAACAGCCAATCTTCGGCTCTGGTATCTACGGTCGATATTTTTCCCACGTTGCTGGAGATGTGTCAGAGCGAGATTGACTATCAAATCGCTGGGAAATCGTTAGTGCCTTTACTCGATAACGCTAACGATGATGACTTTCGGGAGTACCTATTTAGTGAGTTTACTTTTCACGGAGGGAGAAATGGGTTCTTTCCTCGTCGGGCGGTACGAGGTCAGCAGTACAAACTTATCCACAACCTCAATCCGGAAGCAGACAATCCCAATATTCGCATTGACGGTGATTCGGCCTATTTCTATGCTCTGCGCCCACAGTACGAAGGAACACTAACGCAAACGCTGTTTGAACGATTGGCCAAACCCCCGGAGTACGAACTCTACGACCTGACCAACGATCCCCACGAGTATGAGAATCTAGCAAAAGATCCTGCACACCAAGCAACTTTACGGGGTTTACAATCGGTACTATACGAATGGCGAAAGGCTACTCACGATCCGCTACTCTATGATTATTGGTGGGAGAGGTTTACCTTTCAACCAAACGAGCAATGAACAATGTGCGGGGCACCCCGTGCAATGAACAGTGAACAATTAGTAATTGCCTTTTATACATACAGAAGGTAATTGTACATTGTTAACTGCTAACTGTTAATTATCAACTAAATCCTATGTCTATTCCACTTTCTCTGATTCCGATTATATACTTAATTGTTCTGTCTACTTCGCTTGTAGGCTGGGGCCAATCCGGCACTTCGCCCTGCGGTGAAAAAATTCGCTGCGATTATTCGGAGAACCTATCCTCCGTCCAACGGCAGGAATTGATTGCGAAAGTAGAGGAGCAAGAAGATGAGTATGATTCGGAAGTGAAACTACTGAGCCGCTATGTGCCGCCTACCGCGAATCACTATCACTCCAAACTGATTGATCAGGTGGTGCATCCGCTCCGACAGTCGGCTTGGTATGCGGCAGATTTACTGGATACGGAAGTTTCTAAGTACCAGCAACGAGCCATTGATGTACTACAAACGATACTGGCGCATCAGGATGTTAATCCGGAGAATGACACCTACGGTATTTGGCCGTACAATTGGGAAGAACCATTGGAAGCGATGGCTAAGCCTGACTGGAACTGGGCTGATTTTATCGGGGCGCAATTGCTGGAAATCTACGTCAAACACCGGAAGGTACTGCCCGATGAATTACAACAGAATATCCAGCAATCGTTGCTGCATGCATCGCGTTCCATTAAGAAGCGGGACGTGAAACCGGGCTACACCAATATCGCTATTATGGGCACCTTTGTGACATACCTCACCGGCTATCTGTTTGATAATACCGAGTTGCAGGACTATGCCGAAATGCGGCTCAAGCGCTTTTACGACTATACGGTAGATTTAGGCGGATTTCAGGAGTACAATAGCCCCACCTACACGCGGGTGGCTCTGGATGAACTGGCCCGGATGAACAAATATATTATTGACCCCGAAGCGCGGGAAATGATTGATTATTGTTACCGGACAGGTTGGGAAACCATTGCTTCTCACTTTCATCCATCCACTCGGCAGCTAGCTGGCCCTCATAGCCGCAGTTATAGCACGCTGATGCGCGATCAGTTCTACGATTTACTCTACCAAGCATCAGACGGTAAACTCGCTTTTGTGGAAGAACTGTCTACGTTGAACCACTTCAATCATCAGGTTCCTCCGGATTTAATGCCTTACTTTACCGAACTACCCGAAGCGCGGGTAGAAGTAGACACCTTTAGCCGCGACGAGCATCCGGTGATTGGCTACACCTACCTGCATCCCGACTTCGCTTTGAGTTCGGTAAACTGCTCTTCTATGTGGCAACAGCGACGACCATTGCTAGCCTACTGGGGCACATCTGCCGATACTCGCTACATGCAGTTTAAACTACTGCACGATTTTGTGGAGTTTTCGGCAGGTCATTTGTTCTCCGTGCAAGAAGAAAATACGGTACTATCGGCACTTACCTTTGCTACCGACGGCGGGGATTACCACATCAGCCTGGATCGACTGAAAAACGGGCAGTTTGAAGCCGAGGATTTACGACTGCGGTTTGAATTAGGCCACACAGACCTTCACAACCAAGTAGAACTCAGCGAAGACGGCTTCATCCTCACCGATGATCACGTGCAACTTCAGGTAGCGATGGAGTACGCCCAATTCGGTAAGCTACCGATTCAGATAAAGAAAGGACACGATGAGGAACGAAGTTGGGTAGACTGGATAATCTATGCCGGTGACACCAAACAATTTAAACTAGCCAACATGAAACAAGCAGCTTTCGGCTGGACGCTCACGATGGTTCCGAAAGAAGAAATGCTACCCCTGCTGGATGTAAGTGCCGAAATAGAAGAAGAAGCGCTGAATCTCAAACAATCTTCCCTACAGTTAGGAGTGCCTCTGCGGCCCAATACTGAACAATCGCTTCTACAGAGTGTTATTCGGTGAGAGTTAACCCATGCTATTGATTAATCAATAATACAAGTAGAATATTTAGTGTTCGTAAAGAAAACTTTGTATTTCACAGATCATTTTTTCAAATTATAGAAATGTTTACTGTAATTTTCGAGCTATAACATGCAGAGTAAAAATGATCATACTATCATAGTGAAAGCGCTGAAAAGTGGCGATGCTACTGCTTTTGAGCATGTGTATGATCTTTACAAACACCCGTTATTCGCTACCGCCCTGCGGTATCTTAAAGATCAAAAATTAGCTGAAGACGCCCTACAGGAAATCTTCGTGAAACTATGGCAAAACCGCGAGGCTATTGACGAGCTACAATCATTGAGAAGCTTTTTGTTCGTATGCCTGAAAAACCATGTGCTCAATATAGTGCGAACGGAGCAAACCCGTATCAAAGCGGCTCTATTGGCTAATCAGAATAAAGAGAGAATATCCCACCAAACTGAGTCAGATATTGCTCTGAATGATTTACGGACCTATCTGGATACTAGCCTCAGTGCTTTACCGGCCCGAAAAAAGAGAATTGTTCAGTTAAGTTTGATTGAGGGGTATTCTAACCAGGAAATTGCTGCTACTTTACAGATTTCAGAAAATACGGTGCGCTCCCAACTATCGCAAGCCAAGAAGGTTATTCGTCGCTTTCTGGAGCAAACGTTGGTGCTGCGCATTCTCCTTTCAATCTAGCTCATCTTAAAAACTTTTCCCCCGGCTTAATCGAATTACAGGTTAGCGGTGTACTTACGGTAAATGCCAATAAGTATGCACGATCTGCTCATCAAATATCTCAATAATCAATGTAATGCCGCAGAAGCCGATCAGGTGCTTCGCTACCTCCAAACTCCGGATGGGCAGCGTCACCTGGAAAGAATCATGGCGGAAGAGGCAAGTAAACTAGATCAGGTAGCAGATCGTGAGCCGAACTACAATCAAATTTTCAGTAGGATTCATTCAGCAATTGAAGACGACTCAGCTACCAACGCCAAAGTAATCCCTATTTACCGCCGATGGTATTCAGTTGCGGCTTCAGTGAGTGTAATACTGCTAGTGGCTGCCTGGTGGTTCCTGAATCAGCCTATCCAGTCTGAATTGTACCAAACCGCCTACGGAGAAACCCAGGTGATTGAGTTGAGCGATGGCTCTACGGTCACCCTCAATGCTAACTCTACCCTTGAAGTTGCTACCAATGATAATATCCGGGAAGCCTGGTTGCAGGGTGAGGCTTTTTTCGAGATAGCGGAAGTAGCAATAGATGGCAACGCTTCGGAAGACAACGAATTGGTAAAATTTATTGTGCATACCCAAGAAGTAGATGTAGTGGTAGTGGGTACTTCGTTTAACGTGCAGAATTGGGATGATAGGATCCAGGTAGTGCTTAATAGCGGTAAAGTGTGGCTAGAGACAGGTTCCCAATCTAGTCGGGAATCCAAGTTGATTATGGAACCGGGTGAGGTAGCCGAACTAACCAGCGAGGGGCAGGTGACCAAGACCAGCGTAGCTGACCCTGATGTTTATTCGGCTTGGAAGGAAAACAAACTGGTGTGCCGCAATACTACTTTAGAAGAAATTGCCGAGGTAATTACCCACCGATTTGGCTACTCTTCCGAATTTGAGAATGATTCTATCAAATCGCTCTCAATCACGGGTACGCTGCCCCTTCACCAACTCTCATTACTAACTGAAGCTCTTCAGGAATCACTGAATATTACTATACAATCCGACGGTCAGACTCTGGTATTTGAACAGAAAGAGTAGCCTAAGTGGACTGAGATCAAACGAGAAAGGGAAATGCAATAACTCTCAATATAAACCTACGCATATGTTAAACAATCTAACGACAAACGGATGGGTCATTTCAGTGTACCTATGGTTCATGATGTTGCCCGCTATTGGGCAAGAGTTAGCCAGTCTGCCTACTGATTATTCATCAACGAATCTTCAATATCAGGATGAGCAGACTACCACGCTGGAGTCGCTACTGATATCCTACGAAAAGAAGTATCGGGTCAGCATTATTTTTAATAGTGATGAAATCGGGAAACAGAAGGTGAGTAAGCTGACAGATGAGTCTACCCTGGACAGTTCGCTCAAGAGTTTACTAGACCCCATCGGGCTTACCTTCAAGAAAATTGACGACAATGTGTACGTGGTGAAGCGGGCGAAGAAACGCCAGAAATCAGTAAAGAAAGTAGAGCGTAGTCGTACCGTTTTGTCTACTAACTCACCACCGACAAGAGTAAAAAGACTGAGCCCCAAAGCGCAGTCTTACGAAGTGAAATTTGCTCAAACTATTTCGGGAAAAGTTACTGATACGGATACCAACGAACCGCTTCCCGGGGTGAACATTCTGGCGAAGGGGACTACCGCCGGTACAGTATCGGACGTGGATGGTAACTATCGGCTGACCGTAGCCGATGAGGTAACGACGTTGGTTTTTTCCTCTATTGGTTATGAAACTGTTGAAGAGGCGATCAGCGGTCGTAGTACGATTAACCTAGCTCTGGCTCCTGATATTCAGTCACTGGAAGAAGTAGTAGTAGTTGGCTATGGTTCAGTAAAGAGAAGAGATCTTACCGGTTCGGTAGCTTCCATTTCTTCGGAGGAAATACAAGCCGTACCGGTCGCTTCTCCTGAGCAAGCTATTCAGGGCCGGGTTCCAGGTGTACAGGTAACTCAGGCTTCGGCAGCCCCCGGAGGTGGGGTTTCCATCCGGATTCGAGGGTCTAATTCTGTGAATGCCGGAAATGAGCCATTGTACGTCATTGATGGGTTTCCGGTGTATAGTGACAATACGCTTTCTAATGTTCAAGGAAGAGCTACTAGAGCGACACCAAACGCACTAGCTTCTATTAACCCCTATGACATTGAATCTATAGAAGTACTGAAAGATGCCTCAGCTACGGCTATTTACGGTGCTCGAGGTGCTAACGGAGTAGTACTGATTACCACCAAGCGAGGTAAGGCCGGGCGAAATGTGGTAAACCTTAATAGTTATGTAGGAGTGCAGGAAGTAAGAAATCAGTACGATTTGCTGAATGGATCACAGTTCGCTGAGTTTGCTAACGAAGCGGTTAACAATATTCCTGAACCTCTACCACCGCTTTACGATGTACCCGCCCCAGTTAACACCAACTGGCAAGACGAAGTGTTTAGGACTGGAGTTGTCCAAAATCATTCTTTGAGTTTTTCCGGTGGTGACGGAAATACAAACTACCTAGTCTCGGGCGAATATTACAACGAAGAAGGAGTAGTAAGGGGATCACAATTTGAACGCTACTCCTTCCGATTCAACCTGGACAAAAAAGTAAGTGAACGGGTTTCTTTTGGTAACAGCCTTACGCTTAGCCGTTCGGATAACGATATTCGGGATATTCTGGCTACTACGCTACAGGCTTTGCCCAATATTCCAGTGTTCGATAACGAAGGAAATTACTTTCTAAATACTGACCCCGCGTTAGTTATCGGTATTGGTTCCCGTATCGATAACCCGCTGGCGGTGGCTAATGAGGTTACCAATGAGTTACTTACTACCCGAGCTTTAGGTAATATTTACGGAGAGGTAAAACTGTTGAAAGGCCTGACAGCTAAAGTGCTGGTGGGTGGTGATCTGATCTACAATAAAGAAAACGGATATACTCCTCAAAGTACATTGGGAGGTATCGATTTAGGAGGTGCAGCCAGTCAGGGCACGGTAGAAAATATCTCCTGGCTTAACGAAAATACGCTGAACTACCAGAATAGCTGGAATGAAAAGCATAGTATCAACGTAGTCGTAGGGCTCACTTTTCAGCGTCAGAATCTAGAAGCCTATAATCTGAGGAGAACCCAGTTTCCGACCGATGCTACTTCCTACTACGACATCTCGGCCGGAGCCGAAGATCAGAATATTAGTTCCCGCGCTTTCCAGTTCACGCTTAACTCTTACTTAGGCCGGATTAACTATACGCTGCTAGACCGTTATCTCTTCACATTCACGGCTCGAGCCGATGGTTCCTCTAAGTTTGGTGAAGGGCGAAAGTATGGCTTCTTCCCTTCAGGAGCGGTGGCCTGGAGGATTAGCGATGAACCCTTCTTTCAAAATCAGGAACTGATAAGTAATCTGAAGCTCCGCACCAGTTACGGAATTACCGGAAACCAGGAGATTCCACCCTACCGTTCGTTAAATCGTCTCCGAGCGGGTAGGGTAATTATTGGTCAGGAAGCGGTTACCAGCTACAATCCCGCCAACGAATTGCCCAATCCGGATCTAGGCTGGGAGCAAACTACCCAATTTGATATAGGATTAGATATTGGACTTTTCAATAACCGATTAAATCTCACCGCTGATTATTACCATAAGCTTACCGACGATTTACTGTTCCGCGTACCAGTGCCCGCCAATACAGGCTTTAGCTTTATCTGGGAGAATATTGGTCAGATTGAAAACGAGGGGTTTGAACTCGCACTTAGCTCCAATAATCTAGTAGGGGATTTTCGCTGGACGACCAGTGCCAATATATCGGTAAACGATAACCGGGTGATTGAGCTGGCCCAGGATGATACCCAGTTATTTGCTACCCTATTCCCTAATACCCCTGGTAATGTTGGAAATATAGTATTGGTAGAAGAGGGCGCGCCAATAGGCTCTTTTTACACCCACGTCTTTGATGGTATCTGGCAGAATCAAGACGAAATAGATGCGGTGGGAACCATGCCTAATGCCTTACCAGGCGACGAACGCTACCGGGATATCAATGAAGATGGAGTTATCAATGGTGACGACCGGATGATTACCGGAAATGGGTTACCTCGAATCTTGTATGGGTTCACCAATGATTTCGCTTATAAGAATTTTGAGTTGAGCCTATTCTTCCAGGGAGTAGCTCAGGCTGACATTCTCAACGTTACTCGTCGGGAGCTGGAACTGCTGGATGGTGATGCCAATGTTTCTACGGCTGCCCTAGACCGCTGGACGGGTTCCGGTACTAGCAACCTGGTACCCCGAGCTACTTCGGGAGGTTCGCCCGGTCCGCTGTTGAGTGATAAGTACATTGAAGATGGTTCTTTCCTACGCCTTCGTACCTTGACACTCGCCTACAGTCTGCCGATAGCTGATTTGGGTTGGTCGTGGATCAGCCAAGCCCGTTTCTACTTCACCGGACAAAATCTACTAACCTTCACCGATTACCAGGGTATTGATCCGGAAGTAAATGCCGGAGGGCAGGATCAGTTGCTTCAGGGATTTGACCAGTGGTCGTACCCCATGCAGAAACGATACATTTTCGGTGTCAACTTTACCTTTTAAATCTTGAGTATTATGAAAAGCAAAATAGTCACCCTATCACTCATATTAGCTTTGTTCTCGGTAAGTAGTTGCGAAGATGTACTGGAAGAAGTGCCGCTAGATTTTGTGGCCCCCGAAAACTTCTACACTAATGCTACCGAAGCACGTATTGCCTCCTATTCATTGTACAATACTTTGGTAAATCGCAATTCGTATAACGTAGCCCTGTGGAAACTCAATGACTATGCGACTAACGCACTGGATGGGGGCGCAAACAACAATAATATTCAGTTGGATGAATTTACCTACGATGCGAATTTTGTCGAAGTAAACTACTGGAACGAAGCCTACCAGGCTATCCTTCGGGCCAATATCATTCTGGAGAACGTACCCGATATTAATATGGGTGAAACCGAGAAGAACGGAATATTGGCTGAAGCCCGTGCCATTCGAGGCTGGCACTATTTCAACCTGGTGCGCCTGTTCGGCGATGTGCCACTAAGAACTGAGGTGCAGATCACCCGAGCTGAAGCGGCTAATAATCCGAGAGTAGACAAAGAAATAATTTACGATCTGATTTTTGAAGATCTGGCATTTGCCGAAAATAACTTACCGCTAGACTATCCATCCTCAGAAGTGGGTAGAGCCACCCGTGGAGCGGCCAAAACCATGTTAGCCATTGTACACCTTACCCGAGGTGAGTTTCAGCAAGCTCGTGATAAGGCGCAAGAAGTGATGAATCTGGGAGTGTACGAACTCATGGCTGACTACCGAGATGTTTATGATCCCGATACCAAGAACAATGCCGAGCACATTCTGTCGGCTCAGTACCAGAAGTTTAGAGTAGGTGCCTGGTTTGAATCAATCTTGAGTCCGGCGGGTTCGGTTCCTTGCGGGTTTAATCAGGGCACGGTGAACCGGGAGTGGTACGATGAATTTCCGGATACCTATCGTAAGGAAATATCGGTGATGACGACCTTTGTTAGTGATGCCGGGGATTCTGTGGAATACGACCGCCCCCATGTGAAGAAGTATATTGCCTGGTCGCAACTGGATAGAGGAGGCTGTTTTTCCGGCGAGAATAACTTTCCCATTCTTCGCTACGCTGAGGTACTGCTAATCTTTGCTGAAGCTGAAAACGAAGTGAGTGGCCCTACTCCGGCTGCCTACGAAGCGATTAATGCTATCCGCCAACGCGCCCGCACCTGGCCTGATGGTACGGAGGACATAGCGGCTCTTCCCGATCTGGCTGGCCTGAGCCAGGATGAATTCCGCGAAGCAGTGTACCGGGAAAGAGAACTGGAGCTTTGCTTTGAGGCTCACGGTTGGTTCGATCTAGTAAGAACCGGACGTTTAATTGAGGTGAACCAAGCAGCAGGGAAAACGAATGTAAGCGAAACCCATCTTCTCTATCCTGTACCCCAGAGTGCAATAGATTTAAACACTGCGCTTACGCAAAACCCCGGCTATAATTGACAGACAGCTAAGGGGAGAAGTTGTTACTTTTGACTTTTCTCCCTTAGACTGAAATAAGAGTTTTCTGTTATATTTAGCTGACAAAAGCCCATTTAAAGATATGTCAGCTAAAGCTTCTGCATCATGGATTTATTGTTTGATAATAGCCATATGCTCTTGCCAGCAAACAACTGAAGAGAACTCAGTTGGTAAGGCTACTCAACCCAATATCATCTTTATTTTCGCTGACGATCTGGGTTATAACGACTTATCCTGCTACGGGCAAACCCACTTTTCTACGCTTAATATTGATGCACTAGCTGAGCAGGGCATTCGCTTTACCAGTTTCTACACCGCCAGTCCGGTATGTGCCCCAGCTCGCTGCGGACTGATGACCGGGTGGGATATGGGGCATGCACTAATCCGGGGAAACCAACAGGTACCCAACCGAGGAGGGCAGTTGCCCTTACCCGATTCGGCCATCACTGTAGCCGAAAAGCTACAGGAGGCCGGCTACGTCACCGGTATGATTGGTAAGTGGGGACTGGGCAATGCAGTGAATTCGGGTAATCCCCTGAAGCAGGGCTTTGACTCTTACTACGGCTATCTCGATCAGATACTGGCCCATAACGCTTTCCCGGAATTTGTGTTGAAGAACAACGATACGCTCTATCTGGAAAATGAGGTAACCTATCTGTCGGATACGCTCTGGCACGAAGGTTTAGGAAGTCACAGTACTAAGAAGGTGGATTATGTGCAGGATCTATTCACTCAGGAAGCCACCTCGTTTATCACTCAAAATCAAGACAACCCTTTCTTTTTGTATCTACCGGTAATCATCCCGCACTCTAATGGCGAAGCGCTGGAAAATGAAAAGAACGAAGCACCTTCCCTGGCAAAATTTGCTAATAAATCCTGGAACCGGGAGCAAAAGGCCTACGCTGCCATGATTAACGAACTGGATCGGGCAGTAGGCGCTATTGTAGATTTGGTTGATAGTCTGGGACTAGGCGAAAATACCCTGATCGTTTTCACCAGCGATAACGGCCCCGATACCTACGAGCCAATACAAATGTTTAACTCCAACGGCCCCTGGCGAGGCCATAAGCGTGATCTCTACGAGGGCGGTGTCCGTATGCCACTGGTTGCCCGCTGGACAAATACTATTGATGCCGGACGCGAATCTGATCATCCTTCAGCCCTGTGGGACTTTATGCCTACGTTTTGCGAAATGGCTGGGGTAGAAGCCCCTATGAATGATGGTATATCGCTACTTCCTGAACTACGGGGTGAGACTCAGCCTAAGCACGATTATTTGTATTTTGAGTTTCCCATTCCCTACTTCTGGCAGGCGCTAAGAATGGATCAGTGGAAAGCCATTAAAAAGCCGGACGAAAGCGAAACTTATCAGTTAGAATTGTATGACTTACAAGCTGATCCGGGCGAAGAAACCAATGTGGCTTCAGAGCATCCGGCTATAGCTGCCCAGATGGATTCTATCATGATTAACCATCGCATTCCCAATCAAAACTTTCCGTCCCCCTTTGATCAACCCTAGAAAATTGGAAATACTACAATTCCTGTTCAACCAACATCACCAGCGCATATTGCCTGATGTAGCTAAAGCAATACTCTTAGCTGTAATTACGATAGCCTGCGCTAGCCAAGAATCTGAAGTAAGCTCTGAAAGCACCCTTGAACCATCTCAACCTAATATTATTGTTTTGCTGGCAGATGATTTGGGCTACGGCGATCTGGGTAGTTACGGTAGCCAGTCTATCGAAACTCCTCATCTGGATTCGCTGGCCACGATGGGAGTGAGCTTCACCCAGTTCTACTCTGGCTCGGCGGTATGCTCCCCCTCCCGGGCTTGCCTGCTCACCGGTAAGTTTCCGCTGCGCTTCAATGTACGCCAACACTTCCGCGACAGTGTAGATCATCTGCCTACTACAGCCCAAACCCTACCCGAAATGCTGAAGGAAGCTGGTTACGCCACGGCTCACATTGGTAAGTGGCATTTGGGCGGTCTGCGCTTGTCGGATATTGAGCGAAGGCAACAGGGGCAAGAAGCGATTCCGGGACCGTTGCAACATGGCTTTGACCATTACCTAACCAATACTGAAGGTGCACCAATTCGCCCTCGCCTTATTCGGGAACGCAAACTGTACCGTGAGGGAGGGAAGTACCTACTACGTAACGACGAACAAGCCCCGCCGATTGATAAGCACTGGACTGAGATTAAGGTAGACGAAGCCATTAGTCTGATCGATGGTTGGCAAGTGGAAGCCCAACCCTTCTTCCTAAACCTCTGGTT
>ERZ1740058.1007-NODE-1007-length-15776-cov-21.118059_pt1 | contig 15776 bp, 11 predicted proteins | sample MGYA00581745_ERZ1740058 | MGnify/ENA primary metagenome ERZ1740058 (study PRJEB43018, sample SAMN04849742) | marine metagenome | isolation source: floating plastic debris | place: Pacific Ocean | collected 2008-08-30 | study: EMG produced TPA metagenomics... | reverse complement strand
TTGGCGGCTTTTTAAAGGATGCCCGGCCACTCTCAGCGGTTAACGGTCAAATCTGCAACCAAATGAATGAATAGCGGTACTGACTCGTCTGAGACCTTGGACGTGGGCCTCGGGGCAGCGGCGATCGCGGTCCTTAATTTGAGGTGGACGGCGTCGCCTCCGATCATTGGGCCTAACCCGCCCTTAATGCTGTGTCATTTCGCAAAGCCGGTTTCCGTTTCTTGTACGCTTATTGAGGAGTTACTGCGGAACGGGTAATGACCAGGCGGGTACTGTTTCTGAGTAATGGACATGGAGAGGATCTCAATGCCAGCCTGGTGCTGAAAGCTTTGCGTCGGGTGGCCCCAGCAATTGAGATGGCGGCCATGCCGATTGTCGGCAAAGGTAGTGCCTACCAAAAGCTAGAGGTCACCATCATTGGCCCGACGCAACAACTGCCGTCGGGGGGCTTTAACTATATTAATTTTGGTCGTTTTCTCAACCCGGTGAACTGGTGGCGTGACACCAATCCGGTGAGCTTGTTAAAGGATCTGTTTTCGGGTTTGATTGGGCTGACCTGGGGCCAGTATCAAGCCGTCAAGCGCTATAGCCCCAGCTGCGATCTACTGTTTGCCTGTGGCGACATCGTGCCAATTTTGTTTGCGCGGCTGACGGGGCGGCCCTTTGTGGTGTTTTTGGTCAGCACGTCGAGCTACTACGAGGGCAAGGTCAAGCTGCCCTGGCTGGCCCAATGGGGCATGAAGTCACCGCAGTGTTTGGGCATTTTGACCCGCGATCGCTACACGGCCCAAGATCTGCTCAAACGCGGGTTTGTGCGCACCCAATTTTTGGGCTACCCGATTATGGATGTCTTGGCTCCCAGCGGTCAGTTGCTGGCTCCGGCGACGGCTCCTCTGATCGCTCTGCTGCCAGGGAGTCGCCTGCCCGAGGCCCAAGCCAACTTGGCGCTGATGCTAGCGCTGTGTGTGGCGATCAATCATCGGCGATCGGCCCACTTTCACGCCGCCCTCGTTCCCGGCTTTACGGCTGAGCATCTACAAATGCTGGGCCACGAGCATTGCTGGGCCACGTCAGACTTTGGCATTCTGCGCCAGGGCCAGACCACCGTGCACTATCACTACGATGCCTTTGCCGATGTGCTGCATCAGTGCGATTTGGTCATTGGCATGGCGGGCACCGCGGTGGAACAAGCGGTCGGTCTGGGCAAGCCAGTGGTGCAAATTCCGGGGCCGGGGCCGCAGTTTACCTACCTCTTTGCCGAAGCACAGATGCGGCTGCTGGGCGATTCCGTCATTACGGTGGGCACCCGCCCGGCTACGGGCAAAACGATCGCCTATGCGGCGGCCAAGATTGATCAGATTCTCGACGATACGGAATTTTTGCAGCATTGCCAGCACAATGGCCGCGAACGAGTGGGTGAAGCGGGCGGCTCGGAGGCGATCGCCCACCGCCTGCTCGATGCCCTCGACCACATTGCCAAAGCCACTTCAATGGTCTGACTAGGGGCTATCATCAGCTAGCGGTTACTGTCCATCCCGCAGCGGTTTCAGCCCCTAGCTTGGTTTGGGCGCGGCGCGGTCAGGCTGGGGCCATCAGGTTGGGGCATTAACTGATGACGTACCTTAAACTTCGTTAGCATCAATACAGCGCTCGCTGGAGGCTCAATGCTCGCATCGTCTCGGATATCCCGTCAGGGTGAAATTGTTGAAGTCGTGTTCCGCAATGGCTGGGACTACATGCGGCGGCTCCTGAGCGGCGGCAAAGCGGCCGAGCCCGAAATTCCCACCCCCGAAGTTTTGCGCAACATTCTGACGGATCTGGGGCCGGTGTATGTCAAATTTGGCCAGCTGTTGAGCACCCGCCCCGATCTGCTGCCGCCTCGCTATATCGAGGTGCTCAGCAGTTTGCAGTCCACTGTGTCTCCGGTCCCGGCCAGTCAGATGGAGCCGTTTATTCGCCAACATCTGCCTCAATCGCCCGAAAGCCTGTTTGAGCAGATTGAATATACGGCGATCGCGGCGGGGTCGATTGGGCAAACCCATCGCGCCGTGCTCAAAGACGGTCGCCAGGTGGCTATCAAGGTGCAGCGGCCCGGCATCGATAGCCTGGTTGAGCGGGACATGGCCTTGATTCGCGACGTGGCGCGGCTGATGTCGGCCACCCAGTTTGGGCAGCGCTACAACGTGGTTGACCTGGCCTACGAATTTAGCGAAGCGATTCGAGCCGAGCTGGATTTCACCACTGAGGCTGAATATACCGACATCCTGCGACGCAATCTCAAAGAAAGCCCCTGGTATGACCCCAAAGAGCTGGTCGTGCCCGAAATTTTTTGGCATCTGACCAACTCCAAACTGATGGTGATGGAATGGCTGGATGGGGCGCCCATTCTCACCACGCCCGTCGCGCGGGACGACTCGGCCAAAGCCGAACGCAAGCGCGAACAAATCACCACGCTGTTGTTTCGGGCCTTTTTTAAGCAATATTTTGTGGATGGATTTTTCCACGCTGACCCCCATCCTGGTAATCTCTTTTTTCTCCGCGATGGTCGGGTTGCCATCCTCGATTGCGGCATGATGGGACGGCTCGACCCCCGCACCCGCGCCACCATGACCGAGATGATTTTGGCGATCGCCAGCTCCGATGCCCAGCGCTGCACCCAATTGGCCCTGAAGCTGACCGAGCCGCTGCAGCCTACCGATATTTCTAAACTGGAAAGTGACTTTACCCGGCTGATGGGACGCTACTACGGCCTCAGCCTCGAAAAAGTGAATACGGCTGAGGTCTTTGGTGAAATTTTAGAAGCGGGCACCCAAAATAATCTACGCTGGCCCGCCAACGTCGGCCTTTTCACCAAATCTCTGGCTAACCTCGAAGGGGCCGCTCGCCAGTTCAACCCTCGCGTCAATTTGCTGGCGGAGATTCGCCCGCTGATGGCCGATCTGTTTCGCCAACAGCTCGGCGGTGAAGATCTGGTGCAAACGCTGCTACGTACCGGCTTAGAGTTTCGCAATCTGTCTTTGGAGTCGCCGCGTCAGTTTGCCTTTTTGCTCGATCGCCTCAGTTCTGAAACGCTGAAATGGAACGTCACCCTCAGTGGTCTTGAAGGCCTGCGTCGCAGTGTTGACGATGCGGCGAACCGGCGCGCCTACAGCACCGTGGTGGCTGCGCTGATTGTGGGAGCGGCGATCGTCTCCACTAACCAGCAAAGCTCACAGGGCATTATCTTGAGCAACACTCTATTTGCTGCGGCCACCTTTTTGGGTCTGTGGTTGGTGGTCAGTATCTTGCGATCGGGCCGTCTCAAGTAAAAGGGGGGGAAGCCTTTCACCCCGGCGTGTCATGCGCACGGATGGGTCTGTTCAGCCGGCTCCCGGCGCCGATGTCACTGCTGCCATCGATCGCGCCTCGCCGCGTACCGGCTCTTGCAACGCGGCATCGGTCACTAGGCGATCAACATTAAACCGATAGCCGACATTTCTCACGGTCTGAATAATGCTGGGCTGGCGAGGATCCGCCTCAATCTTTTTGCGCAAAGACAAAATGTGGGTATCGACCGTGCGGGGGTTATCAATCGCATCTGGCCAGGCCCGCTGCAGCAGATCAGAACGACTCAGCGGTTGTCCGCCCACTTGAGTCAGCACATACAGCAGACTAAATTCCTGCGGGGTCAGGTCAATATACGTGTCTCGATACCGCACGCGCCGCTGCACCAGATCAATGTGTAGGGAACCGTAGGTCAAGGCCGCCGGAGCGCTGAGCCGATTAATCCGCCGCGTCAGGGCTTCGACCCGCGCCAAAAATTCCCGCATGCCAAAGGGCTTAGTCAAATAATCGTCCGCCCCGGCTTTGAGCCCAGTGACGATATCGGCCTCGGTGTCGCGGGCCGACAGCATTAACAAATAGGCCGGACCTTGCTGCACGACCCAGCGGCAAAATTCTAAGCTATTGCCCCCTGGCAATTGGGCATCCAAAATAATCAGATTGGGTTGATGAGCCTGGTAGGTCTCTCTCGCTCTACCCAGGTCAGCAGACTGCTGGACGCGGTAGCCAGACTGCTGCAAATGCCAGCCCAACAGCGATCGCAAATGGGGGTTACCCTCGATAACTTGTATAGTCGCTGTACCCACCAATTTTCCCGATTTAAGCTGCTAAAAATTTGATTCAACATAACAAAGCGTTAACTTTTTTTTTGTAACGGCAACTACCCCTACTGGCATTGGGACGTCAGCCAGCAGCGGATCAGGCTGGTGAAGCCATCGTTGCCCGCCTGCTTAAGGATTGTCAGGCCGCGGTTTCAGGCTCTCAAATACTTCAAAACCCTAGAATCGGGCAAAATTCTCTTTTTCCATCCCAGCACCTCAGGGAACAGGACTCGCGGATAGCACTCCTGGGACTGTGAGCAAAAATGGGCGATCGCGAGTAGAGATTTCCGACAGCATTTTGACCCAAACTTGATTACAGTGTTATTAACTAGGGTTAATGTAATCCTTTGAAACAGGTTGTTGGGCATTGTTGCCCGCAAACTGTCATCGCCAGCTCCTGCCAGGTGAGATCAAACCAAAACCATGCTTCAGGATCCCAAATCCGTTCGGTACTATCAGCGCATCACTGATGCCCTCGTTGACCGCTGGAATCGGGGCTATCGCACTGATGAACTGCGCCTTTTTTATGAGGGATATATCGCCGCTTTGCGCCATGCCGATGCGCTCGAGCCGTACCTCATTAATCGTGTCGAAGAAGAAGCTCTTCGCTTCTTGATGGATGCTTCTAATTTCTATACACCGCAAACTGAACTCGATCGCGATTATTTTTGATCGCCGTGATCCCACACCGTTGACTTAAAGCCGCACTAGCTTTGCTCGCCCTGGGTCGCTTGAGGCCGTTCAAGGGCATCGCCTCCGAACCGAGATTTTCACAGATAGAGCTTTAGCGCGCTTTCATCGCCTCAGCGCTGCTGCCAGCATCCGAGTCAAAAGCCCATCGGTGCAGGCAACATCTCACCGCGAAAGTCGAGCAGTTGCACAAGCAACAGATAGCCGATCGCTAACAGCAGCGATAGCACGCCAGTAATAATTGCCACAATCTTAGAACGGTTCATAATGACGTAGTTTCCGGTAACCTAAAATACGACCCAGCGGGATTCGTCCCCGAGTTGGCCTCAGCAATGACTGCAGGCCACCGCTACGCACTAGCGTGACACAAAATGGTATCGCTATGAGTGCCCCAGTTCCGAGTTTTGTCGATGCGCCTGAGCCCCCCATCGCTCCGGCGGTCGTGCAGACCTACAACCTGACCAAAACCTATCGCACCGGTTTTTGGCTTAACCAGCAAGTGACGCCGCTGAGCCAGTGCTCTCTAACCGTGCAGCCCGGTGAAACCTTTGGCCTGCTCGGGCCAAATGGCGCGGGCAAAACCACCCTGCTGAAAGTTCTGCTCGGCATTGTGCGCCCGACGAGTGGTCGAGCCACTCTGTTGGGGCAACCCGTTGGCGATCGCACCGTCAAGCACCGCCTCGGCTATTTGCCTGAGAATGCTTACTTTTACGACTATCTAACCGGTATCGAACTGCTGCAATATACTGCCGGTCTATTTGGGCTATCGACGCAGGAGCAGCGTCAGCGAATTTCGCAGCTGCTCGACATGGTCGAACTTGACCCCAAGGCGATTCACAAAAAGCCCCTCAAAAAATATTCCAAGGGCATGTTGCAGCGCATCGGACTCGCCCAAGCGCTGATCAACGACCCCGAAGTCGTGTTTCTCGATGAACCGATGTCAGGCCTCGACCCGACCGGGCGATTTCGAGTGCGGGAGGTGATTTTAGCGCTGAAAGAAAAGGGCAAAACCATCTTCTTCAATAGTCACGTACTGTCTGATGTGGAAACCATTTGCGATCGCGTGGCGCTGCTCGATCAGGGCCAGCTGCTTTGTGCGGGCACGCTAGATGAATTATTAGGCACATCCGCTAGCTACAGCGTTTCGGGACGGGGCGGCAATCTAGAGGTGCTCAAAAAGTGGCTGCCTGACCTGCAATTTCAGCGCGGACTCTGGCACGGTAGCCTCAATGGCGAGCCCTATCACTTCCTATCAAGCCTTCGGGGCATGGGCGGTACAGTCGTTGACCTCAAGCTAGCTCGACCCACGCTGGAGGAATTCTTCCTAGAGCAAATCAGTCAACGGCGATCGCCTGATTGATTGCGCCAAAAAAATCCGTATAAGCACGTAGATTTATACGTATTAAACTGTAGCAAATGTTTTGACGCTTACTGATTGCTTTGCTAAAACAGATGGGTATCTTATCTTTAATGTCTACTTACAAAAAATAGCGTTTTGTAAAAGATTCGCTAAAATCCTTCAGGGATCTCTGACCGTATCTCTGTAGCCAACTAAAACAGTTGATTAAGGCTGCAGAGCATCATCTACAGGAATTGCACACGCCGGTCACTCAGGTTATTTTCCGCACGGGTTAGCTACTATAGTGGCTGCCAGGTCATTGTGCAGGAAATAATTCTCTGTTGTTCGTCAATCGGACTTGCTAATTAGGGTGAGCCACTATGTCTTCTGATCGTCACAACTCTCGCAAATCTCGATCTGCTCAGCCGCTCAAGCGGTTTATGCAGAGCTTATTCCGCCTACTGATGCAGCTCAGTGGTCGGCGATCTCCTCAGGCGGGATTTGTCTTTCCCACGACGCTGCTGTTGATTCTCATGGTGTTGCTGACGGTTAGCGCGCTCACCTTTCGTACGTTTAGTCGCAGCACCCAAGTGATTAGCCAGCGTGATCAGCAGGTGATCTACAACGCGGCCACTCCCGCTATTGACCGGGCGAAGGCGAAGCTGGAGTTCCTGTTTTTAGAAGACGATCGCTTCCCCGGTGCGCCGCCCGTAGGCGACTATATGTCCAACATGATGCTGCCCATGGCTGATCGCATTCCTAATGTCGCTGGGAGCAATCTTGACCTGTTGGGTGGATTGGCCGACCCCTACACGCTGCCCGATGAAACACGGCTCAACATCAATGGCAATGATCTCGATGGTACGGCTCGGCTCGATAATGCCTGGTCGTTTCCCGCCGATGTCAACGGCAACGGCACGATCGAAACTGGCGAGATGGCCGTCTACTCTATTTTGGTTGATCATGAAGCTGAAGCTCTAGACGGCAGCGGTACCGTTACCCTGAGTTCGGTGGCCGACGAAGTCAAAGCCAATAGCTTGGTCACGCGCACGGGTCCCCTCGCTACGACTCAGGCGATCGGCCCCTGCCCTAGTCAGTCGGTGGTAGAAGAAGGCTGGCAGGTCGTTGACGGTCAAGGAACTTCGGATATTCAGAAGAACTTTCAGATTACTGCCTTTGTTACCAATAACAGCAATAGCGTCAATCAAACCTTTGAGAGTTTGGAGCTACAGCAGTCTCGGGTATCTGCTCGGGCAAATAAATGGGGCGCTTGGTTTCGCACCGATTTAGAAGTCTTTACGGGCAGTGACTTCAAATGGAACGGAGCCATGCACACCGACGGCAACCTCATTGTCGGTGATGCCATGGTTTCTTACATGCTCACGTCTCAAAATTCCTGCCTTTACGACGATCGCGCCTCTGAAATCACCTTGGGTGAGTTTCAATATGATGATGGCACCACCTTCCAGGGGCAGGCTGTTAAGGGGAGTATCCGCAACAATAACAATGGTGGTACCGACGTCGAGTTTCACCTCTTTAATGGCGACGGCAACCCGCCCACTGCAGGGACTACCCTAGGCAATGGCAGTGACTCGGTTGATGGTGGAGCCCCTGCTGAAATCGCTGTCAACCCGATCACTCTATTTCTTCAAGATCGGGTAGAGCACGTTGATCAGTCTACCTGGACACGAGATGCCGATTGGGCAGACAGTGATTTCGTTACCACCGGACGTATTATCAACGACCCCGCTGCTAGACCCTTCGTCGATGACTTCTTTAGAGCCGATAACCGCTGGGGGCCGAAGCCCCGCTATGATAACAGCGACGACGATCTCAGTCTGAATAAAGGAACGTATGCTGATCTAACTGACGACGACAACGTTGGCGACGAAATAACTGCGATTAATCGGCTGACTGACCCAACCGACGGCCTGGATGGCTATTGGGAGCGACAGGCTGTTCGCAGCGGCTTGCGCCTGATTATGGATCAGCGACTCGAACTAGGTAATGCTAACGGTTGGGGCTATGACCCCAGTGGCATCACGATTACAGCGGCAGATGGTGATCCTTTGTATGCACCCACTGAGACGAATCAAACCCTGATTACCAATGGCACGACCCGAAATCGCATTGGCAAAGGTGTTCATGAATATCGCCAGCAGACCGCTCTGCGAGATAACCTGGCGGCAGTTCAGGGCATGGTGGTTTACCACTACGATATTAACAGCGGTGAGTTTCCTGCTGCCTGTATGGCGTTGACAGCTCACCCTGGCACCAATCAGTCAGTCATCAACAGTCGCACCTTCAGCAACTATCCCAATACTACGGTGCTCAAAACTGACTTCTTGACGGGCAACGGCACCAACGGTTGGGAGTTTCAATTCCCAGCTGCTTTTGACGATGACACTAAGTTTGGAACTCAGTTAGCGACGACCCAATCGCTCGGCAAAGCCATGCGTAATCTGGCCTACTTTGCCGGTGATCCCAACGGGGGAGCCCCTTCATTTCCGCCAGTTCAGGATACCGCCTCTGCTACAGCAGTTGTACATCCTTACCCCAATATGAGCATGTGGGGGGATTACTCCATGCTGCGCCGTATTCTAGATGGCTTAGATACGGGTGGTTATACAACAACGAAATACGATGCTTTGAGTCTCGCTGATAAGGCCACGCTACATGGTGCAGCCTGCACCCTCAGTCTGTTGGATTACAACCTCAACACGCTTGAGGCTGAGTTCAATGCCATCACGACTGCTCAATGGGGTGAATTGGCGACTGCGTTGCTTGCTAGGGTTGGGCTGGCAGCTGATCAGGTTGATCCTGCTGTGGGAACTGCAGATATTACGCCTCCTGACACGTGGATTCGCCTAGCTAACGATGCGGCGGGAGTCGATCCTGTCGAGTTGGCAAAGGTCGAATTAATGAGGATTGCGGCTACGCGTTGGCAAGTGCTGCGCGATCGTACCTTTGGTTTTGCAACCGGTCAGGGTTTAGTATCAGGGCTTGCAAATACAGTAGGTCTTTATACCCCAGCCTCAGGAGAATTTGCACTGGCAGCTGATGCTTTACCTTTCCTAGCCGGGACCTACAGTGTCAGCTGTGACCCTAACTTCTTTGCTGCCAATGGGGCTCCTAATCCTGAGGATGCCTTAACACTGGCTTTAGCGCTTTGTCCTAAGACAGCTAATGCAGATCCTGCAATCAATGCTGAAAAAGCAGTCAAATATCCTTCGCTGTTTTATTTGTTCCCCGTCGTCGACCACGATCATGATGGTGATGCGGCGTTGGGCAATCAACAGCCCGATGGCAACGATCCAGGTTTGGGAGGTGGCTTAGATCCCGCCATTCAGGCTGCAGAAGAATATGTGGCTGACACCGACAATTACTTGGACGATCCGACTACCGGAGTCAATCGAGCCGTTACCTATAGTCAGCTGACCACCGGTGATGTTGCAGGGGTTCCTGGTGCTGCCAACCTAACTGGCTGGGTGCTGCCAGCAACCACCAACGCCAGCCCTCTAGCTGATCCGGATGTGGCTACTGAGGCATTCAGAATTACTGTGCCGGGTGGTACTAGTGGCATTGATGTGCCGTTCTTAGATAAAGGTATGTTCAATGGCCGCGAGCAGTTACCGGTAAGAGTGCTCGATATCGATATTCAGGCACTCACTACCCAAACTACAGGCGTTGGCAATGATGACTTTTGGTTGCCAGCCAGACCTGACGACCCGCTGGTAGCCACTGACTTTGCTACAGAGGGCATCGTTTATGCCTTCCGTGAAGATGCTGTACGAGAAGATGAAATCAACCGTCCAGCGAATGGTGGTGCGAGCGATTGCGCTGGCCGTACGGGTGGAAACTTCAGAATCGTGTCGCAAATTGCCTGCAGAATGAGAGTCGCGCCGGGTGCAACAACGCCAGTCATACAAGATCCGCCCCTGCAGGCCAACAACGTCAATATAAAACCAGTTGATTTTGTGCCTGATCCTGATCGCCGACCCCATGGGTTCCGGTTCAAGACGGTCGACGGCACTCCTGCCGACTTTAGCGGCGGTGATCCTGCCAACGGGCGTCAGGTAGGCATGACCTTTGTGACGGATAATACCGCCTATATTCAAGGTGATTTCAATCTCCATAGCTCTGATGGCACAACCGCTAACTTTCTGGAGGAGTTCACCGATACCATTCAAGGCACGAACTTTGGATTTGCTGAGTTCTATGACGGTAGAACGGCTGCTGAACTCGACCTCGCCAACTTTGCCGATTTCTCAGTCGATCACTGGCGACCGGTCGAAATTTTGACTGATGCACTGAATATTGTCTCCGGAGACTTCTTGGATGGCGCCATCGAAGATGCCTTTAACCCTGGCAATACTACTGACTCTTCCTATGCAGCGCTCAATCGACCGCTGAGCGGCAATACCTGGCTGCGTGAAGACCCTAACGATACTAATTCTCCGATTTGGGTTGATCGCAACGGTACGTTTTACATTGATGATGGCACTGGCACTTGGGACGAGTACTATGACGAGCTGACGGCTAATGGCGATCACATTAGAGTAGACTCAACAACGACTCGTCGAGCTAACTTAGTCCAGGCGAATGAGACCTTTGTCAATGCCACCTTTGTGAGTGGGGTTGTGCCCTCTCGCACTCAGCAGTACAACGGTGGGCTGCATAACTATCCCCGCCTGCTAGAGAGTTGGCGAGATCCGAACACTGCGCTCAATATTGGGGGATCGTTCATTCAGCTCAACTTCTCGACTAGCGCGACAGGCCCCTTTGACCAAGATTCTTGGGAATCTGACGATACTCCCAATGGGAACGAATACATCGAGTATTACCGGAACCCGCTGCGAAATTGGGGCTTTGATGTGGGTTTGCTCTACAACTCTCCAGCACCAGCAGCTCGTCGCTTCAATGACGTTGGCAGAGAGCGTAATGAGTACTATCGCGAAGTCGCCGCCGATGACCCCTACGTCACCAACCTGCGCTGTGCCGAAGATGGTGCTGGTGCCAAAATCATGCCGGACTTCTGTCCCAATCCTTAGCACATTGCGCAAACCCATTAGGTCACTTGTCTATGTTTATGTCTGTGGAGGGGATTTCTTATGAAGGGTAAACCGGCTTACCAACGTCTATTCACCCAACTGTGTCGAGGGTATAGTCGCAATTCTGGGCAGACGCTTTCGGGCGAGGAAGGACTGACGCTGATTGAGTGCATCATGGCGATCGTGGTCATCGGCCTGACCGGTGCTGCGATTGCCCCGATGATGCTGGTTTCAGTGGCGACTCGCGTCCAAAGTCAAAAAACCGAACAGGCCCTAGAGCTCGCTCAAAGCGAAATTGATGGTGTCCGGGTGCTGTTTGAGCAAGGCGAAGTCACTCCGGCGCTGCTGCCCCCGGTGTTGACTGGGGTAACGAACGACCGAGCACCTGAAGTCGCTGGGCCCATAGCGCTCACCGACACCGCGACACGCATTCAGCAAGTTGATGTCAACAACGATGGCACCCTGGATTTTGTGGTGCAAAGCTTTTTGGTTTCCAAAACTGGAGCCGCTGATACCTACGAAATGGGGGTGCGTGTTTACGAGCACCGAGCGGTCGCAGATAACTCGGGGGGTGCCTTGGCTACCGATGAGGCACGCATCGGTATGACGGGTTCAGAGGGCGAGCGCACCGAGAAGCCGCTGAGCGTTGTGTATACCAACGTGTCACGCACCGAGCAGTCAGAGTCCCTATGCAATTTAATCGACTACACAGATACGACTGGAACACCTGTCAAGCCTCCTTCCTGTAGCTAACAACGCTGAAAATTTCACTGGGTGTAACGCTATGTCACCAAAACCGTTCGCAAAATTCGCAAAAAAGTGGATGTTCAAGTCGCGCCCTCGAAAGCAAGGTGGGTTTACCTTGTTGGAACTTTTAGTCGCGATTTTGATTGGTGGCATTTTGGTTAATGGCTTGCTGTTTTTGGTCATTGAGCTAATGACCGTCAACAACCGGGAAGAAAGCCTGACGCAAACTCAGCAAAATACGAGACGGGCGATCGACTACATCACCCGTGATGTCGGCGAGTCAATCTTTGTCTACAGTGACCTGACTAACCTGATGACCGAGCTGAGTGACGAGCCGACAGGAACACCAGTTCTAGCTTTTTGGCGCTTAGATCCGCTTACGAATGATGAGGTCACTGCCTTAACAACATTTTGTGCGTCCGCAACCGGTGCAGCAAAAGATGAGTGTGAAACCCTGCTAGTACGTCAAAACTATTACACCTTAGTAGCTTATTTTCAACAGGACAATACCGGCACCGATATTTGGGAAGGGCCAACGCGAATTATCCGATATGAGTTGCCTAACTACACCTCGATCAGCACAACTGCACTGACGGTTCCTACCGGCTACGCCGATCCAACCCTGTTAGTTCCAGGTGTAGCAACACCCACGTTTAATTCATTTGATGCTTGGCAAGCAGGGGGTGCTACTACCGATGGAAATGCCGCTGTGCTCACTGATTTTGTCAACGTGAACGATGTTAGCGTCACAACTCTTTGCCCAACCCCAGCTAATCTGACGTCAACCTATGCCCGACTTCCGGCCACCTCGGATAGCTTTTATGTCTGTGTCGAGCAGCCCAACGGTATTGCTAACGATCTGAGTTCAAATCGCTCCTTAATTGTTTACTTACAAGGCAATGCGTCTAAGGACGTCAATCAAGTTGTCGGTGTAAGTGAGTCAAGCGGCCTGCCGAAATTGCAATCTGAAGTGCTCATTCGAGGGGTAATTCAAAATGACGCTACCTCTGAGTAATTTCTAATGCCACTGTATTTTGTCCTTTGTTGCCAACGAAAACCATGAAACCTGTGCTCTCATCAAAACGAACGCTGTCGGCTGGTTTCACCTTGATTGAGGTGTTGGCAGTTGTGGTGATTATCGCTGTCTTGTCAGCTATTGCCGCTCCCAGTTGGCTACAGTACATGAATAACCAGCGCATCGGAGCGGTTAACAACGATCTTACGCAATCTATCAAGCGTGCTCAACAAGATGCCATTCAACAACGACAAAGCGTTAAGGTTACCGTTAATAATGGTGCAGCCTCACCTTCTATAAATGTTGATTATGAGGTTGATACTGGCATTGATGTTGCAGGGGATGGCATTGACATTGCATTGGCACAGGGGAGTGGCATTCGAGAAGGCCTTATTGCATTGGAGCCGCCGACAACTGCTGGGGGTGACGATGAGACCCTAGTCTTTGATTACCAAGGAAATGTGAGTAGAGAAAATTCTCTTCCCTATGTGGTCAAAGTTAATACTGTAGGCAACCCTAACCGGCAGCAGTGTGTCATTGTCGCTAACATTATTGGCTCGATCAAGACGGCTCGAGAGGCTGACTGTAATAACCCGACGGTAGATCCATAGTCTCCAAGCACGTCTAGAGTAGACAGCATCGAATCACTTCAGGCTGTTGTCGTGCCTTAGCAGCAGCTCAAGACTTCATCGAGACTCAAAAGAACTCACACGGTATGTTTAGAGGCATTCCTAACCTATTGCTTCGATGCCAACAAGCATTATTTGAAAAATAGATATCCTGCGTCTACCTTACTTGAGTCGATGGCGGCAATTATCTTTACACGAGATGGGGAACATCTGGAGCTGATTGATCGTGATGCTTCGGTTAGAGGAAGCTCAGGGCTTGTCTCGCCGAAAAAAGATCGCAGATGAGCGTATGTTTAGTGAATGAAATGGGTATTGCTAACATAGGCAAGACCATCATTGTTTAATTGAAACAACAAGCTGTCTCACCTACAGTGCCTTGTGCTTCATCGACTATTTTTCCTGATAGCTCTAGCTACTCTGCACGGCTTACTCAAGGCTTATAGAGCTTCGGGCCGTCTTTAATGGTATAGCCATAATTTGTATTGAGCTTGGTTTGACAATTTTATATAGGATGTTGAGGCTCGATTCAAGGCTCCACGATTATTTCACAGCAAAATTTAGAATTGACGGAATGAATTTAGCTATAAAGAAAGACCCAACAATTATCGTACTGCTGCTAATACTTGCGATCGCTGCAGGTTTGAATTTTTATGGCATTGATTTCCCGTTGGGATACCATCCAGATGAAACCCTAAAGGTTTATTTCATTCAAAATAATAGCCAGAATTTTTTTCATCCGATATTTATTCTACAAGTTGTCAGAACTGCGAATCTTATATTTGGATTTCAATCTGAGCAGCAAATTGCTGTCCTTGGCAGAGCTACAACTGCACTAATGGGAGTTGCAATTGTTTTTCTCACGTACAAAATTGCTGAGCAGCAATTACCGAGTCGATATGCTTTGGGAGCCGCCCTGCTAACGGCTGTGGCCCCAGGAATGGTGATGCATAGTCACTATCTCAAAGAGGATATTGCGCTTACTTTTGGGATATTGCTCTCATTTCTCAGCTTCTTTGCTTTAGGCGAAAGAATCAGATTGATGACAACAGAAGTTGATCAGCAAGCAGGAAAGTATTCATTCATTGAAAATATCCCATGGAAACAGGTGATCCTGTTTGGATCCGCACTTGGTTTGACATTTGCGGCTAAATATAAGTCTGGTATTTTACTCCCACTGTATTTCGCAACGCCGCTGTATGTATTGGGCTTAAGAAAGCTGGTTTACTTTAAATGCTTGTTCTGGTCATTTTCAATTTCCTTATTTACATTTCTGGTGATCAACTTTCCTATATTGCTCAACCCAAAAACATTTGTAAGAGGTTTTAGGTATGAGTTGGATCATGCTCTGACGGGGCATAACGGAATCAAAGTTTATCCCTTCGAACACTTTTTTTCGTTTCATCTAAGGAACAGTATTGTTCCATCCTTGACTATCCTTCCTGTGATTTTAGCGCTTGGATTTCTGCTTTACTGTATTGTTAAGTGGGGACATATAAATTGGAGAAGCCGATTTTTAGTCTGCTATGTGGTTTTCTTCTACTTTGTTTTGGAGGTTTCTCCGCTCAAACCTTTTCCTAACTTCATGCGCTACATGGTTCCGCTTATTCCCATGCTTTCACTCTTCTGTATGCAGGGATTAGATTCGTTAATGACTATGATTCCAAGGCGATCGCGCTCTTGGCTTCCTTTAGCGCTGCTTTCCTTAATTATTGTTTTTCCCTTAATGGAAAGCGTGAAGTTTGACTATTACATCAATAGAGACACACGAGGAAAAATAGAGGGCATGCTAGCTGAGAAGGAGAGGGATGTACTCATGGAAGCCTATGTTGAACCTTTCACTCACCCAGCAGATTTTTCTAGGTTGCCTGACTTAATTACAGAGGAACAAAACGAAAATGTATGTACGTTAGTCGCTAGCAGCTTTATGTATGATCGCTATCTATTCGGAGGGACTCTTAAGAACCAAGAACCGGATATTTATGTCAAATATCAGCAATATCTCGAACTTTTTGAATATCCCTATACTGAAATTCGCCCCTTATACAAGAGCATTGCCTTTAGTAACCCGACGCTTAGAGTGATTGATTTATGTGAATAGGCAAGCTGGCTGGTAGTTTCCTGAGATTATCTCAGCCCCCCTTGTCATCACCTTAAGGATAAACC
>ERZ1740058.1006-NODE-1006-length-15785-cov-5.299746_pt1 | contig 15785 bp, 13 predicted proteins | sample MGYA00581745_ERZ1740058 | MGnify/ENA primary metagenome ERZ1740058 (study PRJEB43018, sample SAMN04849742) | marine metagenome | isolation source: floating plastic debris | place: Pacific Ocean | collected 2008-08-30 | study: EMG produced TPA metagenomics... | reverse complement strand
GAGCGAGCGGTCAACCAGCCGATCGACGTGTTCAGGTCGCTTAACAGTAGGGTTGCAGAATGGTGACCGCCGCCCCGCCATCGCCGCTCCTTCTCCCGACCGTCGACTGCGTCGCCGCAGCCGCGGGCCGACCGCTGCGTACGGGAGCGCCCGACCGCTCGACACTTCTCGTGTGGTCGGCCGACTGCGTCGCCAGCCTCCACGTCGACGATCGAGTCACGATCGTCGCTCCGCATCGGGCCGTGTGTGCACCGTCCACATCGGTGGTCGTCCCCTCGGCCGACACACATCTGTACGTCGCCTCGTTCGGTGCATCCACGCTGCAACACGACTCGAGCGACATCGCGACTGTCGACCTCGACGACGTGATGGCGGCGGCGTTGGTCGAGATCGCCGCCGACCCGTGCGGCCCCGACATCGCTTCGTTGGCGAGCGCCGTCGCCCGTCGCCTCGCGAATGCGCTCCGTCGGTCCCACCGAGCGCCGATCCTCCCGACCGACCCTGCGACGCGCCGAGTGGCGATGGCCCTGCTCTCCGACCCGGCCGATCGACGCGGCCTCGACTGGTGGTCGAACGAACTCGCCGTCAGCGAACGAACGCTTCGGCGTCGATTTCTCGACGAGACGGGCCTGACGTTCACCGACTGGCGGATCGCTCTGCGAATGCACCATGCGCAGGCGCTCGTCGACGATGGCGTTCCGGTGTCGATCGTGGCTCGCCGATGCGGCTACCGGACGCTCAAAGCCTTCAAACACGCCTTCCACACGTTCCAGAACGGCGTCGGTGGCGAACGCGGACCGGTCGAATCGGCGACGAGCCGGTCGGCGACCATCGATCGATCCGAGCCCGTCGAGCAGGTTCGCCCGACACGCAGCGATCGGCCGACGTCGATCCGAGCGCAGCGCCGGACCCGGGTGGTCGTCGACTCGCTCGGCAGGACGGTCTCGGTTCCCCGGCATCCCGAGCGGATCGCGGCGTTGCACGCGTTCACGGTCGGAGATCCACTGCTGTCGCTGGGCATCGGGCTGACCGCGATGGCGGTCGATGCTGAGTCGTCGCGGTGGTATCCGAGCATCGCGGCGGCGCACGACCTCCGCGGGATCGCCCCGGTCGGGACGGTCGACGATCCCGACTGCGACGCGTTGCGTCGCGTCGAGCCGGACTAGCTCCTCGCCTGCTCGTTCGCTGGTCGAACGCTCAGCAGCTGTGACGTGGACGAGCTGCAGCGAATCGCTCCGACGGTCGCCGTCGATGAAGATCTCCCCGTCGACGAGCAACTGTCGATGCTCGCCATGCTCGTCGGACGAACCGACGAACTCCAGCGTCAGCGGTCGGCGTACCGCTCCACCCTCGAACGACTCGCCGACCAGATCCCCGACTCGGTCCGGCAGCGGGTGTTCGCATCGATCGTCGTCGCGTCGGGCGGCCTCAGTTTCCACACCCGTGCCAATCCCAATCCGATCGGCCAAGCGATGCGTGACCTCGAACTGCTGCTCTCCGGCATCACCGAGAACGACGACCTGTACGTCGGCATCGAGGCCTCGCAGGTGCTCGAACACGGCGACGACGCAGACGTCCTCCTCGTGGAGTCGCGGAGCGACCACCCCGCCACGGTCGAGCGATGGAGCGATCTGCGGGCCGTGCGTCTCGGCAACGTCCACGAAGTTCCGACGCCATCCGGGGTCTCGTACCCTGCGGCGATTCGAGCCGTCGAGTCACTGTCGCCGTTCCTGCTCGGCCTCGACCGGGCGGCGTGACCGAGGATGTCGGCGCCCGCGGGCATCACCTGTGCGAGGACCGCACCGGCTGACGAGACGGCGCTCGTGATCGCCGACGTCGCGACGGTTCGACTCGGGTCGCCGTACCGGGAACCACGGGCAGTGTCCCGGTGCGACCGCGAACACCACCACCTCCTCTGGGCGATGGGAGCTCGAGCCCACCTCCGCCTCGACGACCGAAGGATCGTGCTGCATCCCACCGCCGTTGCGTGGATCCCGATGGGCGTCCAGTACCTCGCGAACGCCCAGGCGGACCTCGGCACGCTTCGCGTCCTCCCGACCGCAGCCACAGCAGCGTGGAGTCGACCCGTCGACCTTCCCGTCGACCCGGTGGTGGTTCCCTCCCTCTCCTTCGTCGCCGGCGGACTCCATCGGCCGGGAGCGGCGGAACTCCTGGCCGTGGCCACCGACCAGATCCGGAACGCCCTCCGACGACCGTTGCCTGCTCTCCCGCTCCCCATCGACCCGGGTGCACGACTGGTCGCGGACCGATTGCTCATCGATCCCAGCGATCAGCGCGACGTCCAGGCCTGGGCTGTCGTCGCCCGGTGCAGCCCGCGCACCCTGCGCCGGCGATTCGACGACGAGACCGGCCTGCCCTTCGCGCAGTGGCGTCAGCGCGCGAGGCTCCGACACGCCATGGACCTCCTCGCTCGCGGAGAGACCGTCGATGCGACCGCCCGCCGATCGGGGTTCCGTTCCCGCACGGCGTTCGCCCGATCGTTCAAGGTGGAGACCGGGATGACACCGAGCCAGTTCACGGCTCGGCCCACCGATGCCCATTCATGGCGGCCCCGAGAGCAACCCAACTGGCCGCTCGTGCGACACGCCGCCGAACAACCTTCCCCCGTGGCACCCCCCATCGGTGCCGAGGGAGGAATCGACATGTTGACCACACGCCGTCTCGCCACCGTGGCCGTCGCCACGGGTCTGCTCGCCGTCGCATGCGGATCCGACGACGACGCGTCGGAGGACACGAGATCGTCCGGAACCGAGACCCGCCTCGCACCAGCGACTGACGAGACAGACGCAGACCCTGTCGTCGACCGCACCGATGCAACGTTCCCCCGGACGATCACCGATCCGGCGGGCAACGAGGTGACGATCAGCGCAGCGCCGGAGCGAGTGGTCGTGGTCGGTGATCGCAGCGAACTCGACTATCTGCTGACGCTCGGCGTCGTGCCGGTCCAGGTGAGCACGAACCGCTTTCTGGAGGACACTCCGGTGTTCGACGGCAACTCGATCATGCCGTTTCAGCAGGAGGTGCTCGACACGAGCGACACCCAGGTCGCGAAGGTGCCCGGAGTCGGAACGGACCCAACCGATCCGGAGGACATCCTCCCAGCCGACCCCGACCTCATCATCGGCTTCGAGTACCAGGTGGGCGACGCTCGCGAGGAGCTCGAGCAGATCGCACCGGTCTTCACGTACGAGTTCGGTCCGTGGCAGGACAACGTTCGCTCGCTCGGGGAAGCACTCGGCCTCGAGGATCGCGCCGAGCAGGTGATCGCTGGCTGGGACCAGCGGCTCGCCGACGCATTCGCCGACGTCGACGTCCCGACGGGAACGACCTACGCCTTCGTCGACGCCTACCCGCCCGAGTCGGCGCTGTACATCTCGCCGGACCCGGCATACGGACCCAACGTGCTCTTCGAGGCGGCCGGCTTCACACGGCTCGACTCGTACGACGAGATCGACGGCTTCAGCATCTCGTACGAGCGGGTCGACCTGCTGAACGACGCCGACGTGATCGTGTTCGTGAACTACGACGCCGACTCCACGTTGGCGCAGCAGTTCATCGACGACCCGATCGGTCAGTCGATCCCGGCCGTCGAGCGAGGTGACTACCTGATCCTCCAGCAGGGCGAAGCGGCGCAAGCGATGGACCGCCTCGCGCCGATCAGCCTCGACGCGGCGGCAGCCCCGGTCATCGCCGCCGCCGAACTGGCGACGGACGGCTGACCGGCACCGCACGTCGCGATCACGTCCCCGCCGCAGCGACCTCGGCACACCGCCTGAGTTCATCGAGAACGAGATCGATCGAGAGCGGATTCAACTCGTCGAACGCGGCACCGAGTTCGCTGTCGGGGACGTAGCAGAACCGGCCATCGGCCAGCGCGGGGATCAGTCTCCGGATCGGGTCGTCGAGCTGCTCGTCGACGGACTCACCGCCGAACTGGAAGACGTGGAGGAAGTCGACGGCACCCAGCAGCTCGACGATCAACTCATCCGACACCGGCTCGCACACCGCCTCGCCGAGCCTCGCCACCTCCGCGGGCTGGACGAGACCGAGCTGGAGCTGAAGGCTGGTCGGGCCGAACTCGGGATCGCGGCACACGAACGTCTGGGTGTCGGCGAACGAGACCACGGCGAACGTCCGCCCCGAGGCACCGACATCGTTCGCGAACGCCGCGGTTTCGACGATCTTCGCCTCCATCTCGGCGACGAGGGCGTCGCCATCGTCGGGCCGTCCGATGGCGTCGGAGACGATCCGGACGTTCGCGCGCCAGTCGGCGGCTCCGGGAACCTGGACATAGGGAGCGACCTCCGCGATCTGGTCGGTGATCGGCAGTTCGAGAGTCCCTGCTGCGATGAGCAGGTCAGGGTCTGCTGCGACGACGGGTTCGATCGGAGGGATCAGGACCGACAGGTCGAGATCGATGATCTCCGGCGTCGCGCCCAGCTCGTCGAGTGCCTCCTGCTCCCAGTCGAGGAGCCGCGTGTCGAGATACGGCAGCTGGTAGGCGAAGAACTGTTCGGGAACGACACCGAGAGCCAGAAGGGTGGACAGGATGTGTCGACGCTCCCCGAGAACGATTCGCTCGGGGGCCACCTCGATCAGCGTCTCACCGACGACGCTCTCGACCGTTCGCGGGAACGCATCCTCGGGTACCAACTCCGACCCTCGTTGCCCGTCGGAGTCGCTCTCCGGCTCCGCCTCGGGCTCGGACGCGGCCTGCGACTCGGTCGCCGGCGGTTCATCCAGCGCCGTTCCCGAGTCCGGGTCGACCGCCGAGTCGAGTTCGGCGTCGGGTTCCGCCGCGGTCTCGACGGGATCGACGACCGCCGGACCCGAGTCCGGCTGCTCCGTGCCGGTGACGGCACCGTCGCTGCTGCAGGACGCGAGGATCAACGTGCCTGCACCGACCGAGACGATCGCTCGCCGGAGAGTCGAGTTCATGGATGAGAAGCTCCTTCGAAAGGCGGACGAGCGCCAGAGGGTAAGCACTCCTGATCCGACCGTCGTCGGCCACTTCGCCAGATCGACGGCTGATCGACTGTCGTTCCGCACAAGCGGTAACTCGTCGATGTGCGCCGTTCGCTCCGACGACTAGCGTTCCGCACAAGTGGATCGTGACCAGATCGTCGCCGAACTCGAGAAGCGCGCCGACTCCGTCATCGATGTCATCGCCGAACGGGTTCGCTCCGACGTCGCCGAGATCGCGGAAGTGATCGGCGACGCCGACGAGTTCCGAGACCAGCTCGTCCAGGGAGCCCGGGAGTTCTTCGAGAGCCTTCGAGGCGATGACCGGACCGCCCGTTTCATCGACATCGGCAGGGAACGTGCCGAGTTCGGCGAGGACCTGGAACCTCTTCTCCGCTCCGTCCGCCTCGCGACGATCGGCGTCGTCGAGGAGCTGAACCGAATCGTCGACGCCGTAGGTCAGGACGGCGAGACCAGCGCGAGTGCTCTGGCGTTGACCATCGACCTCCTTCGACACGCCGATGCGATCTCCACGCGGGCGTCGGACGCTTACGCCGAGGCGACCCGAACACTCGAGATCGGTCGGGTGCATCAGGCGCAGCGCCGAATGCAGCAGCTCCGGCGAGGTGACGTCGAGTCGTCGCACGATCGCCGTCACACGGTGTTCTCGCTGATCTCCGCCGCGCCGCACAGCCAGGTCGTCGACTCGCTGGTTCGCACCGTCTCGTCACGGACCTCCGGTGGACTCGCCGCGATCGTGATCGCCGACGATCTCATCTGTGCCGCGCCGTCGCCATCGCCTTCCGACGACCGCCGGCTCGCTCGCGACCTTCTCGCCGACGTCGGGACCCGAACCGTCGTGGTCGCCGCCGCCGAACGAGTCGCCGACATCGAGCTCGCACTTCAGGAGGTCCTCCGCATCAGCTCGTGCGTTCGAGCCCGACCGGAGCTCGTCGGCGTCGTCGGGTTGGACGACGTGCTCGTCACGGCGGCCGTCGAAGCGTGGGGCGAGCGAACGACGAGGCGGCTCGCCGAGATCGCAGGCCCGTTGATCGATCACGAGGCCGAACATCGCGCGCCACTCTCCTCGACGATCCGCCAACTGGGCACGCTCGGCTCGATCGCCGCGGTCGCTCGCCGGGGCGGGGTTCACCGCAACACGATCTCGTGGCGGCTCCGACGCATCCACGAACTGACGGGATTCGACCCGACGCTCCCCAACGACCTGCTCGTGCTCTCCGCGGCGGTGGCCGCGCAGTCGGCGATCGGAGACTCACATCCCGCGTCGTCGCTCATCTCGTAGGAACCGAGGTCGCCCGAGCTGTGCGACCCGGAAGCCGAGCAATAGCATCGTCGCCCCGATCAGCACGCCGACCGTGAGCAACACGATCGAATTCGAAGCGTCGTCGCCGGCCATCAGGAGGTGGGCGGTCGCGAGTGCGAACGTCGGGACGCTGAGGTAGTGCACGCGGCGCCAGAGCCTCCGTGACAGCCGGCGCCGGAGGAGCGACGTGATCTCCACGGCGAGCAGGAGGTAGAGAGCCAGCACCCCGAGACCGACGGCGACGGGGCGCCATTCCGATGCGAACGGGACGAACAGGTCGTCGAGACCGAACTCGATGTAGGAGTCGGCGTAGATCGCAACCAGGTGCACTGCGGTGAACACGACCGAGAGTGCGCCGACGAAGCGGTGCCAGTCGAGTGTCCACTCGGGAGGTGGGGTGCGTCCGAACGGACGGGCCGACAGGAGGAGTCCGCCGATCACGGCGACGCCGCGCAGCACGTACGCGACCAGACCCGTCGAACGGGCGACGAACCACCAGACCTGGTCGTTCACGCCACGAGTGCTCGGACACCCCAGCCGTCAGCGTGGGTGTCGACGGCGTCGAGGGGTCCCGCCAGCAGTGCGGTCGCGCAGGTCTCGGCTCGCCAGGCCGACCCGGCGACGACCGTCGCCTGCGTCGGGCCGTCCGCGGCCGGCCGACCGCTCAGCGGGTCGATGAGATGGTGGACGAGCTCGTCGTCGACGAACCACGCACGTCGATCGGTTCCGCTCGTGGCCACGCCGACGTCGGTGATCTCGACGGTCCGCTCGCCGATCCCGATGCGCCACGGACGGCCGCCGGGTCCAGGTCCCCACACGCGCAGATCACCGCCGATGTTGACGCATCCCCCGCTGGCCCCCTCCGAGACGAGGTCGTGGCTGACGAGATCGGCGGCGAGCCCCTTCCCGATCCCACCGGGATCGAATCCGGTTCGTTCGGGCAGTCGGACCGTTCGGTCGACGCGATCGACCACGATCTCGCCACAGGTGCCGGTCCTCGCCCGATTCGACGGTCGATCGACCCGTCCAGAACGTGGGTCGGCGAGGGGTCCGACGAGACTGCACGTGTACCCGATCGCCTCGACGGCTCCCAACACCGTCGGATCGAAGCACCCACCGGTCCGCCTCCACGCGTCGCACGCCAGGCGGACGAGGAGGACAGTGTCGTCCGAGACGGCCACCGGCCGTCCCGCAGAGCGATTGAGTGCGGACACCTCGCTCGTGTCGACGAACCGACTCCAACGTCGCTCGAGTTCGTCGATCCGTCGCACGGCGCCGTCGAGCGCAGCGGCGTCGACGTCGCCGACCACCAGGATCTCGGCGGTGGAGCCCATCGCAGCGAATCGTCGGCGTTCCATCACGATCCCGTCGCCCGGTCTCAGCTCGGCTCGCTCGTCGTATCGGCCGGGAGGTCGACCACGGTGAGACCGCCGCCCGTTGCGAGGTCGGTCCGGCCCTCGAGCCAGGCCTCCAACGCACTGCGCACCTCGGCGTCGCCGACCTCGTCGCCGATCCGGACCTCGACGACACGCGCCGGTTCCGCAGGGTCCACCCGGCGGCTGTCGCGAGCGACGAGGGCGACGATCCCGAATGCCGCAGCGGTGCTGAGCCCCGCAGTGAGGATGCGCGCCACCATCGCCGGGTGTCGCGGCCTGGCCCGAACGCTCATGCGGGGAGACCGATCGGGATGAGATACAGCGGTTCGGTGTCATCGGGCAGGTCGAACAGCTCGGCGACCTCGTCGTCACGGAACGCACCCGTCGGCACCGCGCCGACTCCGATGACGGCCGCCTGCACCAGCACGTTCTGCCCGGCGTGTCCGACCTCGATGAGCACGTACTGCTCGGCGCGGCTCCCGTACTTGGCGGCCGTGCGTTCCTCCACGCCGGCGATCAGCATCACCGACGGCGCGGTGTGGAAGGCACGCTGATCGAGTGCCGCCTCGGCGAGGGGTTCGCGGATGTCGCCACCCGAGATCGCAGCGACCTCGTGTCCCTGCGGGCGGTAGTGGTACACGCCGTCCTCGTGGGCCACGTAGATCTCGAGCGGGTAGAGCGCGCCCGCCGAGGGAGCATTTCGACCGCCGCCGATCTCGCCCTGCGCCGCCCACAGGAGCTGGCCGAGCTGGCCGAGCGTGAGGGCATCGGGACGGAAGTCGCGCACGGCGGTCCGTCGGAGCAGGGCTTCCTCGAAGGACGTCTCACCCTCGGTTCGCGGCTCGGGGAGTTCGAGGACCGGGATGACCTGCACCGCCTCCTCGCGCTCGTCCGGTGCGGTGCGGAGTTCGGCGGGGGCGACCGCCGCCGCGCCACCGACGAGTGCGTTCGACACGACGGTGGCACCCACGATGCGCCGGCGCCGGACACCCCGAGGCATCACCCGAATCTACTCGTGCCGCTGAACCCGTCGGGAGCGACAGAGTGGGTCAGGCACACACTGTCGCTCCACACGCGCCGGTCGTCGAAACACCATGGAGCAGCGATGTGCAGCGGTCAGCGCCAGCCGTCGCGACTCCACATGCGTGCGATGTCCTCGGGCCGCTCCGGCATGCGCAGCTGCGTCACCGCATCGTCTCGCACGCCGATGACCGCGGGCATCGAACGGCTGCAGTGCCGCGACCACATCGAGTACGTGTACGCGCCCACGTCGTGGATGACGACCCGGTCGCCGGGCTCGACGTCGCCGAGCGGAACGTTGCGACCGATCACGTCGCCGGCGAAGCACAGCGGCCCCGCCACGGTCCACTCACCCGTCCGACCCGGTTTGGGGTTCCCCTCGGCGTCGAGGACGGAGAATCGGTACGGCCACGACTCGGGTTGGTAGGCGGTCCGCAGCAGGAGGTCGGCGCCGAGATGGACGATGGCGTGGTCGATTCCGTCGACCCGCTTCGTGTACTCGACGGTGGCGATCGCGACCCCGCACCCGGCGAGGAGTGCTCGACCGAACTCGGTGACGAGTCGGACCGATCCGTCGAACAGCGCCGGACACGCTCGGCGCAGCTCGTCGACGTACCGCTCGATCGTCGGCGCGTCGGCGTCGATGCCGTAGTCGGTCGGAAGGCCACCTCCGATGTCGATCTGGTCGATGCGATCCTCCCCGAGTCGTTCTGCGATCTGCTCCCGCACCGACTGCGCTGCCCGCGCGCCGGCGACGAGCTGATCGAGCGAACATCCCTGGCTGCCGACGTGGACATGCAACCCGCGCAGCCCGGCGAGGTCGGCTGCGTGAGTCGCGAACATCTCGACCACCTGGTCGGCGGGAGCTCCGAACCGCGATCCTCGGCCGCCGACGCTCGTGGTCCCGATCGTCCCGCTGCCGACGTCGGGGTTGAGCCGAACGCCGATGACCGAGCTGCTCGACTCGCCGAGCGCCGCGACCCGCTCGAGTTCGACCGGGTTGTCGACGTTCACGACGAGGCCCCGCTCGCGGGCGAACGTCAACTCGTCGAGCGTCTTCGCCGGGGAGTCGAACACGATCCGATCAGGTGGGCACCCGGCGGCCAGAGCGACGTGGATCTCCTCGATCGACGCCGTCTCGCACCCGGCGCCCGACTCGACCAGGGGTCGGAGGACCTCGACCAGCGGATTGGCCTTGACCGCGACGGCGTGGAGCGTGTCGTCGGGGAAGAGCTGCGTGAGCGCAGCCAACCGACGATCCTGCCGATCGAGATCGTGGAGGACGACCGCTCTCCCGTCACCGACGTCGACGGCGCCGATGCGACCGGCCTCCTCGACGCGGGCGACCATCGCCGACACCTCGTCGAGGTCGGGACGTCGGTTCCAGTCGGTCGCTCCCGCAGACGAACTCATCGACACGATGATGGCCTCGCCGGACGCCGAACGCATTCCGTGACCCGATCGGGGCACCGCCGTGTCGGAAATGACGTAGCGCGACGTGTCTAGGAGGTACCCGCCTCGACGACGCGCTCCCAGACGTCGAGGGCGACAGCCAGTGACAAGACGGATGCGGTGTCGATGGCGAACGACTCCTCGACGGTCAGCGGAACGACGCGACCTGCGGCGACGGCGGGCATCGCCTGGTACAGCGGGTCATCCGTGATGATCTGCGCGAGATCCTCACTGGAGTACTGGGTGACGGCCAGCACGTCGCCGGTCAGCTCCTCCCCCATCGTCTCGAGCGAGATCTCGATTCCGAAGTTGAAGCCGTCGGGCGCCGGTGGACCGACGATCTCCAACCCCAGCTCGCCCAGCAGGTCGGCGGCGACCGTTCCATCGTGCAGCGCGAAGATCGTTCCCGCCGTCGCATCGGGTGATGCGACCGACAGCGTCGGAGGAGCGTCGCCGGCATCGAATGCATCGATCGACGCCTGGAGATCGGCGATCGCCTCGTCGCCCCTTCGCTCATCGCCGGCGAGCAGCGCGGCGATGCGCACCTGCTCCGCGAAGCCGCCGTCGGGAATCACGACGAGTGGCGCTCCGATCCCTTCGAGTCCCTCGAAGGCCGTCTCGAAGTTCTGGTAGGTGAAGAACACATCGGGCTCGAGCGCAGCGAGCGCCTCGATCGGTGGATCACCGTAGGGAAAGACCTGCGGCGGCTCAGCGCCGAGCGCCTGGATGACGTCGAGCTGGTACGGGAGAGGGTCGGCGAACCCGAAGACGGCGATCGGCACGATGCCGACTGCGAGAAGCGAGTCGAGATCCTGGAAGCTCGAGAGCGTGACGACCCGCTCGGGCGGCGCATCGAGTTCGATCGTCGATCCGATGTGATCCACGAACGAGATCGCCGACTCCGAGTCCGAGTCCGACTCCGCCTCCGACTCCGACGGAGGTTCCGAGTCCACGACCGTCTCAGCCTCGACGTCCGTCGTGTCGTCCGCGACGTCGTTGTCATCGCTCGGCTGGCTGGTCGCTCCCGCCTCATCGGTTGCGACCGGCTCGTCAGCGGTCTCGCTTGCAGGTGCGGTGCTGTCCACGTCGATTCCACTTTCGTCGGAGCCACATGCTGCGGATGCGAGAACGAAGGTCGCCGCGATGGCGATCCTCGACGTCGCTGTCTTCCACTGTCGGGAGGTGCTGGTCATCACCCGCTCGAGCATCATCGTCGCCCGGGGATCGATCGGCCAATCAGGGTGACTGGGCGGACAGGATCGCGCCGGCTGTGCCTCCGACCCCCGACGCGGCGACCCGCTCGCTGTAGGCGGACGGACAGACGTCATGCTCCCGCTTGAAGGCTTTCAAGAACGAGTTCCGGCGGTCGTAGCCGCACCGTCGAGCCACGACGACGACGGGGAGTCCGGCCTGGAGCAGCGCCCGAGCGTGACGCATCCGGATCTCGAGTCGCCACGCCGCGAAGGACGACCCCGTCTCGTGCACGAACAGTCGTCGCAGCGTTCGCTCGCTCGCTCCGACCCGCACTCCCCATTCGGCGAGGTCGTGGGGAAGCGACGGATCGGACGCGAGCGCCTCGGCGACCGACCGAGCGCGTGGATCCGTCGGGTAGGTCATGGGCGGTTCCACCTGACGGAGCGCTTCGACGATCAGCTCGATCGCCGACGACACCAGGCCGCCGGCCCACGGTCGCCCCGCCTGATTCTGGAGGACGGCGACCATCGGGCGGAACGGCTCCGACGTGCACAACAGGGCGGTCCTCTCGAGCAATTCGTGATCGGAGTCGGCGACGACTGCGAGGCACGTCACGGCGGTGTCGCCGGGAAGGGACCATCGCCCTCCCCGGGCGACCCAGAGGCCCACGTCGGTCGAGACCGGATACGACACGCCATCGCACTCGACGTCGGTCGACGCCTCGGTCGCCCAGATGACCGCGTGATGGCCGGGTACGGTCATCGACGCACCGGGAGTCGGCGGTGATCGGAGTTCGCAGACGAACGACACGGTGAGCCCTTGCGCGGAGCGCAGGCCGACGTGAGTTTCCCGTCGACGGATCCATCCCGTCGGGAGATCGAACTCCAGTGCGAGTTCGGTCTCATCGGGCATCCCACATCGTAAACCCTGCCGATTATGTGATGAGAAGCATGACAAACAGGCGGTCGGCCGGCAGCGAACCCGAGGCGGATCCGAGCCGGCCGGGCGACCACTTGTAGCTTCCAGCCGACATGGCCGACCGTCCGTCCGAACGTCCGCTGAAGGTGGTCCGCTCGGCCGCGAGGGGGCGCCGGCGCGACATCGCGGTCGGGTCGGTGTTCGTGATGCTGCACCAGGCATCCGAGGCGCTCGTGCCGATCGTGATCGGGTTGGCCATCGATCGTGCGGTCGCGACCGGGGACGGCGCCGCGCTGGTGCGGTGGATCGCCGTCTTCGCCGCCGTGTTCGGCTTCCTGACGACCGCGGGTCTGGTCGGGTACTACACACTCGAACGCGCCCAGCTCTGGATCGCGCACGACGTCCGACAGCTCGTCGTCGCCCGCGTCCTCGACCCGCGCGGCGGCATCCACGACCGCCCGGGCGACGTCGTGAGCTTGGCGTCGGACGACGCCGAGACGGTCGGCGCCGTCAGCTGGTCGCTCGGGCTCGGCCTCGGGGCGATTCCGGCGCTGATCGGCGGGACGGCGTTCCTGCTCGTCACCTCGGTGCCGCTCGGGCTCGTGGTGGTCGTGGGCGTGCCGGTCGTCGTCGCGGCGGTCGGCGTGCTCAGCCGTCCGCTCGTCGGTCGCAGCGAGCAGGAGCAGGCGGCAGCCGCCGCTGCAGCGGGAACGGCGACCGACCTGCTCGGCGGACTCCGGGTGGTGAAGGGCCTCGGCGCCGAAGCGGCGGCGGCCGCTCGATGCCGCACCGCCAGCCGGCGGTCGCTGGCCGCACGCCTGCGCGCCGCCCGGTTCTTCGCCGGGTACGAGGGAGCGACGATCGGCGTGAGCGGACTCCTGCTGGTCCTCGTCGCCTGGATCGGTGGTCGGCTGGCCGTCGACGGCGACATCACGATCGGTGAACTCGTCGCCGCCGTCGGGTTGGCGCAGTTCCTCATCGGGCCCCTGTCACTCCTCGTCGAGGCCGGCGGTCTGGCGGCGTCGGTGCGCGCCGCCGGACGTCGGGTGCGCACGTTGGTCGAACGGCCCGTCGACGTCGACGACACGTCCGACCACCGGCCGACGGATCGAGCCGGTGCTCCTGCGCTCCGACTCGCAGGGGTCGCATCCGGTCCACTCCGGTCGATCGATCTCGACGTCGCGACCGGGTCGGTCATCGGCATCGTCGCCGAGCCCGCCGAGGCGACCGAGATCCTCCGCATGCTCGGACGACGTCGGGACCCGACCGACGGTGCGGTGGAGGTGTTCGGGACCCACGCTGCGGACTGGCCGATCGACGAGCTCCGGGACCGGGTCATGGTGTGCTCGCACGACTCCACGCTGTTCGACGGTTCCGTGCGGGAACAGGTCTCGGTGCGCGCGATCGACCAGGACCGGGTCGACGCTGCGATCACTGCGTCGACCGTCACCGAGGTCGCCGAGAAGCTCCGCGACGGTCTCGATTCGTCGGTGGGCGAACGCGGACGTCGCCTCTCGGGCGGGCAGCGACAGCGAGTCGTGCTGGCCCGAGCGCTCGCGGCCGACACCGACGTGCTGGTGCTCCACGATCCCACGACGGCCGTCGATGCCACGACCGAACACGTCATCGCCGAACGCTTCGCACGGCTCCGGCGGAACCGGTCGACGACGGTCGTGGTCACCACGTCGCCTGCGCTCCTCGCCGTGTGCGACGAGGTCGTGGTCATCGCTGACGGGTCGGTCTCCCAGCGAGGGACACACGCCGACCTCCTCGACGATGCGGGCTATCGAGAGCGGGTGCTGCGATGACGGGCACGAGTGTCGATCTCCTGCCGATCGCCGACGGCCCCACGACGCGCCGCACCCTCGTTCGGCTGCTTCGACGGAGCCGCTTCCGGACGCTTCTCGCACTGGGACTCTCGGTGGCGGCGACGGTCGTCGGTCTCTTCGTCCCGCCGCTGCTCGGCCGAATCGTCGACGTCGTGATCGACGGAGGGTCGACGTCGGAGATCGACTCCCTCGCCGCCGGCTTGTTGGTCGCAGCGGTCGCGCAGGCGGTGCTGAGCGCCATCGCGATCGTGCGCGTCGCCTCCCTCGGCGAGCACGTGCTCGCGAACGTCCGCGAAGACGTCGTCGAGCGAGTCCTCCATCTGCCGCTCGCCGACGTCGAAGCGGCGGGAATGGGTGACGTGGTCGCACGTGTGAGCGGCGACGTCGACGCGGTGTCGGACGCGACACGGGAAGCGATCCCGGAGTTGGTCGGCGCCGGCCTGACGATCGGACTGACCGTGGTCGGACTGGGCATCCTCGACTGGCGGCTCGCGCTCGCCGGCTTCGCCGTCGCCCCGATCCAACTGCTGGCGACGCGCTGGTACCTGCGCCGATCATCGCCGGTCTACGCCGCGGAGCGTGTGGCCCTCGGCCGCCGGACCGGGTCGGTCACCGAGGTGATCGCCGGAGCATCGACCGTCACGGCCCTCGGTCTGGGGGCCGCCCGATCGGCCGACGTCGCCGAGCGCTCGGCCGAGGCGAACGAGTTGGCGCTGTCAGCCGCGCGAGTGCGAACCCGATTCTTCGGCAGGTTGAACGGCGCCGAGTTCACCGGTCTGGCCACGGTGATCGCCGTCGGCTTCTTCACCGTGCGCGCCGACGCGATCAGCGTGGGAACGGCGACGGCCGGGGCCCTCTACTTCCACCGCCTCTTCAACCCGTTCAACAGCCTGCTCGGACTGCTCGACACCGCTCAGGATGCGACGGCGGCGTTCGCCCGCCTCGTGGGCGTGCTCGAGACCCCTGCACCGATCGAACGTGACGACGCGGAGGAACCGGTCGACGGCTCGGTCTCACTCCGGGCGGTCGAGTTCGAATACGAGAGCGGTCATCCCGTTCTGCACGACGTCCACATCGACGTCGCCGATCGCTCGCAGACGGCGATCGTCGGCGAGAGCGGCGCCGGGAAGACGACCGTGGCCCGACTCGTCACCGGGATCGACACCCCGTCGTCCGGAGATGTCGAGATCGGACGAATCGACCATCGACGACTCGATCGAGCTCGCTGGCGCCGGACGGTGAACCTGCTCACGCAGGACGCACACGTGTTCAGCGGGACGATCGCCGACAACCTGCGTCTCGTGGCGCCCGACGCCACCGACACCGAGCTCCGGGGGGCGCTCGAGGTCGTCGACGCCGCCGGCTGGGTCGACCGTCTCGACGACGGCCTCGACACCGAGGTCGGCGACGGAGGCCGAGAACTGTCGCCGGCCGAGGCAAGTCAGCTCGCGCTGGCGCGGGTCAACCTCTCGTCGGCCCGCGTCGTCGTCTTCGACGAGGCGACCGCCGAGGCGGGCGCGGCTGCGTCTCGCCAGCTCGACGCCGCGCTCGACGCGGTCGCGGAGGGGCGAACGTCGATCGTGATCGCCCATCGTCTCGCCCAGGCCCGCGGAGCCGACTCGATCGTGGTCCTCGAACGCGGCCGGGTGGTCGAGAGCGGCGCGCACGACGAACTCGTCCGCACCGACG
>ERZ1740058.1005-NODE-1005-length-15798-cov-7.650829_pt1 | contig 15798 bp, 14 predicted proteins | sample MGYA00581745_ERZ1740058 | MGnify/ENA primary metagenome ERZ1740058 (study PRJEB43018, sample SAMN04849742) | marine metagenome | isolation source: floating plastic debris | place: Pacific Ocean | collected 2008-08-30 | study: EMG produced TPA metagenomics... | reverse complement strand
GTCACATCTCCATAGTGTTTGAGATCGCGCTTAGGGTTCTTGCTGCATTTGAGGGCTTTGCAAAAGCTGCTTAAGGGCTGCTCCAGGTTTATCATCTGCCCAGTCAGCAGAAGGTTGAGCAACAAAGCCGAAGCTACCAGGTCGCTCAGCTTCGTAGCTCAAGGGCAGAGGATCGGTGCCAGGTAGCTGACGGTATTCTTTGCATGCCTTGGGCAACGGCCAAAAGCTAGGCCTACCACCGTTATCACCGGCAAAAAGCTGAACAGCATCAGAGGCCAAATGGGCGGACACCAAATCACCCCGCTTGCCAATCCACTTGCCGACGCCCCAAGGAAGCACAGGCAGACTGCCCGATTCAATTGCCTGCTGTAAGGTATCTTCTAAGCTCAAGCCGTCTTCTATCGTGTCTTCGGTGATCAGTGTTAAGACCTCAATTCCTTCTTTAGTCACCACTTGTCGTCCGGCCATAATCAAAAGGATTTCTCCAGAGATGTGGGTGAAGCGCAGAGAAGTCGCTTCTGCCGTGGTGGAGATTTGCCAGTCAGAAAGCTGTTGATTGAGCGATGTCTGCGCTGACATCAGGGAGGCAAAGGCATCAACGCCGCTGCATTCGGTGAGCAGCAGAATGCCTAAGGTCTTCCCAGTCAGGCCTAGTTGCCGACCCTGTTGCTGAAAATTAAGACGAGCAGCGTCTAACAACTGAGCTAAATCAAAACAGTCGTGCAGATGCACATGAGCATCGACAAGTAGATGAGTAGGGGCCAATGACATAGATGATTGCAGATGAAAAGAAAAATATTGGAAGAGGGTTGGCTGAGATAGAAGTTGACGTTATTGCGGTTGAGCTTAATGACTGTTGGCCTTACTACTGGGGTGACGAAACGTCTCTTCGACGTGTTTGTCGCTGCCAGTGACTTTTGATGACGCCAGCGACTAAGAACAACGTGACAGCGTACAGCAGCTCTATGCTGATGAAGGTAAAGTGAGAGATATCGATTAACCCTCGGGAGTGATGAACGGGCGGAAATAGCACAAAGGGCGCGCGAAAGGTGCGATCGCTCAGTGGCCACAGCAGCGGCAGCCCCGTTCCTCCTGAGGTAAACAAATCCATCAGTAAGTGCGTGCAATAGACACCCAAAGTAGAAGTCAATAGCGATGTATAGTGCGTGCGTCGGTAAAACCGATAGATAATACTGGTCAACAGAGTGCTCACCAGCACAGCAGCGAGGAAACTATGAGACGGACCTCGATGAAATCGGAAACCGGTGATGATTTGAGGAATAAAGTCTAGGTCGGGCAGATTAGACACCAAAACACCGTATGCCGCTGCTATAGGGGTCAGAGACATCCATTTGCCAGGTAAGGCTTTTTTGGCGGTCGGCAACCGGCTCAGCAAATAACCAATGATTGAGTGGGCAATAGGAGAAGGCATGATGTTAAGAACTGACGATTAGGAGCTGACGATTAGGAGCTGACGTTTAAGAACTGGCGTTTAAGAACTGGCGTTTAAGAACTGGCGGTAAGAGTAGAGGACTGATAGTGTCTGCTGCGATGACGTGGGCACAACAGCCCATGGTGAAGCATGGCGCTCGCTAATGGGTTCCGTCTATGCCGGAGGGGTCTATGCTGAATAGCCGGCTATGCCGGACAAGGTGTTGAGGCTGATGCAATGGTTTCAGATGGCTGCGATAGGTCCTCGTAGCGCAGCTTAACCTGTGCAATTTCTAGCCGCTGCTTCTCAGGGCTCCACCCTAAGCGCTCACTCATAATCTGAGCACAAAGGTCTAGAGCCTCGTCACTTGGACGACCCGCTGAGCCCAGCTCAGTCCGGCGAAAAACGATGTCGCTTAGGGTTTGAGGCATCGTGTTTGCAATGTGATAGCGAACCTCTGCCGCTAGTATGTCGGGCGCCGGGTGCATGTCATGGGTGCTGTTTGAGGCGGGTAGCGTAGAAGGCGTTAAATACTTTAAGACGGCTAAGTACTCAGAGCCGTAGGTCTTCACTAAGCGGGTAATATCTTTCGCAGAGACTTTTCCGGCATGACGACTGATTGCAGCGGCCATAAATGGGGTGAATCGATCGATGTGGCCGCCATAAATGGGCTCTGCGTGAGAGCAAGATTTCTCAGGCATTTGACCGCGATCGCGAAAAACCCAGTTCACAGCCCTACGGGCGACATCGCGCGCAGTGGTATATTTCACGCCCTTTACCGATAGCAGCCCTGCGAAGTCATCCTGCTTGTGATCAATGAGCTCAAAGTGCTTCGCCAGCTTCATATCACCAGATTTTGCCGATATGCCATCGCTGGGTAACAACCCTGCATGGACCCATGCCACATCATCGATGGTGAGATCGAAAGTCGGATAAGACTGGTTAATCTCCGTAAGGAAGTGAGCAATTTCGGCGCTTGTCGCCTTCGGTGGCTTTATGGCTTCATTATCAGGGCCATACCAAGTGCCGACCAAAGACCTCCCTCGCCAGGGGGCAATAAAAAACAAACGACTCCCCGGCGCCCTGCCGGTAATGCCTACCGCGCAGTCTTGACGAGCACCAAATAAAGGGCGAGTTACCAAGTTCATTGCTTTTGCGAGCTTTTGCTGGGGCGCTACGGTTCCTTTGGCGCGGGCGATGAGCTGATCGACCCATGGGCCGCTGGCGTTGATGATATTTTTAGATTGAATCTCAAAGCGATCGCCTGTGAGGGCGTCTTCTGCAAAAGCCCCTGTGACGCGGCTATGTTGAGATTTAAAGTCGACGACGCGAACGTAATTGGCGATTTGTGCGCCGCGCTGCGCGGCTGACTGTATGAAGGATAAAACCAGCTGTTCGGAGTTATACACCTGTGCGTCGTAAAAGCGAGCGGCTCCAGTAAGATTTTGGGTAGGGAGATCTGGCAATAGCTGGAGGCAGTCAGACTTGGAAACAAGTTCTCCAGGGGGGATATGTTTTTGAGGATCGCTAAGGGGAAGATTGCGATCGCCACTAATCATATCGTTCATTTTTAGCGCGACCATCATCGCTTCTTTACCTTTGAGGCTGTGGCCATAGGTCGGCACTAAAACAGGCATCGGATGAACCAAGTGTGGCGCAATCCGCATCAGCGTTTGTCGTTCCTTAATAGACTGACGCATCCGAGGAAAATCCGCTGTTTGTAAATATCGCAGTCCTCCATGAATAACCTTGAGACTGTTAGCCGATGTGCCCGACGCAAAGTCCGATTGTTCTACCAGCGCTACTGACAGTCCTCTGAGGATCGCTTCCCAGGCAACACAGGCCCCATACATACCGCCTCCAATGACCAAAAGGTCAAAGACCTGATTGGATAAAGCGACTAAGTCTCTGTGCATGAGCGATGTTCCTCTGATAACAGATTTTGCAAGTCAGCTTGCATTTAGGCTGACTTCGTAGATGCATTTGTTGAACGATTGCGACTGGGCCACAGACTAATGAGCCACAGACTAATGAGCCACAGACTATTGGGCCGCAGGACATTAAGTGGCGACAGAGAGCTCACTGTTTAGCCAGTCATAGAGGGACGACAGCTTTTGTGAAAACACATGAAAAGTGTGCTCACGAGCAATGTAAGCTTGTGCAGCGGCGCCTAATTGGGTACGCAGTTCGGGATTGTTTACAAGCTGCAAAATGCCGCTAGAAAAAGCACCCACAGTCGGTTCTGCCAGCACGGCAATTTGATCATTGCAAACCTGGGTATGCGTGGTCAGCTTGGTTGCGACCAAAGCCTTACCACTATCCAAGTATGAGTACAACTTCATCGGGGTATTTTCCCCCTGAGTGCGCGGGGAAACAACAATATCAGCCTGATTGAGGTAATGCTTGAGATCCTGTATGGGGCGAGGGCCAACGAAATGGATATTGTCTGCTGTCTGCTGTCGCTGAATTTGAGTCTGATATTTTTCAATATCGGCGCTCGTCCCTCCAATCACAACCAGGTGCGCCGTCGGGTCTTCAGGAATGATTTGGGCAAAACTATCGAGCAGTAAGTCAATGCCTTGATAGCTTTCCAAATTGCCAACATACATCAACAATGGGCCTGCTATCTGAAACTGTTGCTTAAAATCTTCTTCAAGAAAAGAGTCAGAAATGGGGTCAGGATACGATAACTTTGCTGTTCTTGTGTCAGAGATTGAAGAGGAAAGGTGAGTCATAACGTACGCACTGCCTGATTGGCAGTCGAGCTGATTGGCAGATCGAACTGATTAACGGTTAGCTAAAACGGTTAGATAAGGGCGAGCCGGTAGATATCGAGTGAGCTATCGGGACGAGGAGATACACCGTCAGAAGAGTCTGTCGGAAGGCTATCTGTCGGAAGGCTATCTGTTGAAACTCAATCTATTAGAACTAACAATTATGAAAAGTGCTTTTAAGCACCTTTACGGCTGTAGTTCAGTAAGGAAATATCAGAAATGACAACAACTTTGTTGGGACCATAGGACTCAATTTCATGAGCAAGGGCATGACACACCGGAATGACCGCTTTGGCATTGCGTACCGCAACGCCCTCGAATCCTTTGAGGACTTTTTTAAGCCACTTAATTTTGGGATACTTATCTGTGAGCTGGCCCGCCAGCGAGGAGTCCATGTCATAGACATAGGGAATGCTCAGCAAACGGTTCAGCAACAGGGCGATGAAGACCGCTTCTTCTCCTGCGTGAATGAGGTCGTAACGCTTGCGTCTTGCGAACTTGAATGCTTTTAAGAGTAAAAATATGTCACAAATAACTTTCTTAACAGAAAAGCCGGGACGAATACCTTTAAGGATTTTAAGTGCTGGCGTGCGATAAATAGTGACGTTGGGATACCGAACGTCACTCCCTTCTGGAAAGGTAATTAGATCAACGAATTCACCCCGTTCTGAGAGCACGCGAAGGACCAAATCAGCGGCAATCGGCGTGCCTCTAGGTTGATAGAAGGGATGGGGGGCCAACATGAGAATATTCATATCAGATGCTGCTCAAGTTCTGTCTTTGTAGATGTGAAGTGTCGTAACGGCCAATCGGGGGACGACTACATCGGCCTTACTGAAAAAATCAAACCGCAAATCTACTTACTCATATATACGATATTGTTTAGCTAGAAGTTAGGAACAGTTCCAGGTTTATACAATATTCATTTTTCATATATACGATTATTGATTAGATAAAAGCTGAAAACATTTCCAGGTCTTGTAGCATTTATCACAAAGCGTTAGTTGGTTCAGTCTAGAAGGAACGAGGCGTCTCTAGAAAAACTAGCAACACAAGCATCAGCAACGAAAGATAAAGCAAAAGATAGAGCAGCAGACAACAGTTAAAGCTATACAAGCAAAAATTCTCGAATTCCATCATTCGAGAATTCGAGAATCCGGTGTTCTCACAAAACGACTTGAACCAATTGGGTACGTAGGCTCTTTTCGCACGCTATGGAAACGGCTTATGCCAAGATCAAGGACGCCGCTCGACTAGAGCTAAGCATGGGACATACTTTAATCATGATAAAGAGGACCGGCTGTTCAGGAATAAATCATGGACAGCCGGTCCTCTTCGTTAGCGATTTTCATCTTATATATGCCGCACACCTCAGTGACGATGGCGGGATTCTAACCAGAGGCGTAGCTCAGATTCAGAACAATGGTGAATCTGCTCACCGCTCATAGGATCATAAGCGGACCAAACTACACCTTGCTTAGTCGAACTGGTCCATACTCGGAGCGTTTGGCTACCTGTGAAAAAAGCGAGTAGGTCTGTACCAAGCTGGCGAATGAACGCAGGAATTTGAGGATGAGAGGGCGTGTTACGTAGTGCAGCAGGCTTTTGCAGTAGAGCCTCTAGTTGAGCACGATTGCAAGCTGTTGATTGAGTCATGGAATGTACCTAAACTCTATAGTGACAGTTGTCTCACTACCTACGATGCTTTTAATCGATTACAGGCCTTGAAGCGAAAGGGTGATGAGACGAGCAAAGAACGGATGCATTTGTTCTTTGCCGATGACCACAGCTTAGGCAATCTGAAGATTGAACGGCAAAGCACCCCATCAATAGGTGCTATGCAAAAGATAGATATGCTCAGAAGAAAGAATCGCGATAGCCTAATAGCCTAGAGAACAAGCAAAGACTGAAGCAAGCAAAAAACTGAAGCAAGCAAACATTCGGAAGTGAGCCATGGCCGGAAAACCTGCGAAGACGCTCCGAGAAAAAGTTAAACTCTCTCAGCTGAGAACGCTGATCGCAGTTGCCACTGCGGGCAGCTTCAGTGAGGCTGCGATGCAGCTAGATGTTAGCCAGTCAACCGTAAGCCACAGCATTGCGGCGCTAGAAGATGCGCTTGGAGTGATACTGATTCACCGAGGGCGGCAAAGAGCTTCTTTAACCCCCGTGGGCGATCGCATTTACACCCAAGCTCAAAAAACCCTCGCCCTGATTGACGAAATGGGCGAAGCTGCAACGCGTGCACGGGGTATTGACGGCGGCCTAGTACGGATTGCGGCCTTTCGAAGCTTAGCCAGTGAGATATTGCCAGGTGCGATCGCTCATCTTCATGAACATCACCCCACTGTTCAAGTCACTATTACTGAATTTGAAAGCACCCAGGCCCTCGCTGATGCGCTGCACGAAGGCAAAGCCGACTTATCGATGGCGTCTCTTCTCTTAGGCGATGAGTTTGAAACCATCAAAATCATGGAAGATCGTTTCATCGCCCTGCTGCCACCAAACTTTCCTAACCCAGACGATCAGCTAACCTGGAGCGACCTGCATGCGCATCCCCTGATCACCTCCTCCAGCGACTGCTGCAAAGAACTTTGCGCTCACCTTCAGACGGTTGAGCCCGCAGTAGATGTTGACTACTTCATCTCTAATGACTCTACAGCCGTTAGCATGACCCGCCAGGGATTGGGCATTACGCTCCTCCCAGCACTCGCGGCTCAGCCCATTCCTCCACAGGTCCGCGTAGCACGTTTGCCGTTTGCCATGAGCCGTCCCCTAGGCATTAGCTGGCTGCGGAACACGTTCCTCACACCTGCAACCTACGCCTTTCTAGAAACCTTTAATCACCTAGATCAAACTTATCAGAGCAGCACATTACAGTATGGTGTTGAGCGTATCCCCCCTAAAACAAACGGGACTCGAACACCCGTTTTAAATGACGGTGACGTAAAAAGCTGCGATGAGACTATCAAGCCAGAAACAGGCAAGCCAGAAACAGGCAAGCCAGAAACAGGCAAGCCCAAAACAAGCAAATCAAGGACAGCTGAGAAAGCTACTATTTCTGCTGCCTGGGACCACTAAACGCTTCTTTACAGGGGGGCTTACCGCTGAACTCAAGACCCTCAAGCTGGCTCAGCAAATCTGCGAAGCCGACGTTGTCACCTATCGCCAAAGAGAACAAAACACGCCCTTCTTAGATGAGGTCCTTGTAGATAGTCGCTATCAAGACTGCATTTTTGTCTTGAGCTGGGGATTTGATGTGCCCAAGCTGTTCAAGCGAATAGGCGATCGCCCCACGATTTATCACGCTCACAGCACGGGGTACGGATTTCGGGTGCCGCCCAGAGTGCCGATCATCACCGTGAGCCGCAACAGCATGGGCTACTGGGGAGAAAAAGCCCTTAGCTCGCTTATTTACTATCTGCCTAATGAAATCTCGCCAGCCTTTGAAAATCAGCACCTGACGAGAGATATAGACGTGCTAGTACAGGCGAGAAAATCATCAGAGTATCTGCTGAAACAGCTAGTACCCGCTCTTCAACCACAGTGCAACGTTGTTGTTCAAGACAGCTATGTTGACGATCTAATTGGATTGTTTAACCGTAGCAAAATATACCTTTACGACACTGCCGAGTATTGGGGACGCTACCACCTGACAGAAGGCTTTGGATTGCCGCCTATGGAAGCGCTCGCTTGCGGCATGCAGGTCTTTTCTAGCGTTAATCACGCGCTGGCTGACTATCTCGATCCGGGCTTCAACTGCCACAAAATTTCGGGCTACGCGACTGGCTATGACGTGCAAAGAATTCTAAACGTCCTTAATAGCTGGGAAAATCAGACAGAACTACCGGCTGATTTTCTGGCCCCGTATACCGCTCAACAGCTAATCCCACGCCTACAGACTATTCTTCAAGAAGTTAACCACTTCTTCGACTATCAGCAAACAGCGGCGTCTGATGTCCCTCAGCTAACCGTGCGGCGGCGACTGTCTCTCAACGCCAAGCGAATACTCCATAAAGTGAAAGCAAAGATAAAAAAATAAATATTTGCAACAAAGCGATACAACCGATCAGGGCTTTTGGCTGCCTCTTCGGCCTATCAAGTAGTTCTGCTAGGGTCTGCTAGCACAAACGCTACTTTTAGCAGTGAGCTGGTACGGAATTTCCTCGATCTCAGATAATATTTACCGACTCAACATAATAAATCGATGGGTTTGTGATTATGATAAGAGTCGAATTGCTAATCACAGCAAGCCTTTGCAGCTCTTGCGCCAGTCTTTTGCAGCGCCTACCAATTCGCTGTCTAAATTCATAGCCTGAATCAAGCAAATTTAGCTGATGTCATGAGAGCCCATCAAAAAAGGCTGGGAATAATTAAATTACGTTTCACTTATTAGCTATCAAATGGCTATTTTTTCTTCTAAATCTGTCGTAGATCAGCGCTTAGGCAACCACTACGAAAGCCTAGAGCCGATTGGTCACCCTTTTGGGTGTCAGCAGCTTCTCGCTAAAGACACGAAAAACCAACGTCCTGTGGTGATCAAGTCTCTCGCTATAGAAGAAAACACGCCCACGGGCGATATCTGCTGCTTTGAGCGCGAAATTCATTTGCTTGAATCGCTGACGCACCCGACCATTCCTCGCTGCATTGATTCGTTTAGCGTAGATACGGCGGAAGGCAAAGGACTGATACTGGTACAGTCTCACCTGGGTGGCAAAACGCTACAGAGCCATATTGCCGACGGTAGAGTCTTTAACGAAGCTGAACTGAAAAGCATCGCCAAGCAGCTGTTGCAAGGGCTGAGCTATTTTCACAGCAAAGGTCTAGTTCATCGCGATATTAAGCCTAGCAATATCTCTCTATTGGCCACGGATACTGAAGTCGGACAAGCCTCCTGGCTAAATCTGGGTTCCGTTCAATACATTCAAGCCCAGCGACCTGACGCGCTAGTCGGCACCTATGGCTACATGCCACCCGAGCAAATCGGCGGACAGGCAGCCTTTGCCTCAGATCTGTACAGTTTGGGCGCAACGCTGGTATATCTCACGGTGGGCGCGCACCTAAGAGACCTGCCACACAACGGGCCCAAAGTACATTTTGCCTGCGCTAAGAACCGCTTGAGTACTAGCTTCCAAGAGTGGATTAATTGGCTCATTGAACCCTACGTTGGCGATCGCCCAGCCTCTGCAAAGAAAGCGCTGGATGCCCTCAATCATTTGCCGCTAGCGATGCTTAAACGCCGGTTGCGGCAGCCAGCCAAAGCTCAGATGATGCCCGTGCCGATTACGACTAGCGGTCGTAGCTACTACAAACCTTTCTTCACCAAAATACGCGCAGAAAAACAGCCTCATGCGCTGCAGCTGACGATTCCGGCGGTAGGCATACGCTCTACCGCGTTCAGGCAAGCAACCGTTTCACTAGGCATTGGCCTAACGATGCTGGCGACTGCGCTGTATCTGATGAATTTATTGGAGCTTTCATTCACCTTACTAACGAGCTTAGATGGGTTGGCAACACTCACAGCAGCTATTCTGGCGGCGGCAGGCTGCGTTTATAGCTTTCGCTTCTTAAAAGTCGGCCTGAGTCAGCTTCAGGTTTGTCTACTGCGCCAGGTGCAAATTCATCTGGAAGAGGATGCGCTGATTATTGCGAACAAGTACTGGCTAAGAGATCCAACCCATATCATCAACACTAAGCGAGCGTGCATTTACAACATTAGCGCCCTTCCTGATGGCAGCGCGCTCCGAATTTTGACCCACCAAAACCGCACGCAGTCAGACCGCCTTTGCTACAAGCTCACGGTTGATGATGGCACGCTCAGCCGCCGTGATATTCGCTGGCTCACCTCTTTACTCAACGACTGGCGCAATCGTCCTGAATTTTAGGCAATTGAGTTCCTTAGCCCCGCTGCATCGCCTTGCGGCGCTAAGGAACGCCCACCAAGACAATCACCAAAGACATCTGGCGATTGCTATATAAACAAGCGCCAAGCTTAGACACTGAAGTGTCAGCAAGGAGATTTTCGAGAGCCGTTTCAATTTCTGAAACTGCCTCATTCAGCAGCAACTCACTCGACATAATAATGACAGCACTAAGCGCTAGCAGCTACACCTGCTAACGCTTAGGTAATGTGTGACAACAGCTGCGCTTCTGATGAGTTCGCTCCTTTTCTAGAAGCGCAGCCATTTTTTATCAAAACTCTTTGGCTTCTATAGCTTTTGAAGCGTTGCTTAGGACACGTACACAGGGCTACAGCCGCTAGCCGGTAAGCAACGCTTCTGAGCACCTGCCAGTAGAAAAAAGGTAGAAAGAAGAGTCTACGCTAGCAGGCAATCAACGACTTCTAGAAATCCTTTTACCTCTGGTTCTTGCGTAATGTAGGCGGGAGAATAAGAAAGCGTTGGCAAGTAGTGAGAGACATTAGCGACCCCCACCGAGTGGGGAAACTGAGCGGCATTAAATAGGCTTTCGTCATTGGGGCTATCGCCAATGGTCACCGTGCTCGCGGGGGTCAGGTGAGGAAACTTTTGCTGTAGGACAGCGCTCAGACCATTTGCTTTGTTCTGCCGGGTGACCTGAATGTGACATTGCACGTTGCTGTAGGTAAATCCCAGTGTCTGCTTTTGACAGGTCGATTTTAGCCAGCTAATATCTTCATCGCTCAGGCCGTCTACATCGAAGGTCCAATCGGTCAGACGGTAGGAATTATCTATGGAAGGGCAAAGGTGGGGATACTGCTTTTGAAGCTTTTTGAAGACCTGAGAGAGGCGATCGCGGTGCTGGCTCATCCGAGGAATATCAGGCAGAATAATCGGCTCAGGCGATGCTTTATCGATGTAGAGACCGCCGTTTTCGGCGATCGCACCAACAACCGGCAAATAATTCACCAGCGCACTCACCCACCCGGCCGAGCGCCCTGTCACAATCAGTACGGGAACGCCTCGCTGCTGCAAGGCTTCAAACGCACCAAGCAACGCAGAGCTAAACTCACCGTTGGCCGTCAGCGTACCATCCATGTCAGTGGCCACCAGCTGAATCTGCTCAAGCGTCAGCCAATCCGGCGCTAACTCTAATGCCTGCGAACGGGTTGCCTGCGGACGGGTGATCATCGTTCTCTATTCCTATCAACTTTAGCCATTCTGACAGTCTGCCTGGGCATTCTGTAAATAGTCAATTGCCCGCAACTTTCCATGTCAACAGGCAACATACAGTCCCTCTTTATTGCTCAGACGCCTGTAGAATCAGCGCCTGTCTCACCTACACCGCCTGAACCACTCAACCTGTGGATGGTCAGCACCGGCGGGCTATTTCTACTGCTTGCTGGCCTCGGCGGATTCTCTTACTTGCAGACCAAGAAACTTCAGAAGCAGCTGCGGTTTGAAACCTATAAAAATAAAGAGCTACATAAGAGAATCAAGCTGGCGCTGAGCACCATTGCCAAAATGGAGCGCAATCCTGACCTGATTCACTCACGGGACTTCAACCTTGACTACCTGCGAATGCGCATGGAAGAGAAGCAGTTTAACTTCGCAATCGTCAATCAGCTCAAAGTCAAAGTCAAGCAGCGCATGAGCGAAGCGCTCAGGCCGCAGCAGTCTAGCACTGGGATGGTAGGCATCGCCAGCGTTAAACCCAGGCAGGTCAACCAAATTTTTGACGTTGACTACACCGCACCCAACGATCCACAAAAGCGCAAGCGCGTTTTGTTTCGTATTCAAATTCAGCTGACCAAGCTACCAGCTCAGGCAACCTCCAGCACAGTGACAGAAATCGTCAAATGTCTCGAAGGCTTTTTGAATCCTAAGGACGGGGATGGATTCTGGCAGCCGACGCTGCAGGGGCGAATTGCCAACATGAAATGGGACCAGAAGGCGAAACCAACGCCGCTACTGGTGCTAACCCAAACCAATGAAGGGGTGAACGTCACCTTTAGAACGAGAAAGAATAAGCCAGCGATTAACTGAAGCGATTAGGCGATTAACTGAGTGGATAACTGAGCAGGCAAAGCAGCGATCGCAGCCACCGAATCGCCTAAAGACAACACTGAAGCGTCAAACATCAGCTGCCTACCTGCTGTTATTATCGCAACCAGTTCTTCAGACGTGAGGCGACTTGTGGCCTTCTTAGTTTTCGCATTGCCTTTGTCTGAATCTGCCTAACCCGCTCTCTAGACAGCTGAAAAATTCCACCTACCTCTTCAAGCGTGTGAGTTTCACCGGTCGTCAGGCCATAGCGAAGCGCAATGATTTCCTTTTCTCGATCGGAGAGCACTTCAGTCAAAACATCAGAAATTTCCTGACGCATCATCGATTCACTGATCTGCGATTCGGGTGATAGCGAATGGCCATCTTCTAGAAGCTCCATCAGCTCGGTGTCCTCGCCTTTACCCACCCGGTGGTTTAGAGAGAGCGACTTACGCTGGACCTGTTGAAGGGTACGCAGTTGCTCGGGGGTGATATCTAACGCTGCGGCCACCTCAGCTTCAGTCGGCGTACGCTCTAGCTCTTTGCGCAGCTCGCGGCTAGCTTTCTTTAGCTTATTGAGCTTTTCAACGATATGGATAGGCAGGCGAATGGTCCGCGCATCGTTGGCGATAGTACGCGTAATACCCTGACGAATCCACCAGTAGGCGTAGGTCGAAAACTTATAGCCCTTGTCGGGATCAAACTTTTCGGCGGCGCGGTTCAGGCCGAGAGCGCCTTCTTGGATCAGGTCGAGAAAAGGCACGCCACGATTGAGGTAGCGCTTGGCAATAGAGACCACTAAGCGCAGGTTAGAGCGAATCATTCGCCGCTTGGCCGCGCGCGCTTTACGCAGATGCTGCTTAAGCTGGCTTTCTGTGCAGCTAAAAGAGTCTGCGATTTCGGCGAAGGTGGGTGAACGATCGAGCTGCGATCGCAACTCTTCTCTGCGATCTTCAACCTCGACAATAATTCTCACCTGACGGGCCAGCTCAATCTCTTCACTGGGCTGCAGCAGCGGGTAGCGGGCCATCTCCTTAAAGAAAGCGCCCACCGCATCGTCATTGGAAGACTTACGATAGCGAGCCGCTGGGGTCGCCTTATCTGAATACTGAACGGAGTATTGAGCGTCATCATCCTCACTATCGTCAGCATCATCTGCGAGAGAAATCAGCTCATCGCTATCAGTGGCCTCCAGGCTAGGGCCAGCCAAATCCTCTGTCAGCAGGCTATCGTTATCAGCGTACTCGTCTTTACTAGCAACCACAGAAGATTGGGGCCTCGAACCCACCGCAACAGAGCGCTTAGCTGAATCGGCTGAGGTATCTAGCTTGGCTGAGTCTGATGAAAAAGGAGTCACCGTACGGCTCACTGTACGACCAACCGCATCGCCCATCGAGCTGCCTGTGGAACGGGTGAGCGCAGTTGGGTTGGCGGCGACTTTACTATTGGATGCTGAATGAATATTGTTATCGGAGTTGTAGGGGGCTGTCATATTTTGAAGGATATTCACATCATGACGATTTTCTGGATTTGAGCGATCTCTGGACTTGAGCGTTCTATCGACTCCCTCACGATTCGACCCTTTGATAAAAAGCTTTACTCAAAAACCTTTGATTGCTCCCACTATAGCAATGCTTTATTAAGAAACTGTTCAAAACAATAACTTAAGCTTTTCAACCAGCGTTTTAAAGCGCTGAGAAAGCCTTAGCGATTGGATCTCATTATTTTTGTTACGTTTCGTTTTTTATTTTTATCATTCTCATAGAAGTGAGCTATTTGACATGCCTCTATCGGCTTTATTCCTAAGTATCTACAGCTGATTAATGCGTGATTTTGAGCATCATAACTCAGCCGTTTGGGCCGAGCTACTTGTAGACTGCATGGGCGCTTCAGGGCTATATACCTACCGAATCCCTGATGGATTAAGCGTGGGCCCAGGAGATGTTGTGAGTGTATTTTTTGGCACTCAGCAAGTTGGTGCGATTACTGTTCGTACTTCTGATTGCTTATCTGAGGGGTTAAACCCCTCATCTATCAAATCGATAGAAGAAGTGATTAGTCCTGCTTTTTTTACTAAAGAGTATTGGAGTCTATTAAACCGTGTCGCAGACTACTATCAGACGCCTTTTATTCGAGTTCTAAAAGCTGCATTACCACCCGGATTGTTATCTAAGTCACAACGCAGAATACGACTTTGCAAAACAAACCCTATAGGAACGATTGAGCTTTCTATTAATCTTCAAAAGATCTCTCAATCAGCCATTCAGCTATTAGAAATTCTTCGAAACTCCCCGGATGGTGACTACAGCTGGCAATATCTACAGCGGCAGATCAAAGCGCCACGCAAGACGGGCAGCGCTACGCAGGCCATTCGGCAGCTCAAACAAAGAGGGCTGGTAGAAAGCTACTTGATCGCCCCTCGCGCGCCCCGCGCTCAAAAGCGTCAGGCAGTCGTGCTGACCGCCGATATTGAGCTGGCCACAGGACAACTGACCGAAAATCTCACGTCACGGCAGCAAGAAATTCTAACGGGGCTCGCTCGGCTAGGGGGTGAGCTATGGCTCAGCGACGCGCTTCAGCAGCTGCACACAACGAGTAAAACCCTGAAAAAAATTGCCGACTTGGGCTATTTGTTCATTGAGCCACGTGAAATTTTACGAGCTGGCAGCCATTCTCAGGCATTGCCCGATCGGCCCAAAACGCTCACTGAGGAGCAGGCGGCGGCGCTCGGCGTATTACAAGGACTGACTGGCTACGCCGAGGCGCTGCTGCACGGGGTGACGGGCTCAGGAAAAACAGAGGTATATTTGCAGGCGATCGCACCTATTCTTAACGTCCAAAAATCTGCGCTAGTGCTAGTTCCAGAAATTGGCCTGACGCCTCAGCTCACAGACCGATTCCGCAGCCGCTTTGGCCAGCAGGTATGCGTGTATCACAGCGGCCTTTCTGATGGCGAACGCTACGATACCTGGCGAAAAATGCTAACCGGTGGACCACAGGTAATTATCGGAACCCGCTCGGCCATCTTTGCGCCGTTGCCCAATCTAGGCGTGATTATTTTAGATGAGGAGCACGACAGCAGCTTCAAGCAGGACCAACCTATGCCCTGCTATCACGCGCAGCAGGTAGCCAGATGGCGAGCAGAGTTAGAACAGTGCCCGCTGATTTTAGGGTCGGCGACCCCCTCTCTAGAGACCTGGGTCAGATTCAAGGACGTCAAACCCAACAGCAAACCCGATAGCGCTCAAGCCATCAAACCTCAGCGCCACTACCTCTCTCTCCCACAGCGCGTCCACGCACGGCCGCTGCCACCGATTGAACTCATCGACATGCGTAGAGAACTCCAGGATGGCAACCGCACTATTTTTAGCCGCCCGCTGCAAACAGCGCTAGAATCGCTGGTCGAAACAGGGCAGCAGGGAATCTTGTTCATTCATCGTCGCGGGCAAAAAATGATTGTAAAAAGCAGCAAGAGAATGAAAATGATAGGAAAACAAAAAATTTAAATTTTTATATATAAAAAAAAAAAATTAAAATTTTAAAAAAAAAAATTAAATTAATAAAAAAAAAAAAATAAATAATAAATTAAAAAATAATAATAAAAAAAAAAAAAAAAATAAAATTAAAAAAA
>ERZ1740058.1004-NODE-1004-length-15820-cov-10.431208_pt1 | contig 15820 bp, 20 predicted proteins | sample MGYA00581745_ERZ1740058 | MGnify/ENA primary metagenome ERZ1740058 (study PRJEB43018, sample SAMN04849742) | marine metagenome | isolation source: floating plastic debris | place: Pacific Ocean | collected 2008-08-30 | study: EMG produced TPA metagenomics... | reverse complement strand
AGCGCTTTGGAGGGGGGCGCGTTCGATCCGGAAGACCGACTAACTGTTATCCAAATAGGGCCAGGACGTTCTGCGCCGAGCTGTTGGCGATGGCCAGAGACTGGACGGCCAGCTGCTGCTGGGTTTGGAGGGCTCTCAGCTTGGTCGATTCTTCTTCCATGTTGGCGTCCACCAACGCACCGACGGCGCGGTCATTGGCGTCCATCAGCGCATCGACAAAGCTCATTTGGCTTTCGATACGCGCCTGGACCACACCCACCGAGTTGGACGCGGAGATCACGTCCACGAGTGCGGCGTCGACGATCCCGATCGTCTCGTCCAACGTGGTGAGATCCGCCGCCGAATCGGTCAACGCCGAGATGTCGATGTTGAGGATGCTGGTGGTCGTGCCGCCAACGGTGCGGTCTTCGTCAAGAATACCGGCGTCTGCGTTGGTATCGATCAAGTAGACGTCGGTGATGTTAAGATCGATGGTGGACACCGAGACAGCGCCGCCGGCAGCGCGTTCGAACGACGCCACGACGGATTTGGTCGCGTTGAAGGTGCCGCCTGTGGTGACTTCGAGGAAGTTCTGCTCGTTGATGACCGACGCGCCGGCTTTGTTTTGCATGTCGGTGATCAGACCCGCGATCTGGGTCTGAACGTTGCCGCGGTCAACGCCGGGTTGGCGGGCGGCGACCAGGAGCTGCTTCATCTCCTGGAGGTTTTCGCGGACGCTTTCCAGGCCCTCGTACGTCACGTCCATGGTGGCCGCACCGATGGCGAGGGCATCCTTGACAGTGCTGAGAGCGCCGTTGTCGGAGCGCGTGGTGGTGGCGATCGCCCAGTAGGCGGCGCTGTCGGAGGCTTGCGCGATCCGCAAACCGGTCGAGACGCGGTTGTTGGTGGTCGCGAGGTTGTTGTTGATGTCGGCGAGGGTGGCGAGGGCCACCATGGCGGCGGAGTTTGTGAGAAGGCTCGTCATCGTGTTTTTCCTGACAGGTAAAAGGAAAACATGCCGATGGCGGGCAGCAAGGGCGTCATGCCGCTGGCGGAACGACGTTTGGGGGTTGCCCAACGCACCGTTGCCAGCCTGCGCACACCCGATATGGGTCCGACGTCTTGTGTCGGGCTGATTGGCCCGGTTCCCAGAAAAGTGCCGCTAACCTCCGATAAATGATCGCACGAGGGAGCCGACGAGGAGGTTCCAGCCGTCAATCAGCACGAAGAACAACACTTTAAATGGCAGGGCGACGATGGTGGGCGGCATCATCATCATGCCCATGGACATGATCAGCGTTGCAACGATGAGATCGATGACCAGGAACGGCAGGAGGATGAGGAAGCCGATTTCAAAGCCTCGGCGCAGCTCGGAGATCATGAAGGCGGGAATGAGCATGCGCAGCTCCACCGCTTCCTCGGAGGCGGGGTCGACGCCGGCCATGTCGGCGAACAGTTCCAGATCGCGCGGGCGCACGTGCTCCAGCATGAATTCGCGGAACGGATCGGTGATGCGCTCGTAAGCGACTTCCTCGGTGATCTCGCCCTCGGTGAGGGGTTTGATGCCGTCTTCCCAGGCTTTGTCGAGGACTGGGCCCATGATGAAGAACGTCATGAAGAGGGCGAGCGAGATGACGACGATGTTGGCGGGCGTCGTTTGCAGGCCAAGGCCGGCGCGCAGAAAGGAGAGCGCGACAACGATGCGGGTGAAGCACGTCACCATGATGAGGATGCCCGGTGCGAGGGACAGCACCGTGATGAGGGCAACGAATTGGATGATGCGCCCGGCCGCGCTGCCTGAGCCTTCGGGGAGGAGGGCTGAGAGGTCCGGGACCTGCGCGGCTGCTGGAGTTGCGCTGAGCGCAAGGGCGGCGAGGATGAGCCCGATGAACCGCCTGATCATTGGATTACCAGCTGTTCGATGAGGATTTCGATGACCGCGCCGTCGGTGCTTGCGCGCACGTTGGCGTTGAGGTCGTCGCGCAGGTGGTTGAGAGCGCTGGCGCCGCGCAATTCGCCCAAACCCACGGTGCGCATGAAGGCGAGGATGTCTTGGCTGACGGAGGCGCGCAGGCGCTCCACATCCGACACCACCTCGGTGTCGAACACCATGGCGCCTTGAATGCGCACCCGGCTGCCGGCCGGCCGGGCGAGGTTGGTGACCACCGGCTCGAGCCGCGCGACGGCGGTGTCTTCGCGCCAGGCGAGGGCGCGCAGTTGGCTGCGCGATGGATCTTCCACCACGGGCCGTTCGGCGATTTCGGCGCGCTCCTGGGCCTTGAGGTAGCCAAAGCCCGCGCCCGCGCCGCCACCCAGCACCGAGACAGCGAGGAGCGCCATGACAATGCCGCCTGCGCCGGATTTTTTGGCAGGCGCTCCATCATTCTCTGCGGCCATTACCAGGGTATCACTTTGTCGTAGAGGCGTTGGCCCCAGTTGGGACGCTGAACGGTGCTGACGGTGCCGCGGCCGCCGTAGCTGATGCGCGCTTCCGCGATCTTGTCGTAGGCGACGTCGTTGCGGCGGCTGATGTCGAGCGGATTGACGATCCCCGCGAGCTGCAGCACGCGCACTTCGGCGTTGACACGGATTTCCTGCGAGCCGGAGATGACGAGGTAGCCGTTGGGCAGCACCTCGGTGACGACGACGGCCATGGCAAGGTTCAGCTCTTCGGAGCGGTCGATGGAGCCGGACCCTGCGAAGCGGGAGGACGAGCCGACGCCGAAATCGCCGTTGGCGTTGGCGGAGCCGGCGGGGCCGTCAAAGCCCTGACCGGCGCCGGCGATGGTGAAGTCGAAGTCGCTATCGCCTTCGCGTTCGCGCTCGGTGTCGTTCTCGAACTCGGCGTTTTCGTCGATCTGGATCACCACGGTGAGCACGTCGCCCACATCGTTGGCGCGCACGTCGGTGAGAAGATCGCGGCTGTTGCGGCCGTAGAGGGAGCCGCGCTGGCTGGGAAACTCGGTCGGCAGGGTGACCGGCACTGTGGTGCGCGCGGTTTCGAGGCCGGTGCCGATGGGGGTGAGCTCGGGCAGGCCCAGAGGCTGGCCGTCGGCGCAGCCCGCCACGGCAAGGGCCGCCACAAGCCCTCCGATGCGCGTCTTCATGAGCGGCCTCCCGGGGTGAGCGTCGGTATGTTCTCGCCGCGATCCATGAGGTCGCGGGTGGAGCCGTTGATGCCGGTGCGGTGTAGGCCAGCGATGATGGCGGCAAGGCGCGCACCGTCTTTAGCGCTCATCTCGCTCAGGATCGAGCTGGCGTCCCGGGGGGACAGGCGGGAGATCACGGCGGCGGCGGTGATCGCGTCGAGTTCGGCGAGCTGAAGCGCGGCCGAGTCGGGGCGCATGGCGGAGATGATGGCGACGAGGCTGTCTTCGGCGGCGCTCATGAACTCGGCTCGCCGGCGCAGCCATTCTTCGGCGGCGGCGCGGCGGACTTCGAGTTCTTCCAGCCGGGCTTGGATTTGGGCTTCGGCCCGTTCCAGGATGGCAAGCTTGCGCGCGAAACGTGCATCGGCGGCGTCGTCAGCGATGTTGGCGCAGTAGGCGACGGCGCCTTGGCGGGCGGCACTATCGTCGCTGGATCCATCGAGTGTGCCCGCAGCGCCAAGGTCACCGCACAGCTCAGCGGCGGTGAGCGGAGTGATCTCGTCCACCGCGGACGGGGCGGCGAGCGCCTCGGCGGCGAGAGGCGGCGTGGCATCCGTGGTCGGCACAGTCCGGACCGTGTCTTCGGTCACCTCACTGAGGTCAGGTAACGCGAGGCCGCCGCTCGGGCCTGCGCGGTCCACATCATTGGCCTGGGGCCACAGCGCTGTGGCGGGCCACACCGACAACGCCGCAGCGCTTGCCAGCATCAGCATCACGCGGCGTGGCTTGGACAGGGACGGGACGGGACGGGGGCGGATAAGACGAGCAATCATTGCACGATGAGCTCCGCTTGGAGGGCGCCTGCGGTCTTGATGCTTTCAAGGATCGCGATGATGTCGGTGGGCTGAAGGCCGATCCGGTTGAGCCCGGTCACCAGCGTTTGAAGGTCGGTGCCTTCGATGATGGCGAGCGTGCCGTCCTCTTCCTCGGCCGTCACGATGGTGCGCGGCTCCACGGCCGTGACGCCGTCGGAGAAGGGCGCGGGTTGCACAACCGTTGGGATTTCGGTGACGCGCAGCGTGAGGTTGCCGTGGCTGAGCGCGACGGTGGAGACGCGCACATTTTGGCCGATGACGACCGTGCCGGTGCGCTGGTCGACCACGACGCGGGCGGCTTGATCGGGCCTCACTAGAAGCTGGCCGATTTCGGCGAGGAAGCGGGCTGCGCCGAGATCATGCGGCTTGTTGAGAAGGACCGTGCGCAGGTCCTGTTCGGCGGCAATGCGCCGGCCCCAGCGGTTCGCCGAATAATCGTTGATGGCGTCGGCGATGAGGGCGGCGGTGCGATAGTCGGGGTTGTTGAGTTCCAGGGAGAGGGTTTGGAGGCCCTGGAGGGAGCCTGGCACCCGCCGCTCCACCAGCGCGCCGTTGGGAATGCGGCCTGCGGTGGGGACACCTTGGGTGATTTCCGCCGCTTCACCCGCGACGTTGAAGCCGGAGACTTGGATGGCGCCTTGGGCAACGGCGTAGACTTCGCCGTCACCGCCCATGAGGGGGGTGACGACCAGCGTGCCGCCGCGCAGCGAGGAGGCGTCGCCGATGGAGCTGACGGTGACGTCGATTTTTGAGCCGACACCGACGAAGGGGGGCAGGTTCGCCGTGACGGTGACGGCGGCGACGTTGCGCGCGCGCAAGGGGACGCCGCGCACAGCGACGCCCATGCGGTCGAGCATGGATTTCAGCGCTTGCTCGGTGAAGGGCGCGTTCTGCAGGCTATCGCCGCTGCCTGAGAGGCCCACGACCAGGCCGTAGCCGATCAGCTGGTTGTCCCGCACGCCTTGGACCGTGGTGATGTCTTTGATGCGCGATGACCCGGCCGCGGGCGCAGCGACAGCCATTGCGGCCGCTGCGAGCGCGATCGTGAGCGCGGTCCGGCAAGCAAGGCGTACGGCAAGCCTCATGGCGCGCTCACCTCAATTTTGCCGGTGGCCGACACGATGCCGGCGATTACGCGGTGGGAATCCATGTTGCGGGCACGCACCAGGTCGCCGGCCGCGCCATCGTCTTGGGGCAGCACGGCCGCGGTGATGGTGAGGCCGCCCATGCGAAAGACCGCTTCCGCCGGACGGCCGCGGGAGATGAGCTGCACGCGGCGGAACGCGTTTTTCGGGATCGGTTTGCCGGCGCGCAGCGTGATGCGTGCCGCCTTGCCGAGCGCCGGGGTGGGCGAGGTCAGCACCGACAGCGGACGTTCAGGATCGAAGTAGAAGTGCCGTTCGGTGAGCATGTCGGCGGTGATGGTGGTGCCGCGCTCGATGAGTTCGGCGGGGACGGGCAGAAGGCCGCCGGAGCGGTCTTCGCCCTTGGCCTTGCTGGCGCCCATCATGAGGAGGCCCGCCACCAGGCCAAACGCTATGCCGCGCACAAACATTAGCGGATGCCCTGGCTGACGATGCCGGCCATGTCGTCGGCGGCCTGAATCACTTTGGAGTTCATCTCGTAGGCGCGCTGGGCGGAGATGAGCTCGGTGATTTCCTTCACCGGATCGACGTTGGAATCTTCCAGGTATCCCTGGTTGATGGTGCCGCGGCCTTCCTCGCCCGGGAACGACATTTCTGCGTCGCCGGAGGCTGGCGTTACGCGAAACAGCGTGTCGGAAAGGGGCTCGAGGCCGGCGGGGTTGGCGAACATGGCGAGCGAGAGCTGGCCGACGAGTTCGGGCTCCACGACGCCGGGCCGTGCGGCAAAGATCTCGCCGGCGCGGTTGACGGTGATGGAGGTGGTGTCGGGCGGCACGTTGAAGCCACTGTCGACCAAGTACCCTTGGGCGGTGATGATTTCGCCGTTGGGGCCAAGATTAAACGCGCCGGCGCGGGTGTAAAGTTCTTCGCCGTCGGGGCCTTGGACCTCGAACCAGCCTTCGCCGTTGATGGCAAGGTCGAGCTGGTTGTTGGTTTGGGCGAGGGCGCCTTGTTCATGGAGGTTGCGGACCGCGAGGGTGCGAACACCAAGGCCAATGCGCACGCCTTCGGGCACAGGCAGTTCGCCTTCGGCGACAGGTGTGCCGCCGGCGCGGTCGGTTTGATAGATGAGATCGGCAAATTCGGCTCGGGCGCGCTTGAACCCTGTGGTGTTGATGTTCGCCACGTTGTTGGCGATCACCTCAAGGTTGGTTTGCTGTGCGCTCATGCCGGTGGCGGCGATGGCGAGAGCCTTCATGGCCTTCTCCTGACATTACACGTGTGGGACTGGCGCGCCCGCCTTTGACGGGACGCCGGTGGTCATTGGAGCGGGGCAGCTGAGCCACAGGGTGCGCGGCAAAGGTTGCCCGGGAGCACGATGGGGGCGGAGTGGATCACTCCGGCCGGACGCGGGGTGCGGACGGTGAGGGCCGCTAGATCTGCATCCGGCTCACTTCTTGGTAGGCGGCGACGACGCGGTCGCGGATGGCAAGCGCTGTGCGCAGTTGTTGTTCAGCGCCCATCATGGCTTCTACCACCTCTTGGATGGTGGCTTCACCGCCGAGGCCCGCGATGGCGGCCGCTTCGCCCTGGCGCATGGTATCGCGCGCGTTGGCGGCGACGTCCTTGAAGGTTTGGGCAAAGCTGTCCTGGTCGGGGCTTTGGGTGGGCGCGGGCGCGACGGCGGCAGCGCCAGCGGCCTGTGCCCCGCCGGGGGGTTGGATTAGCGGGTCGGTCGCACCAAGGCCACTGAGTGGAGAAATCATTGTCCGCTCCTGAGCAGATCGATGGTGGATGAAATCATGGTTCTGGCGCGGCGCATCATTTGAAGGTTGGCCTCGTAGGAGAGGTTCGCCTCACGCATGTCCGCCATTTCAACCAGCATGTTCACGTTGGGCATTTTGACGTTGCCGGCTGCATCGGCCGCCGGGTGGGATGGATCGTGCTCCAAGCGGAACGGCGTTGGATCCAACTCGGTGCGTTTCACGTCCACCGAATAGCTGCCGATGGCGCGATCCATTTCGGCGGAGAAGATGACGGTGCGGCGCTGATAGGGGTCGGCGCCGGGGGTGGCGCCGGCGGAGCGGGCGTTGGCCATGTTTTGGGCGACGATCCGCAACCGCTGGGATTGGGCTTCCATGCCCGCGCCGGCGAGGGCTCCAATGGTGGTCAGGGGATCGCTCATCGGAACGACACCGCTGAGAGCATCATGCGATGGAAGGTGGACATCACCGCCACCGACATCTGGTGGTCGCGGGACGCCTGGCCGGACTTAATCATCTCCTCATCGATGGAGACGGTGTTGCCAGAGTGGGCAATGTCCCAGGTGCCGGTTTCGTCGACGGCCTCAGCGAGGCGTTCCAGATCGGTCAGCTCCATGTGCAGCGCGTGGGTGCGCGACATCTGGAGCGGCCGGGCGTAGGGATCGGGGTTAAAGGGGGCGATATCGCGTGCGCGATACTCGGGCGTATCGGCGTTGGCGATGTTGCCTGCGATGGTGGCCTGGCGCGCTGCGGCCCAGGACGCTTTGCGCGATGCCAGTTCGCTCACCCACAGCGGGGCGGAGGACGAGCCGTCCACAGTGCCAACAATCATGTCGGTGCCTCGTTCAATGCGGCGAGCGGCCCTGCCGCTCATCGAAAACATCTCGATGCTGAGAGGCTACGCGGATGGCCTTGTGTGGGGCTGGATGGTTCCACCGATCCGCCGCACTTTCAGTCACGCTTCACTAAGCCGCCTTGTCGTCCAGGCTGTAGACGTAGTGGAGCACCTCGGCGACCGCGCGGTAGAAGGCTTCGGGGATCATGCGATCGACCTCGACCTCGGCGTAGAGCGAGCGGGCGAGGGGCGCATTTTCAACAATAGGAACATCGGCTTCGCCGGCGAGGACGCGAATGCGCAGCGCCACCTCGTCGACGCCCTTGGCAACCACCACAGGGGCACCGCCAACGCCGCGCTCGTAGGCGAGGGCGATGGCGTAGTGGGTGGGGTTGGTGATGACGACGGTGGCGGTGGGCACACGGTCGAGCATGCGCCGGCGCGATCTGTCCTTTTGGGCGGCGCGGACCCTGGCGCGGACCAGCGGATCGCCCTCGGATTGCTTCATTTCCTCTTTGACCTCGCGGCGGGACATTTTGAGGTCCTTGCGCCACTTCAGCCGCGTGTAGGTGAGGTCGGCGGCGACGAGGGCGATGATGGCCACCGCCACGACCGCGATGAGGCGGGTGGCAATGGCGAGGATTTGTTCCGGGAGTAGCGTTGGATCCAAAAAGACGGAGCGGATCACGGCCGGCAGTTCGTCGGCCAGGATGAGCGCCGCAACGATGCCGATGAGGGCGAATTTGAACAGCGCTTTCATAAATTCCGCCACCGCTTGGCTGCCGAAAATGCGCTTGGCATTCTTGATGATGGAGATGCGCTCAAGCTTGGGCTTGATGCGCTCCCCCACCGCGCGGGGCGGATTTTGCACGAGCGCGGCGAGAACCCCGGTGATCATGAGCACCGCAACGACGGGCAGCGCGTAGGTGGCGGCGTCGCCATAGACCGAGACGAACAAGGTGCCGACATCGGTGCCATCATTCATGGAGATGATGGCGGCGCTGCCCATGATGTTGGCCAGCTCGCCGGAGAACTGCTTTGTGGCCGGCACCGCCCAGAGCGCGAAGAGGCCCAGCATTCCCAACATGGAAGCAAAGGCCGGCAGCTCCCTGGAGAACGGAGTCTGCCCTTTTTTGAGGGCATCCTCGATCTTTTTCGGGGTGGGCTGTTCTGTCTTTTCAGCCTGGTCCGGTTGCTGATCCATGGTGGGTGAGGGCCGGAGGCGGCGAGCTTACTGGAGAAGCTCGCCGTCGTCGTCGCCGGTGGCCATGTCGATCTCGCCAGCACGGCCCAGTGCGAGCGCTTGCTCGGTGATCCGGCGGCGGGCGTCGTTGACCTCGCGGGCGGTGGCGGGGGCGCCGCTGGAAAGCTCCTGCTCCACCATCCGCTTGGTCCGGGCCGCCATGGAGGCGAGGACGGTGCTGCGGAACTGATCGGTGGTGCCCTTCAGCGCCATGGTGAGATCGTCGGTCTCCACAGTATCGAGCAAGGTCGACAGCGCTTTGGGGTTGAGCTTGACCACATCGTCGAAGGTGAACAGCAGAGAGCGCAGGATTTCGGCGGACTTCGGGTTCGAGCTGTTCAGCCCGTCGAGCACGCCTTCCATCTGGTCGTTGTCCATCTTGTTGATGATTTCGGCCATCCGCGCATGGCTGTCGCCACCGAGGTTGAGCGACAGGTTCACCATGAAATCTTCGTGGACGGCGGTTTCGACCAGCTTGAGGGCGTCATCCACAACGGCTTTACAGTTGAGCATCCGCCGCGCCACGGAGTTGCGCAGATCTTCCGGAAATTCGCTCATGACTTTTGCCGCGGTGGCCGGGTTGAGCTTGGACAAGACGAGCGCGGTGGTTTGCGGGTGCTCGTTCAGCATGTAGGGGATGAGCGAACCTTCTGAGATGGATGAAATCCGGTCCCAGATGGACTGGTTCACCTTGCCTTCCATTTCAGACAGGATGTCGTTGATCTGGTCCTGCGGCAGGAAGCCCGACAAGAGCTTTTGCACGTTGGACATATCGCCGACGAGATTGGTCCCGCCGCCGAACTGATCGACGAACTCGTCGACCAAGTCCTCGATTTGGTTGACGGGGACGGGTTTGAGCTCGGCCATGGCGTGGGTCACGAGCCGCAGGTCGTCCGGCGGCATGTGCTTCATCACGCGCCCAGCCGAGCCCTGGCCCATGGCCATCAGGATGGCTGCAACCTTTTCCTTAGGCTGCAGGTTGCGCGGGCGAATGGCGGGTAGGGACATGGCTTAGTCCTCGTTGTCCACGTGCGGGCCCACGAGCTCGGTGAGGGACACGCCAAAGCGGGAGGAATCATCGTCCACAACCACCACTTCGCCGCGCGCGATGACGCGTCCGTTGACGACCACATCGACGGGCTCGCCCACACGGTGATCCAGCGACACCACTTGGCCGCGGCCAAGTTTCATCAGGTTGGCCACCGGCATCGTCGCCGATCCCAGCACCACCTGCATGGTGACGGGAATGCGCAGCACGGTGTCGAGTGCGCCGTCCTTCATGGTTTCGCCCTTGATGGGGCCTGCCGCCGGTGCGGCGGCGGCAGTCTCAGCTGCGGGAGCTTCGGTGGTGTTGGTCTCGTCGCTCACAGGGCGTCTCCATCATGGAAAAGGGGCTGGGCAGCTTAGTTTTTGGTCCGCGCGGCATCGGCAAGCGCCCCCCAGGTGAGGCGGTTCATCGGCCGTGGCCCGTGCGGAAGGGGGAGGGTGGCGGGGGTGTCGTCATCGCCGTCGGTGTTGTCGATGTTGTCGGATTTGGCCGGCGACGCGTTGAGGCCGATGTCGGACCAGACGATGCCGCCTGATGCGCTGGACCATTGTGCGGTGGGCGTGGCGGGCGCCATGGCCAATTGATCGGCTGGCCACTGGGGTTCGGGTATGGCCGAGGGCGTCGCTGACGCTGCCGCTGGCCAGGTGGCGGGCATTGCAGTGCCCCACGACGCCTTGGTTGCCACGGTCGCGCTCGCTCGCTCGTCCACGGGTGATGGTGCGGCTTTTGGCAGGTCGCCGATATCGCCGGCGGGTGGCGAGAGCGTGGGCGCTGCCTTTTTCTGCTCAGCGGACGCCTGGTTCACGGGGCTGCGCGCGGCGGGGGCGGAGGCATCGCGGCGGGCCCGCGCTGCGGCAATGGCGGCTGCCTCGCGCAGACGCATGGCAATCATCGGGCTGCGGGTGATGCTGGTGCCTAGCGCGCCCTTGTTGGCGGCAATGTCGGCCGCGGCGGTCTTCGCGTTCACCTGGGTGGCGGTTTCGGCAAGGCTTTGATCGCTTTGGGCGGCGATGACGTGGTCCAAATCGCCGCTCGCCACTTTGTTGATGACGTTGCCGGCGATGGTCTCAAGCTCGTTGATCATCATGCGACCTTCGTTGAGCTTGCCGGCGAGGGAGACGGCCATATCGCCGCCATCGTCCTGCAGCGAGGCCATGGCCCGGCGGGCGCGCTCCAGCGCTTCGGCGGTGCGGGCGAACTGCTGCGCTGCTTCGCCTTGCATGATGTCGAAGGCCTTCAGCCGGCGGTACATCAAGAGCACGCAGGTGGAGGTGGCGGCGAGGGCGGCGAGAAGCACCGCGTCAATGATTGATGAGATCACCGATGAACTCCTGTTCCGGATCGACGATGTCGTTGATTTTGAGTTGGTAGCGGCCCTCGGCCTGGCCCAGAGAGCACCAGAAGAGGGGTTGGCCGTTGCTTTCCAGCTTGACCGGAGTGCGCGGTGTTGCGGTGAGTTCGATCACCGAACCAACCTTGAGGGCGGCAATGTCGCCCAGCGTTGAGGTCCGCTCCTGGAGGATGGCCCGCAAGCTGACGTCGGTCCGTGTGACGCCGGCCTGAAGCTGGCTGATCCAATCGGGATCGACGCGTGTGGTTTCGCTGGCGGCGACGGAGGAGAGGGCGCGGCGCACAGTGGTGAGCCCGGAGAAGGGCAGGATGACGAACATTTCGCCGCCGCGATTGATGGCTTGCACCAAAAGCTTGGCGGCGGCCGCCTGGCCATTGCGCCGGCCAATGACGGCAAAGTGCATGCGCGTTTCAAGCCGTTCGAGCTTGAAGGTGGCGCGGCTTGCGGTGCTAAACGATTCAGTCAGCACCGCGGCCATCATCTCCGCCAGCTTGTGGCAAATTTTAAGCTCGATGTTGGAGAATGGGCGGCCGTCCTCTTCCGGCGGCTCGTGACCGTCGCCGCCGAACATCACCTCCACGATGGTGAAGATGAAATCGCGGTCGAAGCCCAAGACCACCTGGGTGTCCCACTGGGGCACGTCCAGGATCGCGCAGACGGCGTTGGCCTCGTAGGGTTCGAGGAGTTCGCCCATGCGGCCTTGCTCGATGTGGCTCATGGAGAAGTAGCAGGGCGAGGCAGCGAGCTGGCGCATCTGCTCGGCGCAGTGATTAGCCAGCCGATCAAAGATGATCGGCAGCATGTGCAGCCGGTCCACTTGGATGCCGGCGGCATCCAAGAGGTGGTCTGGGACGGAGGCGGAGACATCACTCATGGTCGCCTCACGCCGCTTCTGCAGCGCCACCGCTGCCAAGGGCTTCGCTTTCCACCTCGTCGATGGTGGGCCGCGCGCCGGGTGCGATGGATTTGCGGCCGTGCTCCAGCGCGATCTGCGGCATGGCGCCGTTAATGTAGGCGAGCAGGGCCTGCTTCGCGATGATGAAGGGCTGCATCTGCTTCTCGCGCACCGTTTTAATCTTGGTGGCGACGGGGCCGACCAGGCAGTAGGAGGCGAAAATGCCCAGGAATGTGCCCACCAGGGCGGCCGCGATGTAGCCGCCCAGAACCTCGGGCGACTGGTCGATGGCGCCCATGGCTTTGATGATGCCAAGGACCGCCGCCACGATGCCGATGGCCGGCAGCGCGTCTGCAATGTCGCCGAGCGCGTTGGCGGGCTTCATCTTTTCTTTGCGGATGGTGGCAATTTCCTGATCCATCAACGCTTCGATTTCGAAGCCTCGGGCGTTGCCGATGAGGATCAGGCGCACGTAGTCGCAGATGAACTGCAACAGCTGGGGATCGTTGCGCACCAGCGGGAACTTCTCGAACACCGGCGAGTCGAGTGGAGCGTCCACGTGGGCCTCCACTTCGTTGCGCGGCTTACTCTTCAGGTCGCGCATGAGCGCATAGAGTGTGCCGAGAATTTCCAGGAAGTTGGCCCGCTTGGGGCCGCGGCCGGTGAGGGCATCGACGATGGCGCCCCCTGTGGCCTTCACCATGGAGAGTGGGTTCGCCATCACGAAAATGCCGATGGCAATTCCGAAAATGATGACGAATTCAAACGGTTGCCAGAGGACAGACAGTTTGCCGTCCATGGCAACGAAGCCGCCCAGCATTGCAACCAGGCCAAAGATAAATCCGAAAACGACCGCCAAGAGCTCATCTCCCGTGTCTGCGGCCTCACCATGAACTGACTGGGCTTGCGCAAAGCTGTGCTGACGGGGTTGGACGGGCAGGTTCCGTCCCGAGACATTGAAACCCGCCCCTGCGACAAGGTCCGCACCAGCATGCTGGCGCCAACTGCTGTGGTGCTAAGCGCGGGTGCTTGGCTGAGCAAAGACCCCTTTGGAGGACCACCCCATGTCCGTTTCGCTCGGATATCAGCTGGTGTCTCAGAATCTCGACCGGTCGTTGGCCAGCATTGCCCAGCGCGCCCCGGTGAGGTTGGAAAGCACCTACTATCTCGAGAATTACCGTAATGTCACAAGTATCGATGAGTTTCTCGACGATACGCGGCTGTTTCGGTTTGCGATGGAAGCATTTGGCTTGAGCGATCTTGCTTTCGCCAAAGGTTACATGCGCAAGATTTTAGAAGAAGGCGTGTCCGATCCCAACTCGCTGGCCAACCGGTCGACAGCTGCGCGGTTGGCCGAGTTCGCCCGGACCTTCGATTTTGAGGGGTTTGGCGACCTCACCATGACGCGCGCCTCTACGGGCCAGGCGGTGGTGGATCGCTATATCCGTCAGAACCTTGAGGAAGATGCTGGCAATGACGACGAGGGTATCCGCCTCGCGCTCTACTTTGAGCGGCAGATCGCCAACATCGACACACCGCTGGAGATCTTGGCGGACGCCGCGCTGTCGGAGGTGGTGCGCACCGTGCTTGGCTTGCCAACCGAGTTCGCTGGCGTTGACGTTGAGCGTCAGGCCGACGTGATTAGTGAGCGCGTTGACCTTGAGGAACTGAAGACACCGGAAGGTCTTGATCGGTTCCTCGCCCGCTTTACCGCGCTGCGTGACGCGCAGCAGGCGCCGACCAACCCGGTGCTGTCGCTGTTTGGTGTCGGCTCTTCGACTACGCCGACGATCTCTCTAGAGCTTGCGCTCTCATTTCAGTCGTTCCGCTTAGGAGGCTAGATGCCATCTGACTTTTACGCCGCCCTGTCGGGTGCGTTGGCCATGGAAAGCCGTCTCAACACGGTGGCCAACAATGTGGCGAACATGTCGACGCCCGGCTTTAAGGCCGAGATCGTCAACTTCGAAGCGGTGCTGTCGTCCCACGCCAAGCAAACCACGCTGTTTGCCCAGGAGGGTGAGCCGCACATCAGCATGCAGCCTGGCGCTGTCCAGCAGACCGGCAACGCGCTCGATGTGGCGATCCAGGGCGATGGGTTTTTGCAGGTGCAAACCGGGGACGGGCCGAAGCTGTCGCGCGACGGTCGCATGACCATCGGTCCGGACGGCATTTTGCGCTCTGTGACGGGTTATCCGGTGCTTGATGGCGGCGGTGCTGAGATCGCGTTCGATCCGGCGGCGGGTCAGGTGACCATCGGGACGGACGGCACCATTGTGCAGAACGATCAAGTGCAGGGGCAGATTGGCCTGTTCACCGTGCCCGCCGGGGCCAACATCACGCCGGCGATGACCGGGGATGCGTTGCTGGAGAGCGATCAGGCGCCGCAGCCGGTGGCTGAGCGCAGCGTGGCGAGCCTGCGCCAGGGATACATTGAAGATTCCAACGTCGATCCCATCCGCGCCATCACTGAGCTGATCACAGTGCAGCGCAATTATGAGCACATGACGTCGGCGAAACGGGACCGGCTTGATGCATTGCAAGAAGCCATCAATTCGTTAGGCGAATAGGTCATGCTGAGCACAGGCGCTTCGCCCCGCCCATCGCTTGGCCGCTTGGGCGAACTCGCCCAGGCCGCGTCTCAACTCGCCCTGACGCCAACTGTGAGCGGCGCTGTGGCCGGCGCGGCCGGTGCCGATCGCAGTGTGCGCGGCTTGTCGCGTCACGCCCGGCTTGGCGATCAGCTAACCATTGCACACGCTGACGGTGAAGCGCTCGCGGAAGTGGTGCGCATCGACGAAGACCGTGTGGTGGCAACGCTCTATGACGAGCGCTCCAGCGCCTATCTCAAAGCGCAGGCGACACGGTTGGGGCCGGCCACGGTACGTCCGTCTCTGTCTTGGCTCGGCCGTTCGGTGGACGCGCTCGGTCGCCCGGTCGATGGCGGCGGGCCGCTGCAACTCGGCGCGGAGGTTCCCCTTTACAGCCCGCCCATTCCCGCACTGGAGCGGTCGGTGCCATACAAGCCGTTGCGCACGGGCGTGCGCGCGGTGGATTTGTTCGCTCCGCTTATGGAGGGGCAGCGGATCGGGATTTTCTCTGGCTCCGGCGTCGGCAAGACGACGCTTTTGGGCATGATCGCTGGTGCGTCGCAGTTCGATGCTATTGTGATGGCGTTTGTGGGCGAGCGGGGCAGAGAGGTCACCGAAGCGCTGGAGGGGCCGCTGGCGCCTCACCGCGAGCGCACCGTGTGCGTTGTCTCCACCAGCGATCAGACCGCGATGATGCGCCGTGCTGCGCCGCAGACTGCGATGGCGATTGCCGAGCAGCTGCGCAATCAGGGTCTCAGCGTACTTCTGTTGATGGACAGTTTGACCCGCGCTGCCGGGGCGGCCCGCGAGGTGGCGCTGGCGTCCGGCGAAGCGCCGGTGGCGCGGGGCTTTCCGCCGTCCGTGTTTCAGGGTTTGGCGCGGCTCGTGGAGCGGGCGGGGCCGGGGCGCGTTGGCGCTGACGGGGCGCCGGTGGGCGCCATTAGCGCAGTCTTCACTGTGTTGGTGGAGGGCGATGATCTGGACGAGCCGGTGGCCGATGCAGTGCGCGGTATCCTCGACGGTCACATCGTCTTGTCGCGCAAGGCGGCGGAGGCGGGGCGCTTTCCGG
>ERZ1740058.1002-NODE-1002-length-15840-cov-7.540260_pt1 | contig 15840 bp, 3 predicted proteins | sample MGYA00581745_ERZ1740058 | MGnify/ENA primary metagenome ERZ1740058 (study PRJEB43018, sample SAMN04849742) | marine metagenome | isolation source: floating plastic debris | place: Pacific Ocean | collected 2008-08-30 | study: EMG produced TPA metagenomics... | reverse complement strand
TTGACTAATCTGACAACACTCAATCTCCACAGCAATCAGCTCTCAGAAGTGCCAGAGTTCATAGGCCAATTGAAGAACCTGACCAAGCTCTACCTTTGGGGTAATCAGCTTTCAGCGTTGCCAGAGTTCTTAGGCCAGTTGACTAATCTGACTGAGCTCAACCTGGATAGTAATCAGCTCTCAGAAGTCCCAGAGTTCCTCGATAAGTTGACCGCTCTGACCACGCTTAGTCTCTGTGACAATCAGCTTTCGGAAGTGACAGAATTCTTGAATAAGCTGCCTACTAACCTGACTAAGCTTGATCTCAGTATCAATCAGCTCTCAGAGATCCCAGATTTCTTAAGTAAGTTGGTCAACTTAACTAGACTCGATCTCTATGACAATCAGCTCTCAGAAGTGCCAAAATTCATGGACCAGTTGACCAATTTGACTGAGCTTAATCTTGGTGGCAATCAACTTTCAGGGATACCAGAATTCTTGAGTAAGTTGACTAATCTGACAAAGCTTTATCTCCATAACAATCAATTTTCAGCGGTGCCAGAGTTCATTGGCCAGTTGACCAACCTGACCGAGCTTTCCCTTAGTGGTAATCAGCTCTCAGATGTGCCGAAGTCCATTGGCCAGTTGACTAACTTGACCGAGCTCTATCTCCACAACAATCAACTCTCGAAAGTACCTGATTTTATAAACGATCTGACTAATTTAACGACGCTCAACCTCTGGGGTAACCGAATATCCGAGCTGCCGAAGTGCATTCAATCACTGACAAATCTACAAAAGCTAGATGTTAGAGCTAACCAGCTACCTATTTCGCCCGAACTCCTCGGCAGCAGACGGCGCTCAGAATCTCCTACTGCGCCTACCGATCTTTTTAGGCTGTATTTTCAGCAGTCGTCAAAACTCAAATCAGCACCCCTGTCTGAAGCCAAGCTATTAATCGTAGGTGAAGGCGAAACAGGAAAAACAACTCTCGCTAAGAAACTTTTGGATCCAGATTATGAACTTGACTCGCAAGAAAAGTCAACAGAGGGCATCGAAGTTAGCAACTATAAGTTCCAACACACCAGTAATTGCGATTGCCGCGTTAATGTCTGGGATTTTGGAGGGCAAGAGATATACCATGCGACTCATCAGTTTTTTCTCACCGAGCGCTCAGTATATGCGCTTGTCGTTGACTCTCGCCGAGAGAATCCAAATTTTTACTTTTGGTTAAATGTGATTCGTCTTCATGGCGGTGACCATAGCCCTATTCTCATTATCAAAAATGAAAAACAAGATCGCCCTTGTAACGTGAACGATCTTCAACTGCGCAGCCAATTCAAAACGCTAAAAGATGGAATAGAAACCAACCTAAAAAGTAACAGAGGTTTGGATAACGTCAAATCAGTAATCGAACAATACATCAGCAACCTGCCTGGCCTTGGCAGCAATTTCCCAGAGGCTTGGTCGCAGATACGCAATGCGCTAGAAAATCGCACCCTCGGAAAAGAATATTACATAGACATAAACGAGTATCGAAAAATCTGTCGTCGGTATGGCGTTAATGACAGATCTGAGCAAAACAGCCTTGGCCGCACCCTTCACAATCTTGGCATTTTCCTCCATTTTCAAGATATTCTCGCGCTAGAAAAGACGCTCTTCCTTAAACCTGCATGGTGTACCGCTGCCGTGTATAAAGTGCTAGATACTGACACGGTCAGGCAAGACTGTGGGCGCTTTTGCAAAGATGATCTAGACAAAATTTGGAGCGATGATCAATACGCAGATGTGCGGGGCGAACTGCTTGCTCTGATGAAAGAATTTGAAGTTTGCTACGAAATCAACGGCTACAAAGATCATTTCATTGCCCCTCACCTGCTCGCCTCTAATCTTCCTGAGGCAGATCAATATACGTGGGATGATCAAAACAACCTCATACTTACCTATCGCTATACCTTCAAGCCTAAAAACATTTTTCCCCGCTTTATCGTCGCACTCCACAAGTACATTGAGCGACAAAAAGTCGTCTGGAAGCACGGTGTCGTTCTTTCTATTCTCAGCGCCCGCGCGGAAGTAATCGAAGAGGTTGGTTATGAAAGATCCTGCATTCATATTCGTGTTTCAGGAACTGACAAAAAACGGCTTCTCTCTGTTATTCGTCACGAGCTAGATAGAATTCACGATAGCTTTGAACGGTTAGAAACTGAAGTGCTAGTTCCCTGTAACTGCTCAGAGTGTAAAGGGAACCAAACTCCTTACACCTTTCCCTACCAAACACTGCTCAAATCCATTGAGAAGCGAAACTACAAACTTCAATGTCTCTACAGCTTTGAGCAAGTAAACGTTCGTCGCCTAATTGACGATGTGTTTGAAGCTGATAGAGAATTTGAGCCCAAAAGAGACCCTGAGTCTAAAGGACGCAAAGCACATCCAGACGACTTTACAGAAAAATATTCTTCTGAACCAGAAATAGAATCACCCTTTAATAACAAGTTCAATATCACTGTTAACCTCCCAGAACAGCGCTATGAAAAATCAGACACCATCAATGTCAAGGGTGACGTTCAAAACAGTCAACTTTCTGTGGGTAATGACAACACCCTCAACCAATCTATTAGCCAGCTGGACCCAGATAGCCTGAGCCTCACCCAAGATCTCAGAGCTCTCCTCGAAGACCTCTCACAAGATTTCAGATCTGATACCGAACGCGGCCAAACCAAAATAAAAGACGCTGTCCTCGCCGAGATTCAACAAAAGCCCACCCTAAAAGCCCGCACCCTAAAAGCTTTCAAAGCTGCCAGTGAACAAACCCTAATCGAAGCCCTTGATCACCCTGTTGCAAAAGTTACGATCAAAGCGATTAAGGGCTTTCTTGAGGGGTAGAAGCGATCGCCGTGAATAATCGGCCCTTTTCAGTTATTCGCTAATCGTTTGAGATGATATCGTTTGACAAACGGGAAGCGATTCCAAGGCTTCCGGATGAGTGCCGAAGTAGGCTTCAAGGTAGGTGCACCCTTCACTGAGCAGCGCGTCTAAATCTTTTATCTGCCATAGCTGCGCGGTATTATCTTCACTGGCGGTGACGACCCAGCGGCCATCTGCACTGAACTGGGTGCTTTTAATTCGGTCCTGATGGCCTATGAGTTCTTGCAGCAGCTGGCCGGTTTCTACGTCCCAAATGCGGGCTGTTGCGTCGTCGCTGGCGGTGACAACCTGCTGACCGTCAGCGCTGAAGCTGGCGTTGGTGAGTAAGCCCTGATGACCGGTAAGGATGTGTAGCAGCTCGCCGGATTGTGTATCCCATACCCGGGCTGTTCTATCGTCGCTGACGCTGACGAGCCGCTGAGCGTCTGGGCTAAATGCCAGATTAATTACTGTGCCGGTATGGCCTATCAGCTCATACTGTTGCTTATTGGCTTCAACGTTCCATAGCTGAACGCTGTTTTCAGCGCTGGCGACGGCCATCAGACGGCTATCTGCACTAAAGCTGGCGTTGTCTCCAGTCCAGAATTGTTGTTCTGATATGACGCTGAGCTGCTCGCCCGTTTCTAGATTCCAGGTTCGTAAAGTGTTGTCGTTAATGCTCACAGTGAATAAACGACGTCCGTCTGGGCTGAAGCTAGCACTGTCGATGATGCGATTGTGGCCTGAGAGCGTGTGCAACAGCTGGCCGGTCTGTGTATGCCAAACGCGGGCTGTTGCGTCGCCACTGATGGTGACAGCTTGGTCACCGTTTGGGCTGAAAGTTGCGGCGGTGACCCATTCGTCGTGGCCGATTAGCTCGTGTAGCAGCTGGCCGGTTTGGGCGTTCCACAGGCGGGCGGTATTGTCGTTGCTAGTCGTAATTACCTGTTGACCGTCTGGGCTGAAAGCTGCCTGATTGATCCAGTGGGCATGCCCCGTGAGTTCTGAGATTGTTTGCCGGGTTTCTACGTCCCAAATACGAGCGGTTTGGTCGGCACTGGCGGTGAGCACTCGGCGGCTGTCGGGGCTGAAAACGACGCTGTTTACCCAGTCGGTATGGCCGATTAGCTGCTGCGATCGCTGCTGAGTTTGCGTATTCCACAGGCGGGCGGTGCTATCAGCACTGGCTGTAAGCACCTGAGTGCCAGCTGAATTGAATTGGGCGGTGTTAATTATTCCCTGATGGCCGACCAGGGTGTGAATTCGCTGGCCCGATGCGTTGTCCCACAGGCGCGCGGTTTCATCTAAGCTGGCGGTGATAATTTGGCTGTCATCTTTGCTAAAGCTGGCGCTGTGCAGCTGGTTTCGGTGACCGGTGAGTTCATGGACGAGCTGACCAGTCTCAACGTCCCAGACGCGCGCGGTGGTATCGTCACTGGCGGTTAAAATCTGGCGACCACTGTGACTGAATTGGGCTATGCGAATCCAGTCTTGATGGCCGACCAGGGTGTGAATCAGCTCGCCGGTTCTGGCATTCCAGATGCGAGCGGTGGCGTCATTAGCACCGGTGACCACCTGCCGACCGTCCGGGCTGAATTTGGCAGCGCGTATGCCTCTTTGATGGCCGGCTAAGGTGGTGAGTCGTTCGCCGGTGTTAGCGTTCCAAACGCGGGCGGTTTTATCGGCGCTGGCGGTGATAATTTGCTGGCTGTCGGCGCTGAAGTCCACTGTGCGAATGAGGTTCTGGTGGCCAGTGAGTTCATGCCGCAATTCTCCTGTTTGTACGTCCCATATCTGAGCTGTATTTCCCTGGTCTAGCGTGGCCAATTTTTGGCCATCGGGGCTGACACGCGCGACGTGGATGGTGCGGTTGGTGCTCACAAAACTTTGTAGAGGCTGTGGCTGTGACAGATCCCAGATATGAAGCGAACTAGACAATCCTCGATTGGTGATGCTGGTTAGGCCGCTGATCATTTCTTCTAGGCCAATGGTGGATCCGTCTGATTTGGTCAGTGTGTTGGTAACGATGTAGCTACGATCTGCGCGCGCTTCTCCGCTGCCTTCTCCACTGCCTATAAAGCCCGTCTCTATAATGATTCCTTGATATCCAGCTAGCTCGTGTAATAATTTGCCGGTTTTGGCCTGCCATAGCCTGGCGACTGCTCCCGCTTCAATCCCCATACTTGCTGTGATTAAAAGGCTGTCATCTTCGTTGAAAGCCACTCGGTTGACTAACCCTGGGTGGGTGAACTGATTTTTTTCGGTGACGGCTGGCAAAATAGTATTGAGTGCAGTGAGCGGCGCGGTGGTCACCTGATTGTTTTTAGAGCCGGTCTGCTCCAGCAACTGCTGGAGCTTTTGCCCTGCGGACATCGCAACTAGCAAGCTGTCGAGCGGCGCTGCTTCAAACAGTTGAAGTGCCTGAGCACTCTCTTCTTCTAGGGCAAAAGTAGTTCTCACTCGATCTAAATCAGCGGTGACTTCAGCTTGTTCTGCTTGGGCGACTGCCAGGTTTTCGTTTGACTGCTGTGCGCTTGCTTCTGCCACCTGCTGACTGGCTCTGGCTGCTTCTGCGGCCTGCTGTGCCTGTTGTCTTTCGCTCTGAACGCTAGAGAGCTGTTGTTGTGCTGTTTGGACCTCGGTCTGAGCGGCTTTTACTTCGGCTTGGGCGGCTTGGGCGATTAGCTCGGCCTCTTCGGTTTGTTGACTGGCTCGTGCAAATCTTTCTTCCGCTGTTCTGACGTCGGCCTGTGCCTGGGATAGTCTTTGTTCGGCCTGTGACATCGCCTGTTCAATACGGTCTTTTTCAGCCTGTGCTTCGCTGGCTGCTTGCTCAGACCGTTCGGCGGCTTGCCGGGCGGCTTGGGCGGCCTGCCGATCGCTATTGGCTTCAATGGCCCTTTGTCCGCCCCAGAAAGTGGCAGCCGTGGCAGCAGCGATCGCTAGCCCGGCAATGATGGCTGTTCTGCGCCGGGTTCGCTGACCGCGAATGACCGCTGCTTCGGTCTCTGCTCGGGTGGCTGTCAGGTCTTGATTGGCTGCTGCGAGCTCGCTTTCTGCCTGCTGACGGGCCTCGCTTAAAATGCGGTTGCCTTCGGCTTCAGCTTCTAGCGCGGTTTGCGTGGCGGCTTGCTCTAGGGCCTGACTCGCGGATAAAAATAAGCGATCCTGGTCGGCTAAGCTGCGGCTTTCATCGGCCCAGGCTAGCGCGGCTTGTAACGATTGGCCGCGCAGCAGGCGGGAGTCGTCTTGGCGATTGGAGGCTAGCCAGGCGGCGATCGCAGCGCCATAGGGCCGTAGTTTTGCCAGGCTTGTGGCTGTCCAGGTTGTATTGAATACCGCTTGATAGATGGGGTTGGCTACGCGCAGGGTGTTTTGTTCGGCGCGAACCAGTCCGGAGAGTCGCAGCTCTATTTGTTCTTCGCTGTTGTCGGCAGGGACTTCTCCTGTTTGCAATATCTGTTGGTACAGGCCCAGCAGTCTGCCCGAGCGTTCTTCATTGGATAGGATGCGATCGCGAATTGTTTTTAGATGAACAGAAACGTCTTGGGCTTCCCAGTCTTGAATGATTTGCGATCGCACCAAATTACTGACATACGCTTGCTCACTGCCCGCAGCGACAATTACACCAGCGTCAGCGTCACTAGAATTAGAGATTAACTGACACAGCCGCTGTGTGAGAAATGGCTGGCCTTTTGTCCAGCGCAAAATCTCTGCTAAAACCGCTTTCTCGTTTTCGACCTGCGCGGTTAATCCTGTTTCTAAAGGCGTTGCTTCGTTCAGTTGAAAGCCCTGAAGGTCAATGAGCTGGCCCCCGATGTTAAAAGAAGTTCGCTGTTTGTCTCTGATCAAATCGCTAGGGGTAGCGACACCTAACAAGACAAAAGTTAAACGGCAGTAAGCCTCATGGTCTGAGCGCTCCTGATAGAACGTGCGCAATAGCGCAAAGAAGTCGTCATTAAAATCGAACTTGAACAGACTATCGATCTCATCAATGAAAATAACAATCGGTTGCTCGATTGTCTTTAACAGTATATCTTCTACAAATTCACTAAAGCGCTGAATGGGAGAAAGCCCCGCTCTTTCTTTCCACCATTGCAGCACCTGTATTTTAAGCCCTAAGCTGCGGCTAAGCCGACGAATCACGCCCAACAGCCACTCTTCTGATGTAATTTCTCCTTCTAAAATAGCGGTTGCTTCTACGACGCCACAGGCCACACCTTCTGAGCGTAACCTTTGCATAGTGCGCACCCGCAGACTCGACTTACCCATCTGCCGAGAATTGAACACGTAGCAGTACTTTCTCGCTTTAAGCGCTTCGTAAAGCTGTTGATCGGCCTGACGGGTCACGTAGGAGCGTGCATTTTTGCGCAGCGCGCCGCCTACCGTATATTGAAACGAGTTTGCACTCATAACGACTACTCCAGGTGATCTTTAAAGTATTGTCGGTACACATCGCAGCGGGGGAGGGCTTCGTTGCCCTGTAGAGAGACCAGACCCATGCTTTCCAGCTTGAAGGCTGACTGGGCGTCAATGTCTACACCGCGATCTTTTTGCACTACCTGGCGTAATGCGGCGGCTAGCTGGGGATAGACCTGCAAGTTCAACAGATGGCGCCGTAGATGATCGCCGTAGATGCCGCCTTCGGTATGGGCGGTTTCGCTGAGTTCGTTTAGGAGAATGTCTTCTCGGCGTAAGTGGTAGAGGGCTTTGCGCACTAGGTAGGGATGGCCGCCGACCAGGGTCATGAGCTGTTCTACCTGGTTAGCTGTGCCCGACAGGTTGTAGCGCTGGGCCAGGTCACTGACTTGTTCGAAAGTAAATTCGGGCAATTCAACGTTTTTACCAACGTTGAAAGGAGACTGATTAATGTTTAGCGGTACATAGACTTCGGTGGAGTGGACAATCACTAGCCTGAGGCTTTCCCATAGCTCGCTGCTAAAGTCTCCGTAGCGAGCGGATTCGTACCAGGAGCGGACCAAAGAGAAAAAACTGTCGGCGATTTCTCGGTGGGGGAAGACCATGTCTACTTCATCTAAACCTAAGACTAGAGGGGCTTCTAGGTCGGGCAGCAGACATTCTTCAAAGTAGGCGTTGCACTTATCTTTAACGCCATAGTCGCCGGTCCAATAGTCTTCGAGTTCTTTGAGCTTTTTTAGGCGCCGGCCAATTTGCTCGCAAAACCAGCGCAACAGTTTGTTGAGATCGCTAAAAACGTCGTGGTCGGCCCGCTGAAAGCTGAGTGGAATGGCCTGGCACCCTTGCTCTCTGGCGTGGTTGAGCGTGCGTGCCATCAGGGAGGTTTTGCCCATTTGGCGCGGCGCTTTTATCCGAATGAGTGAACCGGGCTGCATAATCTCTTCGAAGCAGTCGGTTTCGATGGGTGAGCGAGCGACGTACAGGCCAGACTTGAGCGGTACAGAGCCGCCGGGTTCTCGCTTTAGCTCAGGTTCTGCGACGGGGAGGGGTGGTTGTTCTAAGCTGTCGGCTATTGCCGCTGAGATAGGGCTAAGCGGGTAGGCTGGGTCTGCTAGGGAGATATGTCTGTGGGGTTCAAGATTGCTCTGCTGATTGGTCTGTGGATTGGTTTGTGGGTTGGATTGGGGAGGTGTGAAGGCCGCCTGGTGACTGGTGTCGTTGGCGATTAACTGTTTGACGTCTAGGAGCAGCTGTTCGGTGTCTGCTGGGGAGGTCCATTCGCGCTGCTGAATTTGTTGGAGGTAGCCGCGAAGGTCGTAGTTGAGCGGGTCGTCTAGGGGAAAGTTGATCCGGATAGGGAGAATAGCCGGGCGGTTGTTGTCGCACTGGTCGCGGAGCCTTTTGGCCCGGCGCACTTCTTCTGTGACCATTTCACTGGTGGCTGACTGAGGGGAGAGCAGCAGCAGCATGTAGTCGCACTGATCTAGTTCTGCGCTGATGCGTTTGGCCCAGGGCTCTCCGAGCTCAATGCTTTCGCCTGCCATAAAAGGGAGATGGCCCTCGGCGCGCAAGGTCTGGAAAAACTGTTGAGCTAAGTCAGTATCTGGTGATTGGTCTCGGTAGCTGATGAAGATTCTTTTTGGTTCAGGTGCCTGTTCAGCTGTTTCAGATTGGCGGGCTGGTTGATTCGCTTGATGGCTGCTGGCCTGACTGATTTGCTGAGACTGCTGAGACTGCTGAGGGTGGGGTTGAACAGCTGTGTGTCCTTTGATTTGAAGTACTGGCGTGTGGACTTCGGGAATGTCTTCTAAGTCGATGGCGCTAAGGCCGAATTCGTAGGCTTCTGGGTAGGTGCGATCGTAGCCGAGGGCGTCGTAAAAGCCGGTGGCGAATTTGATGGCGGCGGTATCACCCACAACCTGGTGCATGCCGATGACATAGGGGACATGAGTGACGAGGGCCTGGGCCTGCACGTCTGAGTAGCAGGCGTTAAGCAGGACGCATTCTAGGGTGGGAAATTGTTTAAAGAGGCGGGAGAGGGCGCGATCGCTTACTTGCTTCGCCCTACCCTGGCCATCATCTAGCACTAGGCCCTGATCGCCCTCGCCATGGCCACAAAAATGCACAATATGAGGCTCATATTCCAGCAGGGCCCGGCGCAAATCGTCGGTTTGAACGGCCCATTGAGAAATGACTTGGAATCTGTCACGGCCGGCCGACCGTTTCAGCCCTTCCTGAATTTCGCGTACTTCTGCATCTAGCCGCAGCTTTCCTGTCCCTTGAGGATTGGCAGCTAAAATGAGGATTCTACGAACAGGTGCTTTGTTCATTGTTATTTCATGGACGCCGTTGAGATAATGCTTGATGAAGTGCGGAGACTGTGGCGGTAGAGCAGTGGATTATTCGTAGATTACTCCTAATCGGCGTTTGGCGGATACTGTGTAGCCTTTATGCGGTATTAACTTCAATTTTTCTTGAGTCTTTCCGGTCACTTTAGAACGATTGCTCAAAGTCGCCTAGTACCCACGCAGGTACCGTTTCAGCATGGTATTTATGAATGATGCTGGCGCATGCGTTTAGCGCTGCTCTTTCAGGCGCTCTAAAACCTCTGTTGTAAAAGGATTTTGGCCTGCCTGTAGCGATTTAATCCAATCCTGGCGCTGCTGATTTTTTTCAGCATCTGTAGTGTGTTCTATAAAAAATTGAAAGTCTTCGATGGCGCCTGGGGTATCACCTGTGAGGGCCCTGGCGATACCTCGAAGATCGACTGCGAAGGCGCTGTTGCTGCCCTCAGGGAAGCTGATAATTGCTTGCTCGCAGGCGGGTAAGACCTCAAGGGCTTTTCCATTTAAGGTGCCTTGAAAGCAGATGGACTGTAGCTGCCAGGCCAGGTAATCCAGGCTGGGATCGAGCTGTTGAAGTTCTTTGATAGTAGCGATCGCAGCTGCATAGTCCTCCGCTGCTATCAGCTTTCTGCTTTCGGTGAGCTTTGATTCTATTTGAGCAATGCGCTGTGCGATCGCCTCGGGCGACTGGTCTATCTCAGGTGTGTTCGGATAGAGGTCAATATTTTCGTTCCACTGTAGGGCCTGGCGCAATGTGGAAATGGCCTGTTCAGGCTTTTGCTCATGGGCAAGCTGCGTGCCTTCTGCGGCGAGTGCTGGAGCGGCGAGTGCTAACCGCTCGGGTGTCTGACAGCTGGGTAATGCTTCTAACTCTCTGGGGTGCTGGCTTAGATAACTCTGTGCCCAGTCGCAGCCTCGCGCTAAAAGCCGATCTAAAGATTCAATGGGCCACAGACGAGCGCCTCCAAATTGCGAAAGCGTTAATAGATTTTTGCTATCAGGGCTGAATCTGACATCGCTGACTGGCTCTGTATGGGTAAAGACCTGTATAGATTTGCCCTGCGTAGTCCATAGACGAACGGTGCTGTCGAGAGCAGCGACGGCAATATATTTACCATCTGGACTGATGCTAACGCGGTCAGTGTCTGGACTTCGAAAATCTGGCAGATTCGGAATGCTGAATTTGTCTATTTGTAAGCCCGCCCGCTCATAAACATACAGTGTGCTATCCGTTCCTGCTATGAAGAGCTTTTCGCTATCTGGACCGAAGCTGATATGGCTGAGTGACGTTTCTGCTGCATGGCTAAAGGCGTCTATATGAGTGCCGTCTAGCTGCCACAGATGAACAGTTTCTCCCTCAATAGATGAGTAGCCCACCGTAGCTAGTGTCTGTCCATCTGGGCTAAAGGCTACATCAACAAAGGCTTCTTCTGGTTCAAAGGCTTTGATCAGTGTGCCATCGGCGCGCCATAGCTGAAACCCACTGCCTTCTACTTGGAATGTAAAAAAATTGCCGTCTGGGCTGAAGCTAGCATTAGAGACGTCTCTTTCAACATCCAAGGTTTTTATGAGCGTGCCGTCTATTTTCTTTAGCAGCACAGGATTACTGATGGGCTGACTAGGCGGCTGACTTTGCCTTCGTCTTCGCAGGTTTAAGATTGACAATAGAGTTTCACCGTCCGGGCTGAGGACCAGCTGTCGCTCTGTTTCAGGCGTGCCTTTTCCACGCTGCGTCCGGCTGTGGATAACTGTGCCATCAAACCGATGGAAAAGAATGTCAATGTTATATAACACTGTTGATATTGTCTGGCTATCTGTACTAAAGCTAGCGCTCTCAATGCTGCCGCTCGGCCCAAAGCTTTGCGTAGAGAGATTAGAAATATCCCACACATGAAAGCGCCCGCCTGTATTCACGAGCAGCTTGTCTCCCTCAGGAGAGAACTTAAAGTCGTAAGCCGCTCCTATTTGTGTGATTTCTTGTGTGGCGCTTTGATCTAGCGAGTGAATACGAATTTTGCCACCGTTGCCCATCACAATCTTTGTGCCATCTGGACTAAAGCTTGCGCCTGATAATGATTGCTCTATCGGCCCGAGGCTTTTGATGATAGTACCGTCCATTTGCTGGACTTGTAGCCCAGTTTCTGGTGCGATTACCAGTGCTATCGGTATATTGTCAGCGTTGTAGCCGATAGTGTGAATTCTGTTTGGATTGTTGTTATGGGTTTGTATGAGTGTGCCGTCGGATCGCCATATCTGAGCTGTGCCGCTGTGAGCAAGTGTGATGATGTTTTGCCCATTAGGACTGAAGGTTGCTTTATAGATGGGTTCGTCGCTCTCCAAAGTCTTTTCAGACTTGTTTTCTACGTTTCTGATACGAACTCCTTCTGCTGCAATGACTACAAAAGTCTTGCCATCGGGACTGAACCTAATTATCTCCGAAGGATTGATGTTTTCTCCGACTTCAATTTGTTGGATCAGTGAGCCGTCTATTTGCCGTATTGCTAGCCCATTCTGGTTGTAAGTTGCGATTAGCTCACCATTAGGACTAATATTTACGACCATGTGATTGTCTGTTAATGAGTTCCAGCTTTTCAGGATGGTGCCATCTAGCTGTTGCTCATATACTTGTCTCCCTCTTCCCCTTTGCTGTGTGCCTACCAAGAGGGTTTTGCCGTCAGTTTGAAAGCGGGCGTAGTTAGCTGGAGAAACCTGATGCTGTTCTCGAATGTTGTCGAGAATATGCCGCAGTGTAATCATCGGCTCAAAGGTTGAGTAGTTATTCAGGCGAGCGTCGTTTTTGTGGAGCTGTTTGAGTTCTTCGGCTAGTTGGAGCGCACTGACTAAAGCCTCTAGCTCACCGTTGCCTGATTCAAACTGACGCAGCGTTCGGCTCGATTCTATTTCCAGGCGAGCGACGGTTTGGGCATAGTTCAGTTTCCTTTGGCTGTAGAAACCGATGAATATAGCGATCGCACTCGTCACGCCCAGTCCTAAAATCCCCACTCTCAGCGTTCTTCTTGCTGTTTGATACGCCCGATCAATAATCTTTTTGGCTTTTACCGTTGCTGCTTTTTCCTGCTGCTCTAGCTTCAGCGCCTGCTGTGCCGATTCTTTTTCTTGTTCTTGGCTCATATTCAAGAACTGATAGTCTTGATCGCTGAGGCTTTTACCCAGGGCCCAGTCTTGAGCATCTTGCAGCGCCTGTCCTCGCAGCAGCCTGGAATTATCGATGCAGCCTGAGGTGAGCCACGCAGCGATCTCTTTGGCATGAGGACGCAGGTTAGCAAGCTGAGTTTCTACCCAGTCCATGTTGAATATGCTGCGATAAATTCGGTTGGCGACCTGTAGCTGGCCTTGTTGTTCTGCGACCAGGCCAGAGAGTCTTAGCTCTATTTGTTCTGGGCTGCTGTCGGCGGGAAGTCTGCCGGTTTGCAAAATTTGTTGATACAGGCCCAGCAGTCGTCCGGCCCGCTGCTCGTCTCTTAAAATTCGCAGCTGAATGGTTTTAAGATGTTCGGGCTGATCTTGCACCTCCCAGTTATGGAGAATTTTGGTTTGAATGACTTCGTCTACAGAAAGTGTCTGATCTGAGGGCATGAGCTGACAGACCTTTTGGGTCAAAAAGGGCTGACCCCCCGTCCAGTCTAGAATCTGTGTTAAGGCGGCGTCTGGGTCTGCTGCTTTTGAGGTTAATCCTTGCTTTAAGGGCTGGGCTTCGTGTAGCTGAAATCCTTTGAGGTCGACGGCTGTACCGATGTTGAAGGGGGTGCGTGCTTTATCTTGAATTAAATCTGAGGGCGTGGTCACGCCCAGCAAGGCGAAGGTTAATCTTTGGTAGGCCGAATTGTCGGCCCGGTAGTTGTAGCAGGCCCGAATCAGGGCAAAGAAGTCGTCTTTAAAGGGAAGGGGCAAAATGCTGTCAATTTCGTCAATGAAAATGACAATGTTGTTAGAAATCTCAGTGAGTAAAACCTCTTCAATAAATTCTCCCACTGATTGGATGGGAGAAAGTTCTTGCGATCGCAGCTGCCAATCTCTTGATCTGGTGGTCGTGCCTAAACTACTCATCAGGCGTCGAATCACCCCTCGAAACCACTGCTCAGGCGTAATGTTGTAGCTACCAATGGCCGAAATATCGAGTACGCCGCAGGTGACACCTTCTGCCTGTAAGCGACGCATGGTTTGCACCCGCAGGCTCGACTTACCCATTTGTCGGGCGTTGAGCACATAGCAAAATTCTCCCATTTGCAATGCTTCGTATAGTGCATTATCTGCAGCGCGCTCTACATAGGTGGGTGCGTCTGCTGCCAGACTGCCGCCTACCTGGTACGCATAGTTTGAGCCGGATAAGTTTGAGCCGGATAAGTTTGAGCTAGGTAGCTGAGCCATAGCAGTTTGGTGATCGCAATAGTGAAATGCCTATTTAGAGGAATCTTCAAGATCTGGAACATTCTAAAAAGCGTAACAGGCTTGGTTGCTACTGAAGTGATCAAGAGACACAATGAAAACCGTAGAACAGAGCTGTGGTGATGAGTAGTCTGATTGGAAAGCGTCTGCAAGGCGGAAAGTACAAGCTAGAAGCGGTACTGGGTCGAGGTGGCTTTGGTCTGACGTTTCGCGCTCATCAAAACTATTTAGACCAAGTGGTAGTGATCAAGACGCTGAATGAGGCGTTCTGGAGTGCACCGAATCTAGAGCAGCTGCAAAAGCAGTTTCAGGATGAGGCTCGGCGACTGGCGCTATGTAGCCATCCGAATGTGGTACGCGTAAGCGACTTTTTTGTAGAAGATCGGTTGCCCTACATGGTGATGGATTATATTCCAGGGCGATCGCTCTACGATATGGTCCTACCTGCGAATGCTTCCCCGCAGCCGTTGAGTGAGTCGGCTGCGGTGGGCTACATTCATCAGATTGGCAAAGCCCTTCAGGCGGTTCATGCTAAGGGCCTATTACATCGCGATGTAAAGCCGCAGAATATTATGATCCATGAGCTGACGGGCGAGGCGGTGCTGATTGATTTTGGCATTGCTCGTGAGCTGACTCAGAATCCTTCGAAGACGCATACGAGCATTGTGTCTGAAGGCTATGCGCCGATTGAGCAGTATTTGCCAAAGGCACAGCGATCGGCGGCGACGGATATTTATGGACTGGCGGCGACGCTATATACCTTACTGACAGGGGAGATTCCGGTGGCGGCGGTGTTGCGCGATCGCAATCCGATTGTGCCCGTGCAGCAGCTGCGGCCGGATGTGAGTGGTGCTGTTGCGAATGCGATCGCTCAAGGGATGCAAATAGAGCTTAAAGATCGTCCTCAGTCGGTTAACCGCTGGCTCTCTTCATTGACGACTAACCGTACGCGACATCCTAAAGAGACTACGCCACAGAGAACAGAAGCACGCCCGGGTCCGACGCCCTCACAGTTTCCCACTAAGGTGGTGGCCCCGGCCTACCAACAGACGCCGACTGCGACGGGGGGAAACGCGACGGGGGGAAGAACGGTCGCGGTCCCATTACCCAATGAGGGGCGCTACGGCACGGTGGTCGCGCCAGCGAATCCAAGCGGCGTTGCGGGAACGGGTGCTGAGAAAAAAGGCTGTGGCTGCCTGTCTACGCTAGCGATGACCACGCTACTGATTGCTGGAATTGCCGCGGCTGGCGGATACTGGGTTGTGCAGCGGCTAGCCGGTGGAACGCCGTCTTTAGACCTACCAGGCGTAGAGCTGCCGGGCGATGACGTGGCTGTAGAAGATCCTACCGATGTGACGATAGAAGACTCGGAAGATGACGAGACAACAGCTGAGGAAGACGCAGACGAAGCTGACGAAGAGAACTCTGACGAGGCTGAAGAGCCGACAGAAGAAGACGTTGCAGCAGACGAGCTGAGTGATTCACCTGTCGCGGTTAATCCCCCAGCAGCTTCTGGGTCGCCGCCGCTATTACTCTCTAACAGCGGTGCCAATCCGCAGCCTGGCAGTAGCGGCAATATGGTTGCTGTACCGGGAATTGCACCGGGAGATTCTGCGAATAAGGTGCGCAATCGGCTGGGGGCGCCCAGTCAGAGTTCTACGGTGAATGGCTACGCTACCGATGTGTATAGCGTGGTGCCTAACCGGGTGCAGCTGGGCTATGTGTATGACGAGAGTAATGCGGTAGTACAGTCGGAGGCGACCTTCTCGGCTAATGTGGATCGCCT
>ERZ1740058.1001-NODE-1001-length-15845-cov-23.732932_pt1 | contig 15845 bp, 10 predicted proteins | sample MGYA00581745_ERZ1740058 | MGnify/ENA primary metagenome ERZ1740058 (study PRJEB43018, sample SAMN04849742) | marine metagenome | isolation source: floating plastic debris | place: Pacific Ocean | collected 2008-08-30 | study: EMG produced TPA metagenomics... | reverse complement strand
CGGTACCGTTGACGAAGATATTCCAGGTAATAAAATAAATATCTACGTTCCTACTTTTCGCGTAAGCCATTACTTCCCGCCAGAATTCTATCTTTTCTTCAATGCTAATTTCCTTAACTACTGAAAAGTTGTTAAGTATCTCTGGCGCGTCCAATCCTTGAGCACCTAAGCTGTAGTACTCATCCCAGGTGGCCGTAGATTTATGCACGTCATTCAACGCCACGTCAGGATAATCAGGCACTTTGACTAAAGACGGAAATGGATGTAGGCTCCAGAAGGAGATAAAGTTGTAGCGATAGCGCGCAATTTGATCGATGTAATCCCGCCAAAATTCTATATTCCACATTTCGCCGATATTCTTTTGGGCTACATCACTAGCATCAGTGTAGCTAGGTGACCGGGCATCCAGCGGAATATTGAACTTCGTTCCCCTCATTTCCATATAGGGATTATGCGACGCTTCCTGAACATTCGCTAGCCCATGAATTTTAATTTGTTCGGCTAGCTCCAGCCCTCCGTACATCGCCCCTGCTGCATCTATTCCGGTAATAATTACTTTGTCATTAGCTTTCTTCAAGCTAAACCCCTCCGGTTTCAGGTTGGAATTACTCTCTTCTACCAGAATTGCTATATCGGCATTGTTATCACTTCTTATCTCAACATCAAAATTCTTTTCGGTCAGTGATTGCTGAATTTCACCAATGGCAAATTGAATGGTGGGACTTTCATCGTTGGTGTAAATAGTGATGGTTTTTTCTTCAGGTGAAGCGCATCCCCAGAGGGTAGCAACCAGCAGAAGTAGACAGAAATTCTTTTGGTGCAGAACCGTGAACCTGCTACAATCGATTAGCAATGTTTTCATGAGCTTGGTCATCGTATTAGGTTGTAGTATCAAATAAGTACTGAGCAATAAGCTAGTAGAGTCTTATCTCTACTGCCTTATCATTAGCCAATTATTCATGCAGGTGCTGTAAAGTAGCCCTACCTAAGTAATTACCAGATTTTTTCAGCAAAAGCCAAGTACTACTTGTCGGCTAATAACCAACGCTATGCATTCTGGAGAACAGTAAATACTTTCAAAACAACCCAGATGAGTACAAAACTTTTATTACGAAGTATTTCGTAATTATCTTGACATCCTAAATCCTTTTCGTTACAATTGTATTACGAAATAATTCGTAATACTATGAATAAGTTAAAATTCCCTAAGCCATCGGAGAACGAACTCGCGATTTTACAAATACTGTGGGAACGAGAACCCGCTACGGTCAAAGATGTAAACGAAATCCTGAATCGGAAAAAGCCGACTGGCTACACCACTACGCTGAAGCTGATGCAGATTATGCACGACAAAGGGTTAGTGACCCGCACCACCGAAGGGGCCAAAGGTAAGTCCCATCTATACTCGTCGGCAGTAACCGAGAAGCAGGTGAACGGACAACTGCTCGATCAATTTATTCAGCGGGTTTTCCGGGGTTCGGCTAGTTCTATGGTTATGCGGGCCATTGGTCGCTCTGAAATCTCTCCCGAGGAGATAGAAGAAATACGAAATTTTTTAGATGGTCTAGATAACAATCCTCCGTCATGAATTTTTTTACCGAATATCCATTATTCGCAACAGCTGCCGAAGCGTTAGGAATCACCATTCTTCACTCGCTATGGCAAGGCTTCTTGCTACTCTTTTTGCTCGCACTGTTTCTGCGCTTCAGTAAATCTCAATCATCCAACACCCGATTTGCCGTCGCCTTTGCTACCCTGCTAATTTTTTTAGTGGCTTTTGGGGGTACTTTCTACCAGCAATGTATTAACCTCGCCCCCCCTCCAATTACCGAACTTTCGGCTGAGGTTCCTATCGAAGCAATCGCAGTAGATACTGACGAATTTATTGAAGCTACTCCCGAGCCAATTACAGTGATGGAAAGTAGTAGCAACTGGGAAACTGGACTAGCTCGATTGACCCAACTTGCTCCCTGGTTGGCTTGGCTCTGGGTAGCTGGTAGCTTCGTTTTTGCTTTGCGCTTAGTCAACGGATTGGTACAAAGTCAGCGACTGCGGTATCGCACTCAACCTATTCCGACTGACTGGCAGCAACAGGCTAAAAAGTTAGCTGAACAACTAGGTATCAATCAAACTATACTATTTGCTAGTACCGACAGAAGCAGCACTCCCCTTATGCTGGGTTGGCTCAAACCGATTATTCTTATTCCTGGCAGTCTATTTACCATGATGCCTACTGATCAACTAGAGGCTATCCTTATTCATGAATTAGCCCACATCAAACGCCGCGACTATTTATGGAACCTGATACAATCAGTAGCCGAAGTAATCCTTTTTTACCATCCGGCTTACTGGTATATTTCGTCGGTACTGGAGCGGGAGCGAGAGCTTGCTTGCGATAATTTGACGGTAACGGTTACTCGTCAGCCCCGCATTTACGCTCAGGCATTGCTACAAGTGGCTGTCCGATCTAACCAAGTTACGTTATCAAGCGTAGCTGCGGCCAAAAAACGTGGCTTATCTGATCGTATTCAGCAGATTATTCATCCCGGTCGGGCGCAACGGGGTATATCTGTTCTGCCCTTCCTGCTGCTTCTTAGTACGATTAGTTTATCGCTAGCGGCTTTTTCCTGGTATCAGCCCAAGTTAAATAAGTCAGAAGATGCCCTCCGTCCGCCAGATTATATTGACTACGGTAACCTAGCCTCCCAACTTATGCCACTGCCCCGTCACCTGGCTTATGAGTCTGAAGATAATTACCTAATTGGTCATAGCGATTTCAAGCCGAAGAATATCAGTCCTAAGACCTTCTTCCAAGAATCCACTTTATACTTACTGGATGGGGAAGTAGTAGATGATCCGGACAGTATTAAGCTAAACGCTGTCCGCCGATTTGAAGTATACTACAATCCTTTACCTGCATCCCTACAAAATTTAGCTGATAAGAACTACTCCGCCGTAGTACGCGCTTTCTCCCGAGAATATAAAGCTGCTGACAATCAACAGCCATTTAGCGTTAGCGGTCAGATTACTACTCGGGAAGAAGGAAAAGTTCAGCCCGTACCCGGAGTTAAAGTAGAGGTGAAGGAAAATGGCAAGCAGGCGATAACTGATGCAGCGGGGAAATTCCGAATGCCCGCTACCGATGAAGGAACATTAATTGTTCACTGGCCGAACGAAACCGTTAGCGAGTTGGAAATTAACGGTCGAGAGTTTTTTCATCTGATTGCTCACACTCCTAAGCACCGCCTGGAGAAATACCGGGATAAGCTCCAGAAACGCTTGGCTGAACGAATGAGTGAATCCGCTCTAGAAAGGGACAGGGAAGCCATACAACGAGAGATTAATGCATTGGATAAAGCGATTAACTCGCTACAACAAGATGAACAAGCGGATACGCTGACTAAAGCTATTCCCCAAAAAGAAGCTTCCTCGAGTACTCCCAGTGATTCATTAAAAGGTCTTTTGCCCTCTTTCGCGCCAATTCGCAATCCAAATGAACCATTATATGTTATTAATGGCATTCCTACATCCAAGGAGGATTTTGATGCTCTAGACCCTAACAGCGATATTCTTACAATTAACGTATTAAAAGGAGCATCAGCAATGGCCATTTATGGCTCTCGAGCGACTCACGGAGTAATACTAATTACCACCAGGCAAGATCCCAACCTTCGCCACCTACAAGGCAGAGTATTAGATGAAACCACAGGCAAGCCACTGGCAGGAGTATATGTCACTACCAGTGGCCCAAGTAAAGTAATTCTAACCGATGAACAGGGACAGTTTGATGTCTATGTCTCGAGTCTTGAATCCGCTACCTTGTTATTTGAAAAGATCGGCTTTGCTGCCCAAGAGCTAGTAATTGACTCAAATGACCCCATTCGGGTAGCACTAAAACCAGGAACATCCAACCGGATGCTACGACTTCAACGTGACTTTCCGGAGCTAATGCCCAATTCGCTGTACGTGGTGGATGGCATAGTGAAGAGTATTAAGCAGATGCAGCAGATCGCTCAAACGCAAGTGCTTTCAGTAGAAACGGTAAAAGTGGAAGGCAACCGAGCCGATCAGTTTGAGGGGCTTCCGATAGAAGGAAAAGATCAGGTGATTTTTGTGACTACTAAAGATGCACTTTCGTTAGAAGAGATTACAGAGGACACTGATTCTGTTGACCTTTCCAACTTTCGCTTGCTTGATCCGGCTGATCAGCCACCAATACTCATTATTGATGGGAAAATCTATTCTGAAGAAGATTTCCCTAGTAATTTAGCTCCTAAAGACATTAGATCTATCGAGACTATAAAAAGTCTTAAAGCGCAGAAACGCTATGGTAAAGAAGCGATTGGTGGTGCCATTTTAATCACCACAAAAAATCTTCCTGCTCCTAAAATTGCTAGAGGCACTGTGACTGATTTTATGACTGGCAAGCCCTTAGAAGATATATACGTTAGAGCTAAGGGCACCACGATAGGAACAAAAACGAACCCCGACGGGGAGTACCGTATGAAAATCCCTGAAAATATTGATCAGTTAGAGTTCCATTACAACAACCGAGCGGAAGTAGTAGCAGTAATGGACTGGAGGGGCATAACCGATGTAGAAATACGTACTGATCCATCGGCTAATCTAGAAAACACGCTGTTTGTTATTGATGGTGAAATTCGTAAAGACATTCGCTCCTTTAAGGACGTAGAAGCACTGAATTTAGATATAGAGTATGAAAAGGTTCATAAAGGCCCGTGGTCAGGTATAAGGATGCCCTCCGGTTACCGTAGGGTGATACAAATTCTTACCAAAGATTATCAGGTACCGGTAGCCGACCAAAATATTCGGGGTAAGATTATAGATGAGGGTACTAAGAAGCCGTTGGCCGGAGTTGAAGTATGGTGGGTAAAACCAAGCGGAAATACTTTGTTGGCTCACACTGATGAGCAAGGAGAGTATCAAATCACCTTGACGGAAGAAATCAATACCTTGGAGTATTACTATCCTGGTTACACCACACAGTCAATAACTGATGAACAGCTAAGAAAAGCTCTTCCAATGCAACAGATCATTCCTCTGTGGAATGAGAACAGAATCGAGGATTTTACCAGATGGCTGGTTGTATCCCCTAATCCAGCGGACGATGAAATTAATGTAAAGTTTATGCTGGAAGAATCGAGTTCGGTAGAATTTGAACTACGGGATCAGGAAGGCAACTTGCTGCGGTCGTTAGAGCATAATTATCCTGATGCTGGTAGTAAGGAAGTAACTATTTCCACTACCCGCCTTCCGGCTAGTATTTATTTGCTGCAAATTAGCGTTGATAATTTCTCGGTTACCCACCGGGTTATTTTGGAGTAAAAGGTATAAACTAAAAGTGAATCTTGCCGGATGAGGTTCTGCGAATTCCGGCACCTCCTACCTGTTGAGTGTGAAACCCCAGAATTCGTTTTACTCATCCGGGGATATATTTTTCAGTAGCTTACAATAGTTAATTCTCTATCCCATGGTAGGCCACGTTCATTTCTACTGGCCCAGCCCACTCTTGAGGAACCGGTATATCTAACACCCAGTGAACAGCGTTGATGACTAAGCGTTGAAAGGGTTCTCGGTCAAAGTCGTAGGGATGGCCCAATGTAGTTGTGAATATTTTGCTACCAAAGGAGTTCGTACCCGTCCAGGCTACGGGATGGTCAATAGCCTCCTTATTCGGATTGACCGCGCTACCCATCAACAGCCACTCTGAATTCTCAGTAGGATAATCAGGCAACGTAGTGTAGAGCCAAGAAGCAGCATCAAACTTCTGATCTACTCCGGTTAAAATCGGGTGATCGGCAACATCCTCAATCGCCGAAACCTCAGTAGTAGATTCGTGACCATAGTGCGTGTGATTATGATCGCCGCCCCAGCCGGGAGGGGCATTCAGGGCAAACTCGCCAAAGGCGTTCCAGTTTTCCAGTTCGTGCCCCTCAGGATAATTGAAAGCGTGAGTAGATGTTCGGAAGCCGATGACAGGCTTTCCGGTTTTCAGATAATCTTCAATATGCTTCACCTGATCGGCGGGCAGCCGTCGCCATCGCAGAAAAAATACCGCCATATCGGCATCTTGCAGTGCTTCTAAACCCGGAATATTCTCTTCGGCATTATAATCCGGCGATGATTTGAGCACTACAGTCTTCAGTCCGTAATTTTGCTCTAATTCAGCCGCTAACTTAGGCATGGTGCCTTCACTACTGTACTCATGATCTCCGGTAACAAAGACTACGGTTGGCTGTTCTTCCTCCGGTTCGTTAGCTACCTCTATTTGGCTAGTAGCTTCTTCACCTTCGCTACTGCTAGGAGATGATCCACAGCTGTAAAGAAAGACAGAAGCTATAAAGCAGTGTAAAATTAGACTTCTGATGGATGATAGGTATTGCATGTTTCTAATTGTTGTTAGTTGATTTATGATTGTGAAAAATTAATCCCCCTTACCCCCCGCGCCGTGTCGGCTTCGCCAAAGGGAGGTTTCTAATCAAGCTTCTGAGTAGAAATATGAAACGTCTCTGCCGTTTGCAACTCTCCCCCTTTAAAAAAGGGGGTAAGGGGGATTTATACACTTAATTTTCTAATGGATGTTCTTCTAGTAATTCTTTGGGAGAATAGAACCCGGTTTTGCTTTCGGTAGCCGCCCGTACTTCTTTCACTTTCTCCGGTGAAATGGCTGAAGCTTGATTACCGAACGAATTCCGCACGTAAGTTAGTACCGATGCTAGTTCTTCATCATTCAGCAGCCCACCAAATTGAGTCATCGGTACCTGACCGGGATACTCCTTGTTTAGTACTTTAATTGGTCCCATCAGACCTTTCAGGGTCAGTTTGATCAAACGCTCTTCGCTACCCAGTACCCATTGGGTACCCGCCAACGGAGGGAATTGCGAAGCACTCAATCCACCACCATCAGGTTGGTGACAAGTACTACAGTAGCCTTCTCGACTGTAGATTTCTTTCCCCTTAATAAATAGCTCCCGCTCGGCTCCGGCCAGTTGGGTACTAATAGATTCGTCTTTTTCTTCCTGTATCGAGCGTCCGTTTAAGTGAGCTAAAGCTGTTTCGTAGGTAGACTGTATCCAATCGTCTATCGGCTTTTCACCCGCAGCTTCTACAATAGGTAGCCCTTGCTCCTTGTCTAACCAGGAGGCTGCTACAATAGCTTCCAGGCGAACCCTCCCGTGCTCATCTTGCGCCATCTGCATCAGTAGATCAGCTTGATCTTCTACCTGATGCCCAGTGTAGCGTAGTATCCGAGTAGCTGCTGACCGAACCCGATAGTCTTCCGCTTTGAGTAGCCTGCGCAGTAAATCCTGATTCACTTGATTAAGCCCCCAGCTTACCCATAGTGCTTCTAATAAATGATGTTCGTAGCGAGGGGCATTTGCATCCAGATTTTCTACCCATGCCTCCAGTCGGGAAGGTAACTCAGGAGAGTTACGTCCCCGCAATTCACGGCGAGTACGGTAGCGGGTGCGGTATTCGGGAAGTTTTAGGTTTTCTAATAACTGATCGATACTAGCTCCGACAATTTCAGCAGGCTCAACCAGTGGACGATCGGGATAAGTGATGCGATAAATCCGTCCGTGTACATGGTCACGGTAGGGGTCGCGAGCGTTATGTTGCATATGTCCTACCAGCATGTTGTGCCAGTCTACCAGATAAAGTGAGCCATCGGCAGCAAACTCCATATCTACTGGGCGAAAGTTAGGATCAGAGCTTTGTACCAGATCGTGCCGATGCCGACTCTCAAACCCAGTACCATCGTCTACCATCATATGCTGCTTAGTTCCTAAGAAGCCAATCGTATTATTAATCAGCAGATCGCCCTGAACCTCTTCGGGAAAGTGGCGACTAGAAACGAATTCTAAACCTGAGGTAGGTCGTACCCGGTGGGCATCTTCAATTAGATTGCGGGATTCAGCCGTAGCTACTCCATAGCGAGGATTTACCTCACCCGGCATCATCCAATGCACATCTGGCCCCGACGTATCGGCGTAGAAATCTTGTCCCCATTCGTCAAAAGCAATGCCCCAGGGATTAGGAATAGGCAGTTGAGCTACCCGCTCTAACCGTCGTCGTTGCGGGCTGTAGCGGTAAAAACCTCCGTTGGTAGCCCGCAGCGGGCCGTAGGGAGTTTCTACATTGGTATGCAAAAATACTCCTTCGCCCATGTAAATAGCTCCCGAGGGATCTCCGGTATACGCGCTATGCATATGGTGGGTATCATGATCATCGAAACCACTAAGCAAAATTTCGCGCACATCAGCTTGGTCATCCCCATCGGTGTCTTTGAATAACAGTAAGTCTTGCGGCTGTGAGACATATACTCCCTCGGGGGCAATATCGAAACCAACGGGTAGGTGTAAGCCATCGACAAAAGTTGTTTGTTTATCTGCTTTACCATCACCATCAGTATCTTCCAGAATGATGATTTTATCGTTGGGCTTGCCGTCACCAGGTTTGTAGTGCGGATAGCTCGGCATAGTTGCCACCCAAAGCCGTCCTCTATTATCAAATGATAGTTGTACCGGATTCGCTAAATCTTCAAACTCTTGCTCAGAGGCAAATAGCTCAATTTTATAACCGGGAGCCATCGTGAATTTATCCAACGCATCTTGCCCGTAGAGATACTCATCACTGCCACTAGCTTCTTCCGACTTATAATTAGATTCTACCGGAGGTAGTGGACTCGTTTGGGCGTCAGCAGCTGCTAAATCCATTTCCTTCCCTTGGGTAGCTTGCCAAATAGCTTCATCCCGAATGGCGGTCATCTCCCCAAGCTTCTTAATCTCGGCTGGATAATTATCCGGACCGAAGGGTTCGTAACGACGACCGTATACGTGTACGCCGTTAGGTATTTTGTAATCGTTGTTCCACATCCAGTTCTTCTCCATCACCGCCTCGTGTACTAAAGCTCGGTGCTCTTCAGCTGCTGTCTCTTTTTCGCCAAAAGCCTTATCAGCCAATAAGTCAGCGAACTGACGATAGCCGTTATCAGTTAGCTGAAAACCATCAATTGTTAGGGCAGCATCAGCTTCATCAAACCATTGCTGGGTAGGTTGAAAGACATCTACGAAGTGTACACCATTTTCCGCCGCTACTTCTTGCATAGCTTGAGTATACATAGCAAGGTTAGCATTCTCTTGCGTACCATCAGGAAGATCGTACTGGTCAGAAAGATTTTCAAAAGCGATAGGTGATACAATCGCTAACTGCGCCGTCTGCGATGAGTCACCATTGTAGTTCTGATTGAGGGTATGGTCAATGAATGCATCTAGTTCAGCCCGAAAGTTTTCCAAACCTGCTTCTCCTGAAAAGGCCTCATTGTAACCGAAAAAGGCCAGGATAATATCTGCTTCCAGATTAGTGAGCCATTCGTCGGGAGTTGGATAATGCCCCTCGCTACCTGAATCGTTCGCTAATTCGTCCTGAAACCTCTCGGCTCCCGGAAAAGCCCAAGGAGAATTACGGCTAGAGTGCGGACGAAAGCCAGGGGTATTCCCCGGATCAGCCATGTTGCGAATAAACAATTGATGATTAGGATAGCGCAGCTGCATTTCGGTTTCGAAGTGACCAAAGTGCATCATCCGGGAGGCTAGGTTGTTACCAATAAGAACAATGTGGGAATCTTTTTCTACCGATAGGCCAGAAGTACCGGAATTGGAGCAACTGCTCAGTCCGATGGCTATTATGACCGCACCTAATATACCGAATACACCATCGGCAAATTTCTTTTGAAAGGTTATCATCTAATATTGTTGTGTTTTCGGTATTTATCTTACCGCGACTCACAATATACAACAGTTCTGGAAACCATAAAAAAAGCCGGTAGATTTTAGAATCGCGCTGGTCAGAACACCTTTCTTCTTTATAAGCTACGGTGAGGATATTATTTCTCCTCACGAAACTTTACTACACTTTGCCGTTCACGATTTACCGTAAGTTGAGTAACGTCAGGGCGAGAGTAGTGTCCGGAAGGATCAAAATTTTGCCGCTCTTCTCGAATTTTCTGATGATCTAAAGTTGCAGTAAATAGCCCTTCTTCTCCCACCTGTGGTTCCAATAGCCACTTTCCATCAGGCGAAGCGACACAAGAGCCCCCGTCGGTCAGATACTCTTCGCTGTTTTCTCTGATCTGTTCCGCTTGAGGAATATCATCGGGAATATCTGTCTTCCGCATTAGTGCTGATACTGAGATCACATAAGAGCGGGCTTCTTGGGCAATAAAGCGGGTGATATCTTGGGTGTTTCTTATAGAACCCGGCCAAACCGCTACGTGTACGTCTTCGCCCTGAGCGTATAATGCAGCCCGGGGCAGTGGCATCCAGTTTTCCCAGCAGTTTAGCCCTCCCACAGTAAACGCTCCCAACGGATGCACCCGCAGTCCGTGACCGTCACCGGACGACCAAGCCAATCGCTCGTCGTAAGTCGGCATCAACTTACGGTGTACCGAGCCAATTTCCCCTTCAGGATTGATGTAGACCAGCGAGCAGTAAACACTGTGCCCACCCCGATCAGTCGCTCGTTCAATGCATCCAAGATATACCGCAATTTGCTTTTGCTGCGCCAGCTTTTGTAGTTCTTCCAGATGCTCCGCTACTACAACTGCCTCACGAAGATAAAGCGCGTGTAGCTCCTTTTGAACGGGTGAGTTGAATTGAGCACCATTCGTTCGCTCCAACCAAAACGGATAACCGGGAGCCAATGCTTCTCCAAACGCTACCAACTGGCAGTTTTGATTGGCTGCTTGGCTTACGTAATCAGCTACTTTTGCCAGCGTTGCTTCCCGATTTAGCCATACCGGAGCAATCTGGGCTAATCCAACGGTGAGTTGTTCATCAATTGTCTTCATACCTCACTTACTTTACTTTTGTAGTGTATATCTGATAAACCACGTAGTTGTTCAGCGGCCATCTCGGCGGTGATATCACGTTGGGGGTCGCCGAGCATTTCGTAGCCGACCATGAATTTCTTTACGGTGGCGGAGCGGAGCAAGGGGGGATAAAAATGATGGTGGAAGTGCCATTCCATGTGATCTAAACCGTCAGTAGGAGCTTGGTGAATACCTGCAGAATATGGGAATGAGGTCTCGAACAGATTATCGTAGCGGGTGGTCAGTTGCTGTAAAATTTCAGCGTAAGCGGTTTTTTCTTCGTTAGTAAACTGCAAAATATGCTGAATATGCCGTTTGCTGATGATCATAGTTTCGTAAGGCCAAACTGCCCAGAAAGGTACTAGTGCCACATAATACTCATTTTCCAGTACAATTCTCTCCTGCTGCTCTAGTTCTAACTTTAGATAGTCTGCCAGCAAACTGCGCTGGTGACGTTGATAGTAATCGCCTTGATGTTTTCCTTCCGTAGCTGGTTCATTGGGAACGGTGCTTTGCGACCAGATTTGCCCGTGCGGATGTGGGTTGCTACATCCCATCATCTTGCCTTTGTTCTCAAAAATCTGCACGTAATTTACATTCGGATTCGCTCCCAGCGTGCGGTACTCATTCTGCCAGAGTTCTATTACCTTTTCAATGTCGGCTACCGTTAGTTCGGGTAAAGTGAGATCGTGGCGGGGTGAGAAACAGACTACCCGACAAATTCCAGTTTCGCTATTAGCTCGCAACAACCCACCTTCCTCAAAAGTACCGTTGGGGCTTTCTTGATTGAGGGCGGCAAAATCATTGGTAAATACAAAAGTGCTTTTGTAGTCTGGATTTTTCTTTCCGCCCGCTCGTTCATTACCGGGACACAAGTAGCATTTGGGATCATACTCCGGTCGTTTTTCTTCCTCCGATTTTTCTACCTGTCCTTGCCAAGGCCGCTTAGTACGGTGGGGGGAAACCAGGATACACTCTCCAGTTAGCGGATTATAACGACGGTGCGGGTGATCAGTAAGGTTGAAGCTCATTTTAATAATGATTGATGAGTAATGACTGATGATTGATGCTACCGTGGCGCAGACGAACAAATAATGCTGTATGTAATTCTAGGGTCACCATACATTAGTCATTATTCATTCATCATCAATCATTATTTCGGTTCCATTTACGATATCAGCAATGTAGACTTCTAAATGTAGATTGAATTTCTCTTTATATGTTTGAGCAAGTTGGTTGGCAATACGATCAATTTCAGTTTCTTCAATTAGGTTAATAGTGCAGCCACCAAAGCCACCGCCCATCTGTCGTCCGCCTAAAACGGCTGGTTCGTCGCGGGTTTGATTAACCAGAAACTCAGTTTCGGGTACTGTTATTTCATACTCGTGCTGCATACCGTGCTGCGACCCGTACAGCTTCTGACCGAAGGTGGCTAAATCTTGATTCGCCAGTGCCTGACAAGCATCTAGCACCCGCTGGTTTTCTTTTACAATGTAAGCACAGCGACGATAGACTACTTCATCAAAATGCTCCTGATACTTTTCCAGCATTGGCAGCGTGGCATCCCGCAAGCTTTCTATATTTTCGCTTAACTTCTGTAAAAGAGCAACTCCTTCTTCGCATTGGCTCCGGCGGACATTATACTCTGAGTCGACTAAGGAATGCTTCACCGCACTGTTGAATAACACCAATTTGTATCCGCTAATATCTGCCGGATAGTACTCATATTCCAACGAACGACAATCTAGCTTTAGGGCATGACGATCTTTGCCAAATACGCTGGCGAACTGATCCATAATCCCGCAGTTCATTCCTACAAATTCGTTTTCGGCTTTTTGCGATAGTTTTACCAGATCAACTTTATCAATACTTAGATTAAACAATGTATTTAGACCTACCGCCAGGCCACACTCTAAAGCTGCTGACGATGACATACCTGCTCCTTGCGGAATATTTCCCCCAAAAACACAGCTGAAGGCCGGAATCTGATGACCGAGTTGTTGTAGTTGATCCACTACTCCCAATCCATAATTCGCCCAGCCCTTCTCTGATTTTTGAAAGCTTTGCGAGTTGAAAGAAATGGATTCGTTCAGGTCAAGTGCGTATAAATGAGATTGCTCATCGGAGCTAGGAGCTAAAGCAAAATGGATTTCTTTATCTACCGCTGCCGGAAGTACAAAACCCAAATTATAATCCGTATGCTCTCCAATGAGGTTAACCCGACCGGGGGAGCGTACTAGCAAATAGGGTTCGCCGTAGCGGGACTCAAATTCAGATCGTATCGTTTGCTGATTCATTCTAACTACATTGACTAGAGCGTATTTTAGGATATTTTATACTTCGTTGGTCTTGCTTTATATGCTTTTACTATTGAGTCATCCCACACTTGGGCTTCTATATATTTGTCATATTTAAACCTTTTCTCGGCTTGGGATCTTTCCTCAGATGGTAATCCATACTCACTGATCAAATCACTTATTTCGCTTAATAAAAAGATTTGCCCATTACATTCCTTCCGATACGTTGCAAGTTTAGGCTCGTCACTGAACTGAAACGATACCATACTATCGGGATAAGTAAAGCTAATATGTTCGGGGCTAAAATCGGATAGGGGAATTTTCACAACTCCGGGGTTTATATACCAGGATTCTGCCCATTCACATTCTCCTAGTGTAAAATAAAATGGATCATTTCTGGTAGGCTTCCCACCCTTAGATATAAACTGGTCTTTTAACCTCTTTTCCAGAGTAAATCGAAGTTCTATATAATTAGGTGGTCTCTTACTATTCCAGCCCTCCAAGATTTTGCTCTGAATCTCAACAGCTTTCTGATATCCATTTTGCGTGATATTTTGAAAGGAACCATTGCTTGTTTCATAGTAGTGATATAGATATTCTGGTACCATTCGCTACGATCTATAAAGCCCAATCTCAGTGAAACCTGTTAACCAGTTATTTGAAATTTCTACCAGTAAATAGTATACAATGCTGCCAAAATACCGATGATGAGCAGTGCCCCAATGTTGAATTTGGCACTAGTCTTAAATAACCCAGAATCAATCTCCACTGAGTTAGGTTGATCTTTGCCTTTTCCTTCCATCAGACTCATGATAATAATGATAGCTGCTAAGATTAAGAAAACGATGCCCATTCGGTTGATAAACGGTATATCAGGGGTTACAAACTTAAATAGGGTAGAAAGCGGTATGGTTAGAATAGCCGCAGTGAGCGCTGCTTTAGGGGTAGTCTTTTTCCAAAATACGCCAAATACGAAAATGGCAAACACACCCGGCGAAACAAATCCGGTATACTCCTGAATAAACTGGAAGGCTTGATCCAGCACTCCCAATGCCGGAGCTACAAAGCAGGCAATTACGAAAGCTACTAATACCACAATCCGTCCGGTACGTACTAAGGTTGCTTCCGAAGCACTTTTATTGAAGTAGTGCCGATAAATATCCATGGTGAAAATGGTGGACGTACTGTTGGCCATAGAGGCAAGTGACGAAACGATAGCGGCAGTAAGGGCAGCAAAAGCCACTCCTTGCAATCCATTAGGAAGCAAGCCCAGCAAAGTAGGATACGCCCGGTCAGGTTTAATGAATCCAGTATCTGGGTCAGTCATGGTTTGGGTAAAAGTCCCCGCTAATTCCTCATTTTGCACAATCACGTAAGCGGCAATGCCAGGAATTACTACGATTAAAGGAATTAATAATTTTAAGAATCCGGCGAAGAGTACCCCTCGTTGGGCATTGTCTAGATCTTTAGCGGCTAATGCTCGCTGGGTGATGTACTGATTAAAGCCCCAGTAGCTCAAATTCACAATCCACATACCACCAATCAATACGCTAAGGCCAGGTAAGTCCAGATAAGCGTCACGGGTACCTCCCTGTCCGTCGGTGATCATCATCTCACCTTTGTTGATAATCATGTTGAAATGATCGGGCGCTTCGGCGCGTAAACGAGCTAGTCCGCCTAGCACATCGCCATCTCCCACAATTTCCAAAGCCAGATAGGTAGTTACTAGTCCCCCAAGTACTAAAAAAATTACTTGAACCACGTCAGTCCAGGCAACTGCGGTCAATCCTCCGTAAATTGAGTAAATCATCGCGAAAACTGCCAGTCCAATTACGGCGTAGGAAAAAGGAATACCCATTACAGTCTCGATACTGAGTGCGCCCAGGTAGATCACTGAGGTAAGGTTCACAAATACGTAGACCAGCAGCCAGAATACGGCCATTACCGTCCGTACCGTATCGTTGTAGCGATCGGCCAGAAACTGAGGCATGGTGTAGATTTGCTTTTTGATATAGACCGGCAGGAAGAATTTACCAACCACCAACAACGTAGCTGCCGCCATCCACTCGTAAGTTGAGATAGCTAAGCCCAGGGCGTAACCGGATCCGGACATTCCAATAAACTGCTCAGCCGATATATTAGAAGCAATCAGGGAAGCACCAATGGCCCACCAGGGTAGCGAGCGACTTGCCAAAAAGTAATCTTGTGAATCTTTTTCGTGCCCCTTCTTGTCACGCGACACCCATAGCCCCAGTCCCACAATGAATAGGCAGTATACTAGGAAGACAATAATGTCTAAGGTAGAAAATCCCATAATTTGGTCAGTTAGGTTGTTCGAGAGTACAAGTATACTAATTCTCTCTTAGTTTTATGTGTTAGAGTGTTGGTGTGTTATGGTGTTGGTGTTGAAGTATCTTTGAGAAGACAAGTAATTTTAGAAATAACTCGGGTTAAATCAACCTAGATTTCTTTCTAACATCGCACAATGGTCGCCAAGCACTATAAAACTATAGCACTCGAAAACCTGAATATATGAACGCATTAAGATTTTTACTTTTTCTCCTTCTAACCCATCAGGTTTTCAGTCAATCTCTTTCACAGCAATTTTACGAGGATGGTACACTTAAAGCCGAAGGAATAGAAGGTGAACTGGGTAA
>ERZ1740058.999-NODE-999-length-15866-cov-4.762444_pt1 | contig 15866 bp, 12 predicted proteins | sample MGYA00581745_ERZ1740058 | MGnify/ENA primary metagenome ERZ1740058 (study PRJEB43018, sample SAMN04849742) | marine metagenome | isolation source: floating plastic debris | place: Pacific Ocean | collected 2008-08-30 | study: EMG produced TPA metagenomics assembly... | reverse complement strand
TCAAAACCGGGCAGTTTATTCGCGAAGAAGGCCCCCAAGCTCACCTCAAAAAAGCTGGTACCCCCACCATGGGCGGGATTTTCTTCGTTCCCGTGGGCGTATTCGTGGCGATCGCTCTGACTGGTTTTGCCGCACCCGTGATGGCCGTGGGCGCGATGACCCTGGCCTACGGCTTTATTGGCTGGTTGGATGACTGGCAAGTGCTACGCCGTAAGTCCAACAAAGGCATTTCCCCGCGGATGAAACTAGCGCTGCAGATTGGCTTTGCCATGGTGTTTTGTGCGTGGGTCATGGCGACGCAACCGGCGGAACTTACCCGCTTGGTATTGCCTTTGGGACTGAGTCTGCCTCTCGGGATGTTGTTTTGGCCGTTGGCGGGGTTTGTGCTCGTGGCTGAGAGCAATGCCACTAATTTGACCGATGGACTGGATGGGTTGCTCGGGGGCACTGCCGCGATCGCGCTGCTGGGTTTGGGGGCATTGGTGGCCCCAGCCAATCCAGCGCTGATGGTTTTCTGTGGGGCCATGAGTGGCGCTTGTTTAGGCTTCCTAGTGCACAACAGCAACCCGGCAAAAGTCTTCATGGGCGATACAGGCTCTCTTGCCGTGGGTGGGGCCTTGGCGGCGGTTGGCATTTTGAGCGGCAACTTGTTTGGGCTGCTGATTGTTACCCTCCTGTTTTTTGCCGAAACGCTCTCGGTAATTATTCAAGTTTCTTACTACAAAGCGACAAAAGGTCCTGATGGTAAGGGTAAGCGGTTTTTCCGCATGGCACCTTTGCACCACCACTTTGAGCTGTCGGGCTGGTCAGAACTGCAAGTGGTTGGGGTGTTTTACGCGGTTACCGCCAGCTTGGTCACGCTCACTCTACTAGCCCTTTGAACCATTCAATCAACCTCTCAAACTGCTAAACGGGCAAGGAGTGCTAAACTCCCTGCCCGTTTCAGGGTTAAATGAATGGCAGATTGCAATTTTCTCTTCCCGCCCGATTCTTCCGAAGGGCATCGAGACTAGACCTAAAGACGTTCCTACACCGTGAGGAAAAATGAACGTCACCCCCCTTGGAAATTGAGATGTCTTCTCGTTGATCACTGAATCCTGTCAACTATGCCTGATAGTCTGCTGTCGTTAAACCAGTTTCGAGTATCCTATCCAGGACAGCAAACTTGGGCCGTCGATAATGTTTCTCTAACGCTCGCACCGGGAGGTATTTTAGGACTGGTGGGCGAGTCGGGCTGCGGTAAAAGTACCCTAGGACGAGCAGCACTGAGACTATTGCCCCAAGGCACTCGCATCGCGGGGGAAGCCACCTTTGAGGGCCGATCGATTCCCGCGATGTCGGCTCAAGCCCTCAGACATTTTCGCGGGGAGGCCGTATCTCTGGTCTTTCAAGATCCGATGACGCGACTCGATCCGCTGATGACCATCGGCGATCATTGTTTAGAAACGCTATTAGCACACGCACCAAAACTGTCAAAATCGGAAGCCAAGGCGCGATCGCTAGCGGCCCTGGCAGCCGTCCACATTCCGGCTGTCCGTTGGGGGCAGTATCCCCATGAATTTAGTGGCGGCATGCGCCAGCGGGTTGCCCTGGCCTTGGCACTGGTGTTAAACCCCAAGCTCATCGTGGCCGATGAACCCACAACCAGTCTGGACGTTACCGTGTCAGCGCAGATTTTGGTAGAACTGACGCGCCTGTGTCGCGAGCGCCATATGGGCTTGATTTTGATTTCTCACGATTTGGCGTTGGTAGCCGAATATTGCGATCGCGTCGCCGTCATGTACCGGGGAGAACTAGTGGAACTAGGGATGTCTCAGCAAGTGCTCCAGCATCCCCAGCATGACTACACAAAATCGCTGCTGCAATCAGCGCTCGATCTGCAACAGGCCGCCATTCGGGAGGAACGGGCACCGACCGCTGCCCCGCTGTTAGAAGTGGAAAACTTGACCAAGCACTATACCTTGGCGACCAATCCGATTGCGCGCCTATTGGGCGGTCAGACCAGTCAAGTCATTAAAGCGGTTGATGGCGTTTCGTTTAGCCTGTACCACGGCGAAGTATTTGGCCTCGTGGGTGAATCTGGCTGCGGCAAGAGCACCCTCTCTCGTACCTTATTGCAGATTGTGCCTGCGACCTCTGGCCAGGTACGGCTGCTCGGTCAAGCTATCACTGGCCTGACTCGGGCAGAACTCCAAAAACAGCGGCGTGACATGCAGATGGTGTTCCAAGATCCCCACGCCTGCTTAAATCCTATGATGACGGTGGGGCAGGGCATTGGTGATCCCCTGCGCATTCACAAATTAGGCACAGCCGCCGAAATCACGCCAAAAGTGCGCGCCATGATGGAGCGCGTCGGGCTGACGCCGATTGATGAGTACATCGATCGCTTTCCTGGGGATCTATCGGGAGGACAACAACAGCGAGTCGCGATCGCGCGGGCCTTGATCACCCGCCCTAAACTGGTGATCTGCGATGAGCCCGTGAGCATGTTAGACGCCAGCATTCAGGCTCAAGTGCTCTCCCTCATGCTGGAACTCAAAGCCGAATTTGACCTGACCTATCTCTTTATCACCCATGACCTCTGGGTAGCACGCTATTTGTGCGATCGCATTGCGGTTATGCAAACGGGCAAAATTGTCGAAATGGGCTCTACCGAGAATATCTTCAACCATCCTCAGCACCCTTACACCCAAAAGCTGCTAGCCGCCGCCCCCCTACTGGCTACCCAAACTCAATAGAGTCCTCCCGTCGCTGGCGTGCCGAAGCCATGACCGCCAACCAGAGAACCCGCTGAGGCCGGCTCATTAACCGGCAGACCGAATTAAACTCGTCGCGCGGAGGATGCGACCTGGAGGGTGCCGACCTCGCTCGACTCTTTTATCTAGGACTGACGCAGTTGATCCGATTTTGGCCACTGTATCCCCAAGTCTGAGGTAATCGGATTCAACGTTCCCCAAACCTGGGGAATTGAGGGGGGCTTTCGCGTCAGTCCGACGATCAAAAGCATTCATTAATTTCGCTGGCGCGAGAATTGAGATAGTCTTCTCGCGACATGTCGATTTGAGCCTGTAGGTCAACAGTGTCCAAATCGGCGGCAGAACTGCTGCTACCTTCAACGCTAGAGGCAGTTGTCTCGTCAACCTCAGCTGCGGTCACCTCATCAGTGCCGCTGGAAGCCTCTGATTCTGGTTCGCTGGCACTGACTTCAGAAGGCGATTCTTCATCTTCCGGGTCAATTTCAAGGAAATCTAAGCCATTGTTGAGGTCCAATTCAAGTTTGAAATTTGAGTCAGCAGTGGCTGGACTAGAGTTCACAAACGAAGTGTCGTCAGCGGCAGTTCCGCGACTGAGCGCCAAGGAACCGTTGGCAACGCACAGAGCGCGAGCGGGCTCGGCCACCCCAGCGATCGCCCCTACTAAAACTAATACAGAGAAGACGCTTAACCGAGTCATCATTCACCTCCCATCAGAGATTGCTTGTGACTTTCAGCTACGATGCCAGGCTTGGGTAATGCCTGCACTCAAACGAGCAACTAACGGTAACCCTTAATATTTTGGCAAAACTGGTGAGTTTTTATTGTGAACCCAAATACTAAATCAATGACGTCCACATAGGACACTTCGTTGCATTGGCATCAGCCGTCGGCAGCGATGTCATAACTTTTGCCGCTACCATCATGAAACCTGGATATAAGGGGCGATCTAGTATCCGTTCAAGGATGTGAGCTTAACTCGCAACTTCAAGCTAGAAAACAGCCGAGAACAGAACAGATTTGCCCTACTCTACCCACAGCATCGCTGAGACGATTGTCCAGTTCATCGACTAGGGACAGGTCGAGACAGGATTGCTGCACTGTTCGCCCGCCGCTAACCAGCCCGTTGCGTCTGGGGCTTCTACCTGTAGCCAATTGCCGGTACAGCCTAGTAAGGTGACTTCTGAATATTTGGGGATTTCTGCTGTGACCATCGCGCTGCCATCGGGCTCAGCGTACAGTGTCGTCGGTGCTTCCGGATCGTTGATATCCAAGCTGGTGGTGCTAACGCCCAATAGTGGCGCATATACCCAACCAGGTCGCTGTAGCTCTTGTTGGTCTTCACTCCAGGCTTCGTTGATCAAGAACCACTCATCCGTAGCCCCCACAATGGTGACTTCGATGGGGGTCGCCGTGGGTAATGTATCTTGGACGGTAAATTCGCTACTCGGGCCGCCGCGCACATTCAAACCCGCAGGGTCAGTATCCACAATGAAAGCAGCGGTAGAGCACGACTGGGCAGGCGTTGCTGCCGCTACTGTGGCGTCCGCAGTTGTCGACGGGCGCGCCGCCTCGGATGTCTCTGCTGTGGGCGCAGTCTCAGAAGTAGGGGTTTCGCTAGAGGGTGCTGCTGTCTCTGCCGTATCTTCAGCCACAGGAGCATTTGCCTCTGGGGCCGTCTCTGGGGACGATTGGCAAGCTACGGTCAGCAACAGACAGCTAGCCGTTGCGCTACTGCACAGCACTTGGTTCCACCGCATCCAAACCATGCTTTCTGAACCTCCTAATAGGGATGGTTTTTAAGTGAAGCAGACTTTATGGCAAAAGTGGCATAAAGATGACACTTTTTTAAGGCCCGTAACTGGAAGCCTTAATTGCTCTACCAAGGGACTCGATTGACGCAAAACAGTGCTGTAAAGTGTGGATATGTATGAAGAAGACGAACTCAAAATCATTGATCCAGATGCTGAGTTTGACGATCCGCTTGATCATATTGCTCCAGCGGGAGAAGCCAGCGAGGAACCTCAGGTTGATCCAGAGGAGATGTTGCAGTTGCTAGATGCTCCTCAAGCACAGCAGCGCATGCTGGCAGCACGAGCATTTTGTGAACTCGAAGAACCGCGCGCCGTGCCTCGTCTGATTGCGTTATTGAAAGATAGCTGTCCCTTAGTGCGGGTGAGTGCTGCCTATGCCCTAGGGCGTAATACAGATTCAACGGCGATCGCGCCACTGGTTGAGCAACTCCGCGACTGGAATGGTTATGTCCGCAAAGGGGTGGTTTGGGCCTTGGGCAACAGTCATACTCCTGAAGCCTTAGCGCCATTGATTGAGGCCTTGAAAACAGATATTCCGGCAGTGCGGTTGTGGGCTGCGAGCGCCCTAGCCCAGATGATTAACGTCAATTATGAAACTGTGGTCGCGGCTGTGCCCCCCATCATTGAAGTAATGCGTCGTGACCCAATTGCTGCCGTACGCAGTAATTGTGCCTGGGCCATTGGTCAGCTTTGCCGCGAGCTCCCTTCCAATGTAGTGTATGCCACAGCGATCGATGCTCTCATCGAGACCTTTGCTGAAGAAGCAGATCTCGGTGTCCGCGAGGATGCGCGCACAGCCATCCTGAATGTCGGCGATCCCCGTGGGTTACAAATCATCGAGGAGTTAGAACAAGACGGTTGGTTTTAAGCTGTCTGTAAGTAGGCAGGCGTTATTAAATCGCAAATGATGTAGGTTGCGGTTGAGGAACGAAACCCAGCACTCGTAAGGATTTCGTCACCATAAGCTGGTTCTAAAAAAGATTCAACCCACCTACTTACCGATCATATTCTGAGTGCAATTACTGGTCACACCCGTGCTTCTAGAGCCGCAATATAATTGTCAATCTTGTGGTCTGAAAAGCGCCGACTAACAATCCGCCAGGTCCATCGTGAGCCTAGCTGCTGTAGTTCAGACACATGTTTATAGCTTTGCCACTTTCGGGGCACGCGGGTAACCATATCCCACCCATATACAAATCGGTAGCTATTGGGTACCCGCCGATTAAAGGAGGACACCATAGCAGCATTGCCCACACGAGGTGAACCGTAGGTGTACAGCTCAATGGACTGACCCGTGTGTTGAGCAATGTTGTATTGCACATCCAGCGCTGCAATGGTGGCGATCGCACCGCCCAAGCTATGACCGGTAAAGGTCAAAGGGGCCTGAGGAAACGCCCGTACGACTTCTAAAAGGCGATTACGCACGGCAAAGTAAGCCATCATAAAGCCGCGATGAAAGCGCACATCAGTCTCAGCAGGATCACCATAGAGATAAATCTGCTGTCGAAACTGAAAGTTGTTAATCCAATCCAGCCCTTTTTCGGTCCCCCGAAACACGAGGTAAATAGATTGTGCGGAAGGCGAATAAATCACTGCCGCTTGTGTATCGGTCTGCCCGGCATCATCACTTTCGATCAGGGTTGCCTCTCCCCCTGGAATACTGTCGAAAACAATTTCCTCGAACCCTTCATAGATTTCTTTGCTGAGTCGGGCACAGAGTAGAGCGACATTGTTATCTAACATGGAGGGCACCTTCAAGAAAAACGCAACTCATTAATCCCAAATTTGAGGCTTGGCTCATTTAGCAGCAAGAGGCTGGGAGCCTGAACTTGTGAGTGTGAGTTTCATTCTGAACGGTAGCCTACAGTTAAAGAGAATAGCTTGACGGTATTGTAAAAGTTGACCGCTTAACGACTTTACTCAATTAGCGATGGCTTACGTAGTTAAAGCCGATTTTGGCCCCGACATTCCCAATTCTGGTGGAGTTGGATTCAACATCCTGAAAATTTAGGGAATTGGGGGAGTTTTTGCGTAAGTCCTATTAGCAAAGTGTTAATGAAACCCCGCCAGGCTGAAATCTGGGTATAACGTGGCCGTTGCTCCAGCGAGCCACCGGCTGTTTCAGGCAAACCTGAATTCTGCAAGTTGTTTGATCCCAATTATTAAGCGTTTCTCATGGCTGCTATCAATCTTCAATCTCACGCGCTACGAAGGCTACCAGGGCTCAGCAGCGAACACCTTGACCAGTTACATCAGGCAGGGTTGACAACGACAGGTGACTTGCTCAGGGTGACGCAATCGCCGGAACAATTACGGGCGATTGTCACCCAACTTAAACTGCCCCAGCGCTATGTGCAAAAGTGGATTGCTCTGGCAGATTTAGCCAGCTTACCCAGCGTCGGCAGCGACTACTGTGGCTTGTTGCTACACAGCGGCGTGGCTTCAGTCGCGCAATTATCGCTGCAAGCCCCAGGCCGCTTACACACTCAAATCCGCAAGCTGCACACAATGACGATGCGCCGCTCAGACCTGTGCCCCACGCCTGACCAAGTGGTGCAGTGGGTGCGCGAGGCCAAATTGGCTAAAGGTCAATGAACCATTTTGCAGAAAGAAGTGGACGCGATCACCTTAAGCTTTCAAAAATCGAATATGGTGCCGCAATTGAGTAATCCCGTTTTTGCCAGTTTGTCCTGTTCGCGATCAAGATGCCTGCCCTAAGGGAGTCGCACGTAAATAACCTCCCAACTCCCCTGCGACCCATCCACCCTGCCACAGTCTTATCCGGGTACTTTATTTTCAAGCCGATCCCTAACCGCGTTGTATAGCTCGACAAATCTGGGCTGCACTCGCCGCAATGCTTGGCGAGTAATCGGTGGTGGAAGTGACCCTACCATTTCAGTTTCTAGCCCCCCTTGCACCGCTGCTTCCCCGCTCTAGAGAACGGTGGGCAAATTCACTTCGCCCGGTATTAGTTCAGGAGATGGTTAAAGCCGGTGATGCTTTAGCTGATAACGGGGCAGCCGTCGGCCTTCAACATAAATCGGTCAGTCAGCATTGATGAGCCCTAAAGGTAGGGCGTGACATCTTCACCGCAATCATCTGCCAGGTAAGACAATGCCCGAAACCGCAACCCCACCAACTGGTCGTACAGCGGATTCAACTTGCACATAGCAGGAATATGCACAATTTTTTTCTTGAACAGAGTGACGTCTCGCTCAAAAGGACATTGCGAAGGCACCATTTTGCAGATAAAACGAGCCAACCGAGGATCCTTAACCTCAAGCTGGTCGAGCCATTCACGGGCTGGCTTCAAGGGTTCTAGGCTCGGCTCTTCAGACGCTTCACTCTCGGTCAGGGCCGGATCTTTAAGGTCATATAAGGTTGCTCGCACAGAATCCAGCAGCTGATTTTCCAGCCCTAAGGCAGTACAAAAGCTGTGTAGTTTCTGATCTTCTTCCGTTGAGTAGACACCATCTGCCAGTGCCACCATAACCGCAGTACGTAAAAAGGTCTCGGCGGTTTCAGCCTGTTGCCCCAGAGCGTTAGCCAATTCTTCTGATGAGATCGGCTGTAAAGCATCAAAAAAACCAATGTTGGGGGCAAATTCCTCCTGAGTCATGGAGGTAATGAGGCTTTTTTCTTCTTCATCAAAATGTCCGTCGGCCCAGGCAATAGTCAGAAGACCACGAAACCAAACCTTGATTAGCTCTGGGGTATAGGGAGATTCAATCGTACAAGGCAATAGACAACGTCAGGCAGTGCCGCAACAACAAAGCTGAAAGGCGACTCAATTGTAGCTTTATCGACTGTAGAGAGTCAGAATCCTCTGATTCGATTCATAATTCGCAGGTTTGGGATGGTGGCTTTCAAAACGGTTCACCATCAAGAATAGAAAAGAGGGCATAGTCTCCAGTAGTCTCCAGTGGGCTATCGGGTCACGGGTACGGTAGCGCTGAGGCGACAAGACTGATGCAGGGTATGGACAACGTTCTCTAAAACTTGCCTAGGCGTTGTCCTAAAGATGACCCTGTTTGCCCAGTAAACACCCAGAACATCGCTCTGGCTCCATCTCGTAATCCTCGTAGCAGGGGCTCTGTAGCTAGCTCGCCTGACGGTACTGGCACCGGTTCAAAGGTAATGTCATATCGTCCTAAAACCACCTGAGCGATAATCTTTGCCCGCCGCATATGGTAGTCAGAGGTGACAAGATAGCCACTTTCAACCCCTTCGTGTATCAGGTCATTTACTAGGGTGGTGAAATTAGTGACAGTATCGACCGCTCGATAGTCCAAATGCACGCGATCAGGTGCAATATTCGCCTCATGAAATAGCCATTGAGCATATTCTGGGTTGGTACCGGACGATATCCAAACCTCTAAATCAGGGTGCTGGCTAGCGAACTCAGCCGCAAAATGTTCCCTTTCTGCAGCTCCGCCTAAGACCAAGATGGCTTCAGGCTCTCTCATTTTGGTCTTAATTTGACTCTGGCCCAACATCAGCATGGGCACCATCGAGAGTAACAACCATGGACGCCATCGTTGCTTAGACCGCGATCGCCTCTCCATAGAGCAACCCAATAAACATTAAGCGTTTGCGATTTTAATTTTACTCTTTAGGATAACGACCCTTGAAGAAAATGTCATTTCAAAATCATTTCATACATAAAAATGAGTGAATCCACTTTCAACCGTAGATTCACCCGATCAAGAGGCAATACGTTTTCCTCGAACAGAGTCAACTAGCCCATGCTGGCAGATTTGCGTCCCATATCTTTGACCATATTTTTGAATGGCGACATGCTAGGACCTGGGCGGCGACGAGGAGAGCGGTTGAATTGAGGATTGATCAAATAATCAGTGGCAAAGTTCTTTACCGTTGGCACTTCAGGCTGTTTTTCGGCGGCTAGAACGGGGGCAGATGCTGCGGCTGGAGCGGTAGATGATTGAGGATCAGAGGCCGCGACTGGCACAGGCTCACTGGCTTTTGGGGCCACCTTGACGGGCTCCGATTTGGCGGTTTCTGGAGAGGGAGGAGTCGCGGGTGCCGCCGTTTCGTCTATCTCCATGTAAAACTCGCCTTGCTTACCGATGCCAAAGATTTTGGCGATGCCGCCAAAAAAGCCGCCAATAAGACCAAAAATGCCGCCCAAAATTTTCTTTATCAAGCCCATACCAATACTCCCAACTGCCTAAAGGCAAGATTTCTCAATTTTACAGTTGAGCGGCAGTGACACATTAGGCAAAGGGCTAACTCAATCAAAAGAGATCTCTAGGTCAGAAGCACACTACAGTTTGCACCGCAGCACTAACCCTTGCTTAACTAATAACCGCTGTAAACAACCATAAACTGTCGTCAACCATTATTAAGGCTGAGGCTGAATCTCGACAAGATATCTGAGAATCTACTTCAAAAATATTTACTAAAAAGGCGATCGCTCCGAAGGGCGATCGCCTCATCAGCACTAGGTTTTGCAAACTATTCGAACGCTAGTCAGCTGCCGGTAGTAGCTCGCGCTTTTCGCCAGGCTGGATGACGACTTTGCCAGAGTCGTCAACATCGACAGAGGCGGTATCGCCCTCCTGTAAGCGGCCAGAGAGAATTTCCTCGGCTAGCGTATCTTCTAACAGACGCATAATCGCTCGCCGTAGTGGTCGCGCCCCATAACTGGGGTTGTAGCCTTCTTCCACCAAGCGTTCTTTAAAGCGATCAGTGACTTCCAACTCGATGCCTTGTTCAGATAGTCGACCAAAGACTTCTCGCAGGAGAATGTCAGAGATTTCTTTGACCTCGTCTTTTGTGAGTTGACGGAAGACGATAATCTCATCCAGACGATTCAAGAACTCCGGACGGAAGTATTGTTTGAGCTCTTCGTTCACCAGGGAACGAATCCGATTGTACTGAGACTCAGCTTGATCATCTTCGAAGTCAAAACCGAGACCGCCGCCCCCTTTCTCAATGACCTTAGAACCAATGTTTGAGGTCATAATCAGCAAGGTGTTCTTGAAGTCCACCGTACGGCCCTTGGCATCAGTCAGGCGGCCATCTTCCAAAATCTGCAACAGCATGTTGAAGACATCGGGATGGGCTTTTTCAATCTCGTCAAACAGCACCACAGTGTAAGGACGACGACGCACTGCTTCAGTTAGCTGACCGCCTTCGCTGTAGCCGACATAACCCGGAGGTGAGCCAATGAGTTTAGAAACCGTGTGACGCTCCATGAACTCAGACATATCCAAACGGATCATAGCCTCTTCGGAACCAAAGAAGTAAGCGGCCAAAGCCTTGGTCAATTCAGTCTTACCGACGCCCGTTGGACCCGAAAAGATAAAGCTTGCAATGGGTCGATTGGGGTTCTTGAGTCCGACTCGAGCCCGACGAATTGCCCGAGAAATTGCTTTCACTGCTTCGTCCTGACCAATCAACCGCTGGTGGAGAGTATCCTCCATATGCAGCAGTTTCTCAGACTCAGATTCAGTCAACTTGCTGACAGGCACCCCAGTCCAAGAGGCGACAATCTGGGCAATATCATCCTCACCGACGGAAGGCATGTCACTCCCGTTTTCGTCCTCAGCTTTCTTGCTTTGAGCAATGCTGCGAATCTCGGCTTTGATTTCCATTTCGCGATCGCGCAGCTCACCCGCTGTATCAAAGTCCTGAGAGCGAACGGCGTTATCTTTATCTTTGAGAACTTGGCGCAGTTCCTTATCCAACTCTTTAGCGGCTGGGGGTAATTGAGAGTTGATCAAGCGCACCCGAGAACCCGCTTCGTCAATCAAGTCAATCGCTTTATCTGGCAAGAATCGGTCAGAGATGTAGCGATCAGACAACTTCGCCGCTGCTTCCAAAGCATCGTCAGTAATCTTGAGCTTATGGTGCTGCTCATAGCGATCGCGTAAACCATGCAAGATTTCGATGGTCTCTTCAATGCTGGGCTCCACCACCATTACGGGTTGAAAGCGACGCTCTAAAGCGGCATCACGCTCAATGTGCTTGCGGTACTCGTCTAGGGTTGTGGCACCGATGCACTGCAGCTCACCTCTCGCCAAGGCTGGCTTCAAGATGTTCGCCGCATCAATGGCACCCTCAGCTGCACCGGCGCCAATTAAGGTATGCACTTCATCAATCACGAGGATGACGTTACCGGCAGAGCGAATCTCATCCATGATCTTTTTGAGACGCTCTTCAAATTCACCCCGATACTTGGTGCCGGCAACCAGCAACCCAATATCAAGAGTGACCACCCGCTTTTCTTCTAAAATATCGGGAATGTCACCGTTGGTAATGCGCTGAGCTAGACCTTCTGCGATCGCCGTCTTGCCAACTCCAGGCTCACCAATCAGAACTGGATTATTTTTAGTGCGTCGACCCAGAATCTGAATAACTCGCTCAATTTCCTTTTGACGGCCTACAACCGGATCCAACTTACCTTCGCCCGCCATTTGAGTCAGGTTCGAACCAAACTCATCCAAAGTCGGCGTCTTAGTGCGCCCTTGGCTACCACCAGAAGAAACTTCGGCCGTTTCTCCCAACATCCGAATCACCTGCGTGCGCACCTTTGATAGGTCAACACCCAGATTCTCCAACACGCGGGCAGCGACGCCCTCCCCTTCGCGAATCAGCCCTAACAACAGGTGCTCGGTGCCGATGTAGTTGTGCCCTAACTGGCGAGCCTCTTCGAGAGAAAGCTCTAACACTCGCTTGGCGCGAGGCGTAAAGGGGATTTCAACGGCGACAAATCCGGAGCCGCGACCAATGATTTTCTCAACCTCAATACGCGCATCTTTTAGATTTACGCCCATCGACTTAAGCACTTTGGCGGCGACGCCCGTACCCTCTCCTATAAGGCCAAGGAGAATTTGCTCTGTACCCACAAAGTTATGCCCTAGACGACGGGCTTCCTCTTGGGCAAGCATGATGACTTTAATAGCTTTTTCTGTGAAGCGTTCAAACATTAGTGGAATTCCAAATACCTGCTGGGCGCTGGTTACAGTGATTCTAGCACAGGGGTATTGGCGGTCTGTGGCACTGGACACAGTGGTGAAAACCGCCCATTCTGCCAGTTCCGTGTGATATGCAACGAAAACGCCAGGTCAGCCTGTTCTTAAACTTTCATTGTGTTCTCTTAATTTTCTGCGACACTTTTCTGGGGGTGAACATCATTGAGTCGGGGCCTACGGCGCGCGCGAAGGCGTCATGGCTAGCGGTGCTGGGGATCAGTCAGGCTGACCTGCTGCAGCCGTTGACCTAACTGTTGCTGTTGAGTTGATAACTCAGCTCGCCAGGTGGGCGATTGCAATTCGCTCCGCCAAAGAATCAGGGCGCTTTCATCATCGGCATAATAGCGTCGTCGTTCGCCTGCAACGCGAAAGCCCAATGACTGATAGAGCGCAATAGCTACCTGGTTGGACTGGCGGACTTCTAAGGTGGCGTGGGTGAGCCCGCGATCGCTGGCGGCTTTCAACAAATGGGTCAGTAACCAGCGCCCCAATCCTCGTTGTTGATAGCGGGGATCAACCCCCAAGATGGTGATGTGAGCTTCGTCTAAGATGGCCCACAAACAGCCAATGCTGACAATATAAGGAGTGCCGTCAATCGTCACTTCAAGGACGAGTAAATCGCTGTTGGGACTATCAATTTCCCGACTGTAGGCAGCTTCGTTCCATAACCCCCCAAAACATCGATGGTCAAGTGCAACGACATTCGGTAAATCTGGAAGCGTGACGGGGCGGCAGAGAACGTGCATAGGTCAAGCTCAGCACGTAAGCAAGGACACAGTCGTCGATTGTACACTAGTGTTTTGGGCTGCTCTGGCTAATCTATAATCGGCTGGCCCGTTTTTAACTTGTTCACCCCAGATTTGCAAGGTCTATGGTTTCTACAGTTGATTCTCCGCGCACGAGCCTGAGCTATTTGACGGCCCATGCAGCCACGTTGTCAGCTCGGAGTTTTTCTCCTAATCAAAATCTATTGCCGCTCACTGCTGAGGTGGCGGAAAATGACCATCTAGTCGTTGGTGGCTGTGATGTGCCGCAGTTGCTTGAGCGCTATGGCTCTCCTCTTTATATTTTGGATGAAGAGACCCTAAGGGCCAGTTGCCAGCAATATCGCGATGCGATGAAGCGCTATTATCCCGGTGAGTCGTTAGTGATTTACGCCTCTAAGGCGTGGAACTGTCTGGCCGTCTGTGCCATTGTCAACCAAGAAAATTTGGGGATTGATGTTGTCTCTGGTGGTGAATTGTTAGCGGCGGTCAAAGCCGGCGTGCCCAGCGATCGCCTCTACTTTCACGGCAACAATAAGTCAATTGAGGAACTGCAGCAGGGCCTCGAATCAGGTTGCCGTATCGTCGTGGACAACTGGTTTGAATTGAAATCTCTGAGCGCACTGGCACAGTCAGCTGAGCAGACGGTATCCATTTTGTTGCGGTTAACTCCAGGCATTGAATGTCATACCCATGAATACATTCGCACCGGGCATCTGGATAGTAAGTTTGGCTTTGATCCCGTCCAGGTTGAAGAGGGCTTTCAGTTTGTGGCTCAACAGCCACAGTTGCGCTGCCTTGGGCTGCATGCCCATATTGGCTCTCAAATCTTTGAATTGCAGCCCCATGCAGATTTAGCTGGGGTCATGGTGCAGTGGCTGCAGAAGGCTGCAGACCGCGGCTTACCCGTTACTGAGTTGGATATCGGAGGGGGCCTGGGCATTTGCTATACCGAGGCAGATGATCCTCCCAGTATTGAAACTTGGGTCAAAACAGTGGCGGAGGCGGTGGCACAAGCCTGCCAAACTCAGGGCGTACCGCTGCCCAAGTTGATTGCGGAACCAGGGCGATCGCTGATTGGTGCCGCTGCGGTTACTGCCTATCGGGTGGGTAGCCATAAAACAGTGCCGGGCATCCGCACTTACGTCGCAGTCGATGGCGGAATGTCTGATAATCCTCGTCCAATCACCTATCAATCGGTGTATCGAGCCTTAGTGGCTAACCGCATGTCTGCCCCCTTAACGGAAAAAACGACTCTGGCAGGTAAACACTGTGAATCGGGTGATGTTGTGATTCAAGAAGCTGATTTACCCGCGCTGGCAGCAAATGACGTTATTGTTGTGGCAGGTACGGGCGCTTACAACTACAGTATGGCTTCTAACTATAATCGAGTTCCTCGACCAGCCGCTGTTTTGGTGAAAGCGGGAGAAGCTCATCTCATCATTCAGCGAGAAACGTTACAGGATTTGATTCGTCATGATTGTCTGCCAGCGGCCTTAATGCCAGCAGATCTTGAAGCGACTGGATAGAACCAGTTAGAATCTTGCGCGATCGGCTTTGTAAGCAATTCCATTGGGGTTTTGCAAGGCCATGGCGCATGAGCGTTACAGAAGATCAAAGCCCGATGTTTGAGGGCTGGTGATCATCTGTCATCCGTTGGGAATGAAGCTACGGCACTGCACATGGGGCAATTCTGGGAGCAAGGGCAGAGCATTCTCGAATTCCTAGGAGGATGGCCACTAAGACTCCTGGATGGAGTACTGGTTGTGCTGTTGGTTTACACCCTGCTCGTACTCATTGGCGAGCGCCGTACGTTGTGGATGGTACGCGGCTTCATTATCTTGCTACTGGCTTCTACCATCAGTCGCAACATTGGGTTAGAGCTTTTAGCCTTTGTGCTAGATAAATTGGTCATTGGGTCAGCTGTGGCCATGGCCTTTATGTTGCAAGGAGAGTTTCGCCGTTTACTCGAGCAAATTGGCCGGGGCCGACTGGGGCAGCTTTTAGTTATTGCTGATCGGGAACTGACTCCCCAGCCTGACAATGTGATTGACGAGTTGGTAGATGCGGTCAAAGAATTATCACAAAATCGCATTGGCGCCCTAATCATTGTTGAGACTGATCGCCCTATCGACGAACGAAATTTTTCGGTGCCGGGCGTCCGGCTAAATGCCGAGGTTTCTCGCGAACTGCTACAGACGATCTTTCAAACCAGTACCTTGCTACACGATGGCGCCATCTTAGTCAGAGGGGCTCGAGTATTGGCGGCAGGGGTTATTTTGCCGATTTCTGAGCGTTCAGCTTCCCGACAGTTGGGCACTCGGCATCGCGCCGCTATGGGAATTACAGAGCGCGTTGAGGGCTGTATTTGCATCGTTGTTTCTGAAGAAACGGGCTCAATGTCACTAGCTGAGGGCGGAAAGCTAAATCGCCCCCTAACGAGCAGTAAACTAAGGGAGTTGCTGAGCGATCGCCTGTCTTTATCCGTTGATCGAGACGCTGTTAGCCCGCAACTGCGTAGTTTAAGCAAGCGTTTGT
>ERZ1740058.998-NODE-998-length-15867-cov-6.254743_pt1 | contig 15867 bp, 16 predicted proteins | sample MGYA00581745_ERZ1740058 | MGnify/ENA primary metagenome ERZ1740058 (study PRJEB43018, sample SAMN04849742) | marine metagenome | isolation source: floating plastic debris | place: Pacific Ocean | collected 2008-08-30 | study: EMG produced TPA metagenomics assembly... | reverse complement strand
GGCATAATGATACTCAAACAGGTGATTGTAGATAATATAAAACAGGCTTACGATAACGCCAATCACCAGCCCACCGTGGAGATAAAAAGCCGTGCGGGCAAAGCGTTTCCACGATTGGGCTTTAGTTGTATCAGTTTCTACGGTGGCGGTAATATAGGCGTAAGCCGCCACCAATGAAGTTATAAAGGAAGAAATAACAAAGAAATGGCCTAGGTCGCCAATAAAGGTATTAATCATAGCAGTCTTATTCTATATCCACCGGTTTCGGCCTACAAATTATCTGTTTTTTCAGTTAGCTGATCTCTTCTTCCTGATATTTAGACGGACACTTTAGCAGTACTTGATCCGCTACAAAATAATCGTTGCGGTAGGAACCAATAACCACTACCTGCTCGGAGCGCAGCAAATCGGCGGGCATAGGTTCGTTGTAAAATACTTGCTGTTCTCTATTGTTTTCATCTACCATCACGAAGGATACGGAGAGCTTATCTTCAGAAGGCTCTACACCTACTACTTCACCCTGAGTGTCTTTCTTTAGGGTACCCACTACATGAATACTTTTGGCGTCTCCCGACTCAGCCATCTCTTGAGCTTCGGTAAAGGTAACGTAAGAGCTGGCATCCCCGGCAGTAGACATGATGATGGTAACCGCTACCGCTACTACTATCAGTGCAATAATATATTTGAGTTTCATAGTTTATTAGTGTTATAGTGCTGGTGTGTTAACGAATTATAGTTCAATCGCAGCCACTGCTCATACCGCTTGGCGCGATCAATTTTCCAGCATCCCTTTTCAATTATCAACTGTTAATTGTTCATTACTCATTGCGCCCGGCGCCCGGTTAACTGTCTGAGAGTTCTTTTTCTAATTTACTCACTTTTTGGTCAATACGAATAGCATAAACGATGAGTCCCGAAAAAATCAGGAGCATCACGGCTACTACTACGTATATTTTTCCTTCTTGTCGAAAAGTGTCGGCCATCGCTACTTCATCAGCTGACTGAGCCAATAGCTGTACTACACTAAGAAAGGTCAGTAACAGGCTGGCTACGATTCCGTAGAAGGTCTTCTTCCAAACGTTCATTGATTTTTTGTTTTACGGTATTTAATCGAATACGCAGGCTAGTAAGCCATACTCCCATCAATGTCCAACCGACTACAGCCGGATAAAACACCACCCTTAGACTACTATCCAGGTCGTAGGCATTAAACCCTGGATTACCCCCGTTGCCCGGATGCAGTGAATCAGTCATCCGGGGCAAAATAAACAGAAGTGGAATTAGGGTGGAGTAGGCAAAGATGTTGTAGATAGCACTAACCCTGGATCTTTGCTGCTCATCGCTGAAGGAGCTTCGTAGAATGAAATACGCCGCGTAAATCAGCATGGCAATGGCCGCACCGTTTAGCTTAGCGTCGTTGGTCCAGAACGCTCCCCAAGTAAATTTAGCCCACAACGATCCACTTAAGATACCCAGAATGCCGAATAACATCCCAGTGTTAGCGAACTCAATTGCGTAGATATCATGCTTAAGTAGTGGGTTTTGCAAATGTCTAACTGAATAGATTACCGAAGCAGTAAACAGGCCAATCATTCCGAACCACATGGGCACGTGAAAATGAAGGACTCGTATCGCCTCATTTAATATTGGTAAACGAGGTACATCAGCCAGCAGACCGGCCGTGATGGTATATCCGACTAACAGTACGGCTAAAATTTTCCACCATCGTTTTCTCATAAAAGTCATTTTACAACTGATAAGTTTTTACAGGCTGCGACACTCTACGGAATAACACAATATTGACCAATAGTATTCACTGTTTTAGTAAAAAAATCATTGTTACTTGGCTTGGGCAGCCTCGAAGATGGCATCCAGCAAACTGTCTTCCTGTTTGGTGTCGTTTCCGAGTTGCCAGAACATGATGCCGCCCAAGTCTTTTTCAACGGCGTATTGAGTTTTTAGCCGTACTGATGCCGTATCGTCGTACGAAAAGAAGATGCTATCAGTAGGGCTATACAAATACGGTGCTTCAGCCGACTCGTCCCAGTAGCGGGTGTAGCCGTTTTTATTCTCGTACTGCTCCCGAATATCGCGGTAGGACGACCACCCAATGAAAGCTCCCTGGTTGGGCTGATAGAGTCCGTTGCCTTCGGGCGGAACTCCTTACCACGCCCGCCCGTAGAAGGCACCACCGATGACGATCTGCTGAGGATCTACTCCTTGCTCCAGGCAGTAAGCCACGATGCTTTTCACCGAATGGATTTCGTACGCTTCCCGCCCCTGTTCCTTGGCCGCGGCATTCCGTTGCTGGTAATAGTCATAGATAGGTTGATCTCGTACGTCTGCATCGTCAATGGTACCTAAGGCGGTATGATGCCCCGTATAGGGTAGACTGGCCCCTACCTGGTCATAGGTCATCACGTTCATGTAATCGGCGTACTTCATCACCTTGTTCAGTTCTATTTTCTCATAGTAGTACTTCCATCCGGCTGAAGCGAAGGTGAGGGTCTGGGGGCGGTCTAGTTTGTCCATCTCCTCCCGTAGTTCCTTCATCAATAGCGTAAAGTTCTGAGTATCTTCTTCCCGGGCATCTATTCCCGCGTAATCTAGAGCTGGATACTCCCAATCCATATCAATACCGTCTAGCTGATACTGCTCTATCATCCGGATGGTGCTCTGTACGAATTTGCTTCGACCTTCGGCGGTGACCGACATGTCGGAGAATCCACCGGCTCCCCAACCACCGCAGGCCAGCATTACTTTCAACTGCGGGTGATTCTGCTTCTGGTCTACCAGCATCTGAAGCTTTTCACCTGCCTCTTCGTTACTGAAACCCATTTCCCCGTCTATCACTTTGGAGAAAGAAAAAATGATGTGAGTTAACTGGTCTAGGGGAAGCTTTTCGGGTTGATACTCTTTTTCGGGAACGTAATAGGCCATGATAGCCAATGACCGTTCGGTTGGAGGCTGATTAATCCGGTTAAAGTTAATTCCAGAAATGCTGATTAAGGTAAGGATGAGAAAGGGGAAGCTGAGATTAAACATGTAGAAAAGTTAGTAATACGAAGTTAAAGCTACGTTCGCCATAAAAAAGGAAACAGAATATACGAAAGTACGACAACAATCACATTTACGGCAATCAGGATGGTGATCTCATCGTAGCTAACACTGGGAGCCAAGCCGTCAATGGCATTTTTTGAAACTTTTATTACCATCAGCAGCATGGGAATAATAACCGGAAAGCCCAGAATTGCCATTAGACTACTGTTGTTGTTGGCTTTGGAGGCAATGCTAGATACCATCGTCAGCGTAATAGAGAAACCAGTAGCACCTAGCAGCAGATTAATAGTAAACAGTACCGGATCTTTAATCGGGTTGCCCATCACCAATACGTACACGGCCAAGCAGGTAATCGCCAGTGCTAGTAGTAGCAAGATATTGTAAATGATTTTAGATAGAATAATACCCTGCGGACTGGCTACAGTATAGTAGTAAATAGCCCGGCCGGCCCGCTCCTGTATAAAGCTTTTGCCCACTGCGTTTACGGCGGCAAATAGCATAATTATCCAGAACAAAGCATTCCAAGTGGTAGCCTTGAGTACGCCCCGCTGCAAATTAAAGCTCAGATAACAGATAAACACCGCTCCTACCACGTACAGCAAAATTCCATTAAGTGCGTAACGTTGTCGCCACTCCAGTACTATCTCTTTTTTCAGTAACAACTGAATTTCTTTCCAAAGCATAGGTGGGTAAAGTTACGCAGGAAACTGTTAAAGATGGTAGAAAACTTACAAGGGCTGGGACAGCCCCTCCGGTTCGGCCAATTTTTAGTATACTTGCAGCATTATCACCAATCTGAAAAGCTATGAAAGGAATTATCTTAGCCGGAGGTTCGGGCACCCGCTTGCATCCGCTAACGCTAGCCGTCAGTAAGCAACTGATGCCCGTGTACGATAAGCCCATGATTTACTATCCCCTGTCTATCCTGATGATGTCAGGCATTCGCGAGATACTTATCATTTCTACTCCGCACGATATGCCGCTGTTTCAGAAGTTACTGGGGGACGGTGCTGAGCTAGGATGTAACTTTCAGTATGCGGTGCAGCCTAAGCCTGAAGGACTGGCCCAGGCATTTACCATTGGTGCTGACTTCATTGGCTCGGATAAAGTAGCCCTGATTCTGGGAGATAATATTTTTTACAGTAGCGGTCTCTACAAGCAGCTACAGAGCAATAACGATCCCGATGGGGGTGTTGTGTACGCTTACCACGTACACGATCCACAACGCTACGGGGTGGTAGAGTTCGACGAAAACCAGCGGGCCATTTCTATTGAGGAGAAACCCGAGCATCCCAAATCAAACTACGCTATCCCGGGATTGTATTTCTATGATAATCAGGTAGTTGAGATTGCTCGTAACCTGAAACCTAGTGCCCGAGGCGAGTATGAGATTACCGATGTGAACAAAGAGTATTTAGAGCAAGGTAAGCTACAGGTGAGTATTTTAAGCCGGGGCACCGCCTGGCTGGATACTGGTACGTTTGATTCTCTTACCCAGGCTGGGCAATTTGTGCAGGTAATTGAGCAACGGCAGGGACTAAAAATTGGCTGCGTTGAAGAAATAGCCTACCGCATGGATTTTATTGACAAAGAACAGGTAAGGCAACTAGCCGCCAAGCAGATGAAAAGTGGTTATGGTGAGTACTTGCTCAATATTGTTGATCCCAAGATTCTCTGAAAAACTCCTCAGTGTTTCCCGAAAAGAACTCTAGATACGCTAGCAAAGGCAAAATAAAATGCCAAACCACCACGGCTTGGCATTTTTCATTTCTTGATCTATCAAAAGAGTTAAGCGTGGGCTTTGCGCTGCTCCTCAATCGTATCTAATAATTGATTGAAGGGCTTCTCAAACTTCTCTACCCCTTCTTTTTCTAGGTCGTCGGTTACTTTCTCCATGTCAATACCTAGCTCAGCTAACGTGGCCATCACCCGGTCAGCCTGATCCATACCATCGGCCACCTGGTTGGTGGGCTCTCCTCCCTTTTCCAATAGTGCTTCCAGGGTTTGGTCGGGCATGGTGTTTACCGTATCGGGACCAATTAGTGGATGAACGTAGCGTAGCTCTTCGTAGTCAGGGTTCTTGTTACCGGTACTAGCCCACAGTACGCGCTGCTTGCGAGCTTCGTGCTCAGCTAGTTTCTGAAAACGCTCACTAGAGAACGCCTCCTCAAATACTTTATAGGCCTGCTTGGCATTGGCTACTGCGGTTTCTCCCAGTACCGATTTAGCTTTCTCAGCCTGATCAAGCTTATTAGTTATGATGTCTTTTAGCATGGGATCTACCATCACATCAATACGGCTTAAAAAGAAACTAGCTACCGAAACTACGTGCTCGATAGACTCACCTTTTTCCAGTCGCTTCTCTAGCCCTTTTAAGTATGCTTCGGTTACCTCCCGGTAACGCTCTACGCTAAACAAAAGAGTTACATTGATATTAATACCCTCACTTAGTAGTTGGGTGATGGCCGGTAAACCTTCTTTGGTTCCGGGCACTTTAATCATCACATTAGGGCGATTCACCGCTTTCCAGAGGTAGCGGCCTTCTTCAATGGTGCCTTGGGTATCGTATACCAGCGAGGGTTGTACCTCTAGGCTCACACAGCCATCTTCACCGTTGGAAGCGTCGTATACCGGGCGAAACAAATCGGCGGCTCGCTGAATATCTTCTATCGCCATGTTTTCGTAAATCTTGATTCGCTCCAACCCATCGTTGGCGAGTTTTTCAATAGCCTCGTCGTAAGCATCGCTACCGCTAATTGCTTTCTGAAAAATAGCCGGGTTAGAAGTTAACCCTCGTACTCCTTTTTCGGTGATGAGCTGTTCCAGTTCGCCGCTGTTGAGTATTTGTCGGCTCAGATTATCGAGCCATACGCTTTGACCTAGTTGGTATATTTTGTCAAGCATTCGGTTTTCCATAGTTGTCGGTGTTTATTGTCTATCAGTGTATACTAAGATGCATTGGTAAAGGTTAAAAAATTGTCGGTATTATGACGGAATTATCTACTAAAATAACCGCAAAGTTCGGCTTTAGTTGGTCAATTTCTGTTCAAAACGAAAAACCGTATTACTTTCTTGGGTAGAATACGCATTACATACCTGGAAGGCAGACTTTCTACAGTTGAAGAAACGGCTACTTAGTCAAAGACTGGGGCTTTTTCGGGCTGATGATGGAAATCAAACAGCAACTCAGCCTGAGATTGGGTTAGTCGCTCTTCAGATAGTGATGGCAATTCTGACAATGCGAAGAATGCAGCATCCTGGGTTTCAGCACCGGGGGCTACAGTGCCGGCTACATAGCGGCACTGAATAAAAATTTTGTAGGTATAAAACGGGGTAGGCGGGTGAGCGTGACATTTCTTATCCAACACTGCTAGCAGCCGCTCCGGCACTACATCAATGCCCGCTTCTTCCTGGACTTCCTTCACCGCAATCTCGGAAGGAGAGTACCCCACATCGGCCCAGCCACCCGGAACTGTCCAGCATCTGTCAGACTTTTCCTGTACCATCAGCAATTTATCGTCTTGAAAAATAACACCCCTTACATCCACCTTTGGAGTTAGATAGCCCTCTTCGCGATCAAACAGATCGGTAATCTTCTCAAATGGAACATTCGTATAATCAGCCAGAATACAAGCACTCAGTTGGAGCAGTTCCTGATAACGCTCCAGATCGTAGTCGTTTTCGCCGTAGGTAAGTCCGGCCTGGGCGATAGACTGTATACGTTGGGCAGTTTTGAGCCAGTCATGATGCATAATGTACAGTGTTATCGTGGGTAGTGTTAAGGTGTTTAAGTGTTATGGTGTTATTGAGTTCAAAGTTCTGAGTTTAGAAAGACATAAATTCCTTCTGAACTTATTAATTTTAACATACGAACACTATAACACCATCACTGATAGCTAGCGATAAATTGGCGAATATCTTCGTGGCTCCCCATAATGAATAATACATCGCCTTTCAGGATTTTTGTTTCGGGATAGGGCACTCCAATAAAGTGGGCTGATTCCTCTTCGGTATCAGCTTTACGTTTAAGGGTAATGAGATTCAGATTAAATTTTTTGCGGAGATTAAGTTGCACCAGAGTTTGTCCGGTAACTTTTGCTGGGGCCTCGATCTCCACAATTTCGTATTCATCGGAGAGCGAAAGGAAAGCTTTGATACTAGGCTGTAGGAGCATTTTAGCCACTGATTCGCCAACTTTCTTCTCTGGCAATAAAATTTCTTCAATGCCTAGTTTGGTAAGAATGGCCCGCTGTTGCTCGCTAGCCGCCCGGGCAATAATCCGTTTTACCCCTAATTCCTGAAGAACCACGGTAGTTAGAACCAACGCCTCAAAGTTATCGCCAATAGCTACCACCGCGGCAGCTGCCCGGTCTATATCCTGGGCTTGTAGGGCTTTGTTATCAGTAGCATCTAAAGCTACGGCGTACGCCACCTGATCTTTAATTCGCTCTACGTTATTCAGTTCTTGGTCGATGGCAATTACCTCAGCTCCCCGGCTAGCCAAAGTAAGGGCAATAGAAGTGCCCAACTGACCCAGGCCGATGACCGCAAACCGCTGGCTCACGATAATTTTGTTTTCAGATAGGAAACCAGTATGTCGGCCGCTACCGGACATTCGTCTTCCGCGTACTCGCGGTTATTAGGAAACACCAGGTCCGATTCATGCTTGTGAGGTTCAATGTACTTCTCGTAAGCCGGAGCTACGTGGCTGCGGTACATATGGAGAATATCATCCAACGGATAGCCTCTTTCCTTCGTATCACGCACAATACGGCGATGGAGCTTTAAATGTTCCTTCGTTTCAATAAATACTTTCAGATCAAGTTGAGAAGCAACGGAAGGATAATGAAATACAAAGATGCCTTCCACCAGAATAACATCGGCAGGTTTGAATTCCAATATTTCTGGAATCCGGCCCGGATTGTTAAAAGTATATTCTTTTCGTTTTACAGTGTTTCCTTGTTTGAGCTGTTCTAGATCAGCAGCAAATGCTTCGTCATCAATAATGGAAGGCTCATCAAAATTAATATTTCGGTTAGCCGCTTGGTTGTGAACGGGAAGCTCTCGGTAGTAGTGGTCTTGAGAAATCAGACAACTGTGCTCTGATCCTAGCAGTTGATGAACCCAATGCAGGAACTGGGTTTTTCCGGAGCCGCTACCGCCGGTGATACCTACCACGTAGGGAGTGTCTGCCATTAGCTATCGGTGGTTTTGTAGAAAATCAACCAGCTTGTAAACGGCTTTTGCTCGGTGACTGATTTGGTTTTTATCTTCTAAAGTCATTTCAGCAAAACTTTGTTTATAGCCCTGAGGAGTGAATATGGGGTCATAGCCAAATCCGCCCTTGCCGGAAGGAGCTTCGGCAATAGTTCCTGGAGCAATGCCCTCAAAAGAATACTCCTGCTCATCCCGTATCAGTGTGATAACAGTGCGAAACTGCGCCTGTCGATTCTGAGCCCCAGCTAAGCCATTTAGCACTTTAACCATGTTAGCCTGGCTATCTCGCTCCGGTCCGGCGTAGTGGGCAGAATGAACCCCTGGTTCACCTTGTAATGCTTCAATTTCCAGTCCGGTATCGTCGGCAAAGCAGTTAATCTTATAGTTCTGGTAAACAAACCGGGCTTTCTGAGCCGAATTACCCTCTATAGTATCCTGAGTTTCTGGAAGTTCTTCGGTGCAACCAATGGCCTGAAGCCCCACAATTTCAAACGAACTACCTAATAGCTGCTGTACTTCCCTAATCTTATGTGCATTATTGGTAGCAAAGCAGAGTTTCATAATCAGTTAACAGTAACTACTTCAATATCAAACCGCAGAGGCGTAAAAGGGGGAATTTCAACACCTATCGGTGAGTTGATTACCCTTCGCTGAAACAAATCCAGCAGTATTTCTGTCGGAAAAGCCAGTTGGCTCTGGTCATAAGCAGCTAGCGATGGGATAACCACTGTCCCTTTTTCACCTTGCTTCATCTGAGATACGCCAATGTCAAAGCCTGTAATTAACCCGCTGTTACCTGCTGTAAAGCGTAGTAGGTCATCATCACTACCGGTATTGCTATCGAATTCGGTGCCGTCCAGTAAAGTTCCAGTGTACCGTACTTGTACTATCCTGCCGTTTTCAACTGCGATACCATCAGCCTCGCCTTCTTCAGTACGAATATAATATACACCATTAGTAAGACTATCGGCCTCGGTTAATCCATTGTTGGCTAAATTATTTTTGATCTCCTGATCCTCCTCAGTACCTAATTGATCTTCAGTTACAATTTCTACCAGTTGAACTCTCGCCCGGATGATAGCATTCTCCGGAACAACATTCTCTAACGAATATGTGACATACGCAAAGGCTGAAGGTAAGTAGAACTCGTATTCCTCACCAGTTTGCATAGTAGCAATAGAAAAATCCAGTACCGGCAGCACAAGATTATTCTCGAGAAGGTTGGTGGATAATGTAAAACGATAAGTGACGGGTGGCTCACCAGAGTCAGCTAGCCTTTCGTCTATCACTGCACCATCTAATACGGCTATCTGATAGTAGATGCGAATAATATCACCAGAAGTGAGTGAGTCGCCACTCGGATTTTCGGTGAGGACTTGGTAGTAGATATTACCTTCCTGAATGGCGTTGATACCGTTATCAGCTAGGTAGGTCTCAATTTCTTGTTGTTGCTGCTCGAGCAACTGAGTTCCGTCTTGTCCGCTATTATCTTCGGTATCATCGTTACAACCCACTAGTACTAGGGCTGAGAACCCAATGAGCCATCCAGTAAACTTCTTCATATGCTTATTAACAGATCGCCCTGGCTAGTTATTGCTTCACATCAACCAACTCTACATCAAAAATTAAAATAGAGTTAGCCGCAATAGGACCCATACTCTGCGGGCCATAGGCTAGTGGGCTAGGAATATATAATGTAGCTTTAGCTCCCTTATTTAACAAAGCAATACCTTCATCCCAACCGGCTATAACCGCTTGTCTACCCAAAACAAACCCGAACGGAGTACCACGATCATACGAAGCATCAAATGGAGTGCCGTCCAGTAACTTACCTCGGTAGTGAACGAAAACTGAATCACCCGCTGAAGGCTGTACGCCGCTTCCTTCTTCCTCAATAACGTAGCGTAATCCACTGTCGGTAGTTTGCGCATCTATATTGTTGTCTGCCAGGTATTCATTAATTGTTAGACTGTCGGCTGATAGTTGACCGGCTTGCTGAGCGAGCGCATCTTCCTGCTGCTGGCGCATCATTTCCATCTGGTAGGCTTGATAATCCTGAGGCGACATTACATCTTCCACTCCAATCTGGAACGTGATGGGGGCTTCGTTATCGATACCGGGCGGAATTTCTGCTCTGAACGTATTTACGAAAAGCTCTTCCGCGGAAACCTGAAAGTGGGCACTATCTCCCTTCTTCAGCATACCAAAAGCCTCAAAAACCTGACTGCTATCCATATTAGACGCATATTGTACGGGAATAGGACCATCTACTCCAGCGGGAGGAAATAGCAAGGAGTCATTCTGTAGATACTGCATGTTCATCAATAGAAAATCGCCACTATCGGCAGGCACACCTTCTCCTTCAGATAAATACTTGATCTTCAATCCTGATGCGGTTTCGGAATAACCCTCTTCACTGCTCTGGCTACAGGCTGCAAGACCCATAAGAAGGCACGTACTAGCAGATAATATGCTTAAAGATAGAATTCTCATGTTACTGTAATGCTTTTTGCTTTAGATGATTATGATGTAATTGTTCTTTGTATTCGGGTAGAAGTTTCAGGAACTTTTGTAAGGTTTCCTCCAGCGGAAGACGGGACACTCCGCCCGCGGCGTTCTTGTGACCACCACCTTCAAAATGCTTAGCGGCCAGGTCGTTTACCGCAAAATCGCCTACTGAGCGGAAGGATAGCTTCACTACGTCGGTACGGTCAATAATAATAGCCGCCATGCTAATTCCCTTTATTGAGAGAGCATAGTTCACCAGTCCTTCTGTATCGCCCTGCCGAGATTTGAATTTTCGCAGATCTTCCGCAGTAATGGCAAAGTAAGCCGTTCGGTATTCTTCCATTATCACCAGCTTCTGACTTAAAGCGTAGCCGATAAAGCGTAGCCGGTCTACCGAATTATTATCGTAAACCAACTTGCTTACCTTGGATATATCAGCTCCTAAGGCAATCAGATCAGCTACTACCTCATGAACGTGCTGGGTAGTATTAGGGTGGCGGAACGACCCCGTATCGGTCATTACCCCGGCATACAGACATTCAGCCATATCGCCATCAATAAGATTCCGATATCCTAAATCTTTAATAAGTTGGTATAGCAACTCGCAAGTAGCTGCTGAAGCAGTATCCCAAAACTCTATGTCAGCGAAATCTTCTTTGCCGTAGTGATGGTCAATAATCACTTTGATAGCGTTGGCTTCCCGCACGGGATTTTCTAGCTTATCAATACGATTAAGTGAACAGAAATCCACGCAGATAATTACACTGGCAGCAGCCAGACATTGCTCCGACTTTTTTTTCTGGGAGGGTTCACAGTAGATCAGCACATCCTCGTGCCCCTTCATCCAATGAAGAAACTCCGGGTAGTCGGTAGGGGAAATCACCTGTACCTCGTGTTGCTGCTTTTTCAGGTATAAGGCTAACCCAAGTGCTGAGCCTAGTGCGTCAGCGTCAGGGTTCTGGTGAGGAACGATAACTACTTTCTGAGGCGAACGCAGTAGTTCCTTAAAAGCATTAATATTTTGCATTCTATTAAGTCAGGTCATACACCGTGTAGCGCGCTACACTTAAGTACCTCACAAAAGCGGACTGCAAATTTGGGGATATTATCCCTAAAAACAAATTTGGGTCCGGTGTTATGATTTAGAGGTAAGAAGTGGTTAGCTGCGTAGATGTGCGGAATAACCAACTTATTAACAGTTAGTTACGGAATTCCGCTCCACGGCGATTAACCCTATTATACAATTAGTACGAAGATTTAGTTCATTGACTTTAGCGGCGAAAAGACTCTTACTTTTCTATTAGGTTGGAGCATTTATTCTGACGAACTTATCGCGTTTCTTTACGTTATAAATTAAGTTTAATTCCTATAAATTACTTTTGTTATGAACCCGGTACAAGCCCGATCCCGCAGCGTACATATTTACCTTGAGTCTAATCCTAACCCCAATTCTCTCAAATTTGTTGTCAACTTTATGTTGGTTCCGGAAGGAGACAGCTACGACTTTCCGGATGCGGACAGTGCCAAGCACGCTCCTTTAGCGAAAGAGTTATTCGCGTTTGATCATGTGGCTCGAGTATTTTATATGAGCAACTTCATTACGGTAACTAAAGACGAACAAGTAGAGTGGGCGGAAATTCAGGGACCGATTAAAGAACACATTAAGCAGTATCTGGAAGCCGAAAAGCCGCTGCTGGTACCTGAAGCTTTTAGCGAGGAAGAAGGTGATCAGGAGGATGACGAAACCGTACTGAAAATAAAGAGTATTCTGGACGAATACATTCGCCCGGCAGTAGAACAAGATGGTGGTGCCATCGGCTTTCATTCATTTAAGGAAGGCACCGTGAAGGTACTGCTACAAGGTTCGTGCAGTGGCTGCCCTTCGTCTACTATCACCCTTAAAGCCGGTATTGAAAACCTATTGAAAACGATGGTGCCTGAAGTGAAAGCGGTAGAGGCAGAGGGAGTGTAAGTTCTCTTTTGTTCAGCCTGTAAAAGGTTCCCCTACGATATTCTCTTTAATGCAATACATGTAAAAACACGATTCATCGTGTTTTTACCAGATACTGTCTTAAAATAAAAAAGCTCCCAAAGAGGAGCTTTTCATTTTTGTATGAAATAGGAATCTGTTACAGCGAACGTTTCACTTCTTTTTCCTCGAAGCCCTCGATTACGTCGCCCACTTTAATATCGTTAAAATTCTTAATGCTGATACCGCACTCGAAACCAGCGCGTACTTCAGCTACATCATCTTTCTCACGTTTCAACTGGTTAATTTCACCAGTATAGGCTACAATACCATCTCGGATTAATCTGATTCGATTGTTTCGTTTAACAGTTCCATCAGTTACATAGCAACCAGCCACGGTACCCACTTTCGATATTTTGAAGATTTGCCGTACTTCTACATTTCCGGTAATTACTTCTTCTACCGTAGGAGCCAACATACCTTCCATCGCATCTTTAATCTCGTTGATGGCATCGTAGATGATCGAATACAGACGAATTTCAATTTCTTCTTTTTCGGCCAATCCCCGGGCACTGTTAGATGGACGTACCTGGAAACCAATAATAATCGCATCGGAGGCTGAAGCCAATAGTACATCTGACTCGGAAATCTGTCCTACCGCTTTATGAATAATATTAACCTGAACCTCCTCGGTAGAAAGTTTCAGTAGTGAATCCGAAAGGGCTTCTACTGATCCATCCACGTCACCCTTCACAATTACGTTCAGTTCACGGAAAGAACCGATAGCTAAACGACGTCCGATCTCATCCAGTGTAATATGCTTTTTGGTACGTAGCGATTGTTCACGCTGAATCTGTTCTCGCTTAGTAGCAATCTCCCGGGCTTCCCGGTCGGTTTCCATCACGTTAAACTTATCGCCAGCCTGAGGGGCACCATCCAAACCGAGCATCTGTACTGGAGTAGCCGGTGGAATTGCCTTCATCCGATTTCCCCGGTGGTTAAACATGGCTTTTACCTTACCAAACTGAGATCCGGCCAAAATCACATCACCTACTTTCATGGTGCCTGATTCTACCAGAAGGGTAGTTACATAGCCTCGGCCTCGGTCCAGCGTGGCTTCAATAACAGTACCGCTGGCGGGGCGATTCGGATTGGCTCTAAGTTCCAGTAGCTCAGATTCAAGAAGAACCTTTTCTAACAGTTCTTCCACTCCCTGACCAGTTTTGGCCGAAATTTCCTGGCTCTGGTATTTACCACCCCATTCTTCTACCAGAATATTGATTCCGGATAATTCCTCCCGAATTTTATCGGGATTAGAGTTAGGGCGGTCTATTTTGTTAATAGCAATAACGATGGGTACTCCGGCTACCTGAGCGTGGTTGATTGCTTCCTTGGTTTGGGGCATCACGGCATCATCAGCGGCTACCACAATGATAACTACGTCGGTTACCTGTGCACCCCGAGCCCGCATGGCGGTAAAGGCTTCGTGACCAGGTGTATCGAGGAAAGCGATGCGCTTACCGCTATCGGTAGTCACATCGTAGGCTCCTATATGCTGGGTAATACCCCCGGCTTCGCCTTCGGTTACTTTAGAGCTTCGGATATAGTCCAGCAACGAAGTTTTACCGTGGTCAACGTGTCCCATAATAGTTACAATGGGAGCCCGTTCTTCTAGATCTTCCTCATTATCTTCCTCAACCTCAACGGCGATTTCTTCCTTGGCGTCGACAAACTCCACCTCGAAGCCAAATTCATCGGCAATAACGGTGATTGTTTCGGCATCTAAGCGCTGGTTGATAGAAACAAACATGCCTAACGACATGCAGGTAGAAATAACTTCGTTTACACTTACGTTCATCAGTGAAGCCAGATCGTTGGCCGAGATAAACTCAGTTACTTTTAGTGCTTGTTGTTCTTGCGCTTCCTGCATTGCCTGCTCCTCCCGTTCCTTCCGGGCATCACGGCGACGCTCCTGACGGGCTTTTCCGCGTTTTTTGTTGCCCCCACTTAGGCGAGCCAGCGTTTCCTTAATCTGCTCTTGAACCTCCTTATCAGAGATTTCTTCTTTTTTCTTAGCTCCTTTTTTGCCTCCGCCCCGACGGTTATCCTGACGTCCGCCACTCTGCTGCGGCCTGGCATTGTTATCGTCTTTGATACGGCGGCGACGCTTACGTTTTTTCTTACGCTCGTCGGAAGAAGCTACCGGGGTAGCTTTGTCTTTCTTCTTAGGCTCAGAAGGGAGTTCTATTTTACCGACTACATTTAAGCCCTGCAGCTTATCGGCTTTAGCTTTAATAACCTCATCCTTCTGGTGATCTTCTTTTTTCGATTCTTCAGCCTTAGCTTCGGTTGGCTCCGGCGGAGTAGTTTCTGTGGAAGCCGTTGGTTCCGGCTCTTTGTTCTTAGTTTCTTCTTTTACCTCTGGTTTAGTCTCTGTAGTAGGAGCACTTTCTTTTGGAGCTGGAGTTGGTACTTCAGCTTTAGTCTTGGCTGGAGCCGGTGCTTTCTCTTCTACTTCTTTTTCTTTCGGCTTTTCTTCTTTGGCTGCTACCTCAGGTTTAGTGGGCTCAGCAGCTTTTTCTTTCTCTTTCTTATAAGCGGGTGCTTTCTTATTCTTGCCTACTTCATCAAGGTCAATCTTACCCACTACGTTTAGGCCCTGTAGTTTTGGGGCTTCAACTACCTCATCATCATTTTTCTTTTCGACGGCAGGCTGTGGTTTTTCCACTTCCTTCTCACTCTCTTTGGCCTGCTTTTCTTCTCGGGATTCTTTCTCGGCTGCTAACTGCTTAATGAACAAATCCTCTTCCGATGGTTTATCTTGCTGCACGTGTTTGCCGGTAGCATCAATCACCTGGTTTTCTTCCCGACTACCGATAGTAATCCCCGATGCTTCCTCTATGTCCATAGCCGATGAGGCAAATTCCTTCGCCAGTAGGTCGTACTGCTCCTTCGGAATTTTAGCGTTCGGACTACGATCTATGTCGAAGCCTTTGTTGCTGAGAAAATCCAAAATGGTGTTTCGACCCACGTTGAATTTCCGGGCAACTTGGCTCAACCTCATCGTTTTTTCTTCTACCATACTCAAATATGAGTTATTTTTCGCGTTTTAT
>ERZ1740058.996-NODE-996-length-15910-cov-15.000252_pt1 | contig 15910 bp, 7 predicted proteins | sample MGYA00581745_ERZ1740058 | MGnify/ENA primary metagenome ERZ1740058 (study PRJEB43018, sample SAMN04849742) | marine metagenome | isolation source: floating plastic debris | place: Pacific Ocean | collected 2008-08-30 | study: EMG produced TPA metagenomics assembly... | reverse complement strand
TCGGCTGGCAATTTCGTTGCCGATATATTGGCCAATGCCGCCATACAAAGACTGGCCGAGACTATTGGTACATTTAACGGGGTCTCCCGCCTCCGTTTTCAAGGCTTCAGCAACGACTACAATGCTGAAATTATGTCCTCGGGCCTTGCGTTCTAAGAGCTTTTTGCACACGTTATCCATCGAGTAAGGAATCTCAGGAATCAGAATTACGTGAGCCCCCCCGGCAATTCCAGCACTGATGGCGATATGTCCGGCATCGCGACCCATCACCTCTAAAACCATCACCCGACTGTGGCTAATCGCCGTATAAGTGAGGCGATCGAGCGATTCCACGGCGATACTCAGAGCCGTATGAAACCCAATTGAATGCTCTGTCGTGCCAACGTCGTTATCAATGGTTTTGGGAACGCCAACTAAGTTCCAATTACCCTGGGTTGCGAGTTTATTGAGAATCGCCAGGCTGCCATCTCCCCCAATGCCAATTAGAGCATCCAAGCCCAGCAGGTGATAGCCTTCAATCACTTCTTCTGATCGGTCGACTACCGTACCATCCGGCATCGGATAGGCAAAGGGATTGTTTTTATTGATGGTGCCTAAAATAGTGCCGCCATACCGCAAAATCCCCGACACTCGCTTGACATCTAAGACTTCCGCTGCCACAGGACGACTCAATAAGCCCATCGTGGCATCTTGTATGCCGTAAATTTCGAAACCGTAATCACGGGCATGACGGACGACAGCACGGGTCACTGCGTTCAATCCGCCACAGTCTCCGCCACTCGTTAAAATCCCCACACGTTTGCGTCGTGACATGAAATAAATGCATCCAATTCATTTTCATTTGCGTTTTTCATTCTCTACTCGCAGTTTGCACCTATCAACGGGTGCGAAATCAATTGCAACCAAGCTGAGACAACCCCCAAAATAAGGTCAGCCAGTTCAATCGCAGCATTAATCAGAAGAGCTGTTGGGAAATAACAGACAATTGGGGTGAACGACGTGAAGTCTTCCGTTTTTAGTAAGTGCTTAGGCAGCCATCAGGTAAAAGTTCCATAAGCCAGCCGCTGTCAGCATCAAATGGTCATCAAAATCTTTCAGCCGGTTGCGATAAACGGCACTGACCGCCCCATAGCGCTTGATGCCAGCAAAGGCGTTTTCGCACACCACTCGCGATTGACTTAACACTCGATTTTCAGCCTCCTGCTCAGCCGTGAGTTCTCCACCTCGGGGTTTCTTATGGGGCAATCGCAGATTGTCATACTGCTTTTGCACCCCTTGAAAGCCCGAGTCCAACTCAATGGGAATCTCATCCGGGATGCCCCCGATGATGTCCTCCTCGTCATGAAATTTCTTGTCATGAAGCTTACCTTCTCGGGCACGGCTCAACACCAGCACCCGCTTATCACCATTCACCGCCGCTAGGTGCTTCCGGGTATGGCGACGCTTTTTGCCCGAGTAGTTCAGTTGCTGTTGCTCGGGGTCTTGAGGGCGCTGAATCGGGCGTTCGGTGCCATCAATCATCACCCGTTTGACCTCAGGAAAACGAACGACAAAGTCCTCGAGGCTGCGCAGTTGTCTCTCGGGCAAGGCCAGTTTCTCGCCCAAAGCGGTTTCTAGAATCGGTTGTAGACGATGCATCCAGTAGTGCGCTTGGGCTCTATCGAAGTCGAACAACAGTCCGGCTAAGTCGAAAGTGGGGTAACACTTGAAGTAAAACAGGATGAAGAACAACTTATGCTGGGCCTGACGCAGCCGTGCTTTGCGGCCAGCACCGGGGGCACGCTGACGTTGGCGCTGAGGCAAGCTCTGCTCATAGACTTCGCTGAAGGTCGGCAGCAAGGCATCAAACGCCTGACGGTTCAAGCCTGTGAGGGCTCGCAGCAGTCGATTTTGGTTGAGTGCTCGTTCAATATTCAACATCGCCTAGCTTCGTCAATTCTGCCTTGATTATCCCCTATTTCCCAACACGTCTAGAGATCACGATCGCGCAAAGACATGAGGTTGGATGCTCACCCCAGGCAAGGGCGATCGTCCCCCTCATTCACGCATCATCCTTAGCATGATGGGATATAGCGGAATGCGGAATGCGGAGGTCGGAATGCGGAATCGAGAAGCTTGTCAAATCACAACTTCAGCAACTCAACCGGCAATCGGCAGACGAATGCAAAACTCAGTCCCCTCACCTAATGCGGACTGCACCGTCAGGGTGCCACCATGTTTCTCTTCCACAATTTGGTGGGCGATCGCCAAGCCTAATCCGGTGCCCTGTCCAACACCCTTCGTGGTGAATAAGTGGTCAAAGATTTTAGCTTGCACCGCTTCAGACATGCCTTGACCATTGTCGCCAATCGATATCTGCATCTGCTGCTGAAGGATGGCGGTGCGAATGGTAATTTGCTGAGGATGCGCTTTGAGTTCTGCCAGCGATCGCGTTTGCGCCATTTCATCAAACACATCGATCGCGTTGGCCAAGATGTTCATAAACACCTGGTTGAGTTGTCCAGGAAAACAGTCAATTTCGGGAACGTCCCCATAGTCTCGCAGCACTTCAATGGTGGGGCGATGTTCGTTCGCCTTGAGCCGATACTTCAAAATTAGCAGCGTGCTATCTAATCCTTCGTGCAAATTAGCAGAGACTTTGTGTTCGGCATCAGCACGGGAGAAAGTCCGTAGGCTAGTGCTGATCAATTTAATCCGATCGGTCGCTCCCTGCATCGAATCCAGTAATTTTGGCAAATCTGCACTCAAAAACTCCAGATCAATGTCTTCCGCATGTGCTTGTACAGGAGCCGCAGGTTCAGGATGATTTTGCTGATAGCAAGCGATGTGTCCCAGCAAATCTTGCACATACTCGGTGGCATTATGGATGCTGCCATTAAGAAATCCCACGGGGTTGTTAATTTCGTGAGCAACCCCTGCCACCAGGTTGCCAAGGGAGGCCATCTTTTCGCCCTGAACCATTTTCAGATTGAGCTGTTGTAGGTCGACATCGGCTTGGTGCCGTTCAATCGCAATGCGGGCCAGATAGGTGGCTGCTTCCATCAGCTGGCGATCGTGCAGGCTGAATTCACCAGGTTCCGGTTGATACATGGCTAGGGTAGCCAGAACCTGCTCGTCGGCCCCTAGAATCGGCGTTGAGGCACAGGCCCGCAACCCAAATTCTAAGGCAACCTGATAATTGGCCCAGAGGGGATCGGTGGCGATGTCGTTAACGGTGACAGACGCCTTACAGTAGGCCGCCGTCCCACAGGAGCCGACCTGAGGGCCAATGTGGATGCCGTCGATCAGGGTATTGTAAGCGGCGGGCAAACTGGGGGCGGCGAGGCTGTGTAATTGTTCGCCCTCTAGCCGCAAAAATGAGCAATAAGCCGGGTGATGGCTTTGGCTTTCGACATACCTTGCGGTCTCTTCTAAGATCTGACCTAAAGGCAGACCCTGGGCAATTAAAGACAAAATCCGCTGTTGCCCATCGGAGAGCGCGACCACCTTGGCTAAATCTTCAGACTTGCGTTGAGCCTCGTGCAGCGATCGCTCTAGCTCTTGGTAAAGTACAGAATTTTGAATGGAAATCGCCGCTTGGGCACATAGAAGGTTCAATAGTTCGACGCGATCGCGCGTGAATGCCCCGACAGTGAGCTGGTTTTCTAAATACAAAATGGCGATGAGCTTACCCTGTTGCAGGATGGGAGTACACAGCAGACTCTTGGGCTGATGTTGAGTGACGTAGGCATCACTGGCCAGGGTGGGGTGGGCAATGGCATCCATAATCACCACGGGCTGTAAACAGTTTTTGACCGTGTTAATCAAAGCCTGGGGCACTGCGCCGCTTTGGGATAACGCCACAGACTCCACCTGCGTGGGCTGATCAACGGTGGCAATGGCCTCAACAAACCACTCTTGCTCACGCGGCATGAGTAAGCAACCCTTGTCTGACCCAGCGGTTTCCAGCACAATACGCAGCAAGGTGGCTAAAAGCTTATCGAGCTGAATTTCGCTCGACAGGATCTGGGAAGTCCGCAACACCGTAGTCAAGTCCAGAGCCGCAGAAATACTGGTGCTACCAGAAGTCGAGGATTGCGTGTCAGATGCGGGTGACATGTCGAAAGCTTCAGCCGCAAACACAGTTTCTGTTGTGGACACAGACGGCTGCTGCGAGTGCATCATGGGCGCGAGCAAGTGGGGATAACGATGCTCTAAATCTTTGACTTTGGCCGTGGCGCCCCATTGGGCGTAACCGTAGTAGGCCTTGGTGAGGTAATCTTGGGCGATTTTTTCTTTGCCCCACGCCAAGTAGAATCTAGCGGCCAGTTCATTGGCCAGCGCTTCTTCCTGGAGATAGCCGTTGGCTTTAGCGCCAGCAATGGCGCGATCGTAGAGTTCAAGGGCATCGGCTTTACTGCCCGCAACCCGATGATATTCGGCTTCGACCAAATCAAACCGGTGTTGATGATTGCACGGAGAACTCTGCGCCCAAGATTGTAAGGCAGCACGATTATGGCTGATCCGTTGCGAGTGAGTCGTCGGCTCCTGGGGCAGCAATTCCGCATGGGTGCCTAGAATTGTGAGGGACTCATAGAAATAAAAGGTGGGAACGATAAACATCCCAGCCAACGAAGCTTCATGCAGTCTGGCTTGTTCGGCAGCTGTTAAAGCGTGTGAAATATTGCCAAACAGATAGTTGAGAATCACCTTATTGCAATAGAAATGGTAAAGTCCAGTCCAATCATTTGCCGTCGCTAATTGAGGAACGACTTCTTGCTCATTAAACGCCTCACCGACAAGAAGAGAAGGATCATCGGTTGGGTAACGCAAGTTTAAAGTCACCTGCCAATAGATCTGACAGTACCTGAGGGCAGTGACTTGATTTAGCTGCGCAAGAACATGGCAATAGGCTTGCACATGAGGCTCTAACTGCATCAGTGACTGCCCCGTAAAATAAGAGCCCAAGCAAATCACTTGAGCACTATAGCCCGCATACTCTAAATCACCAATCGCTAAAGCCGCATGATGGCTTTCTTGTATTAACGGAATGCTTTCTTGAAAATGAAACTTCCAGTGATAGAGATGAGAGCCCACAACCAACTTCGTTTTAGCCTCGATCTCTGGCTCAGAAGACTCTTCCAAAAGCTTAAGGGCTAGTTCACCCACTTGACTGACTGTCTCAATCTCTTTTGCCAAGTTCACTAGGAGAATGCCATAGCAGGCATAGGCATAGGGGGATGAGGGGGCATTTCCATATTGCAGAGACCACTGAACCATTTTCAAAATAATCAGTGGAAACAATGTTTGGTCTGCGATATAGGCAGTCGCGATAATACTCAACAACAGACGCATGACCGCTAGAGACTGGGTGTCAGTCATCTTTGGCAAAGCCGCAATTTCTTCTGCAGTAAATCGTGAAAAATATTTTTGCGTATCTTTTAATTCTTGCTGAATATCCTCTAATAAAATCTCATCTGGGAAAATTACGTCATATTTTTTCAATGCTTCTTTGGCGACTTCCAAAGCTTCAATTAGACGATTTTGTGCAGTGTAAGCCTGGATTTTGATGATATTAACATTGAGTCGATCGAGATCACTTTTGGCATGATCTAAAATAATTTCAAAATATTGCTCAAAGACTTGATTTTCACCACATAAGTAGGCAGATTCCGTAGCCAATTCGTGAAGTTGTAAAGCTAATTGATAATTAGTCTCCCAGTCATCATCTTGCAGCAATTGAATCCCGGCATGGCAGTACTTTAATGCAGCAGCATAGGATGTGGAGACCTTAGCTTTAAGGCCACCCTTTAAGTTGAGGTTAGCTAATGCTTGCTTTTCGATGGAGTCTGTGATTTTGCCAGCACCGGCATTCAATTGGCTGAGCAGATCAAAGATATGGCCCTCCAACGCCTCATCTGGAATGCTGTTTCGAAGGAGTTGTCCGATTTGGTAGTGGGTTGCCTGCTTGTGGTCGTCAGGAATCAGGGAATAGGCCGCTTGCTGAATGCGATCGTGTAAAAATCGATAGGCTGGATTAACCGTATTCTCGCCCTCAGACTGGTCGCTACCCTGAAAGAACTTATAGACCTGGCTGGTCGGTAAAATTAAGCCTTCTTGCAAGGCTTTCCACAATGCTCTAGCGACATTAGCCGAGGATTGTTCTGACACAATCACCAGGGTATTCAAGTCAAATTGGTTACCAATACAAGCAGCGAGTTTTAAGATCTGCTGCGTCTCAGCGGGCAATTTCTGCAGCTGCACCGCCATCAACTCCATCACATCATCGGTGAGGGCAAGCGCGGTTACCTGGGCGATGTCACATTCCCAATGGCGGCGATCGCCGTTAAACGTGATCTGCCCGTCTTCATGCAACGCTTTGAGAAACTGGGTGGTAAAAAAGGGATTGCCTTGCGCTTTTCGATTCACGAGTTGCGTCAAGGGTTGAGCCAGTTCCATCGAACAATTCAACGTGTCAGCAACGAGATGATTAGTATCGTCAGACTCCAGCGGCGCGAGGGTAATGGTATTGACAATGAGATTGACTTTTTCTAACGCCTGCACCGCCATCATCAACGGGTGAACGGGCGAAACTTCATTGTCTCGATAGGCTCCCAGGATCAGCAGATAACCATTGTCATTCATTAACAGTTGCATCAGCTGCAGGGAGGCCGCATCGGCCCACTGCAAGTCATCTAGAAACAGCACCAACGGGTGTTCTTGGGTCGTAAAAACCTCGATAAATTGTTGAAATAGCGAATTAAACCGATGCTGTGCTGCGCTGCCTGAAAGTTGGGGCGCGGGCGATTGTGGGCCAATAATCTGCTCTAAGGTGGGCATCACCTCAATCAAAACCTGCCCACTTTCACCCACCACTTCCAGGATTTTGGCTTTCCAGCATTGGAGCTGGTCATCTGACTCTGAGAGTAATTGCCCCATTAAATCTTGCAGGGCTTGTACAAAAGCCGAGAGCGGAATATTGCGATTAAACTGATCAAATTTGCCTTTGATGAAGTAGCCGCGCTGGCGCACAATCGGCCTGTGCACTTCATTCACCACGGCGGTTTTACCAATACCCGAGAAGCCCGCCACCAGCATGAGTTCAGAGGCCCCGTCGGCAACCCGGTCAAAGGCATCGAGCAAGGTTTGCACTTCGGCTTGGCGACCATAGAGTTTTTCGGGAATCAAGAAGCGATCGCTTAAATCCCGCTGGCCCAATTCAACGTCTGGAATTTTTCCCATAGCCTGCCATTGGGTGAGACAGTGCTCTAAATCATGTTTGAGCCCGAGAGCGCTTTGATAGCGATCTTCAGCATTTTTGGCCATGAGCTTAGCAACGATCGCCGCTACCGGGGCGGGCACCTCAGGATTAACCTGAGCCACGGGGACTGGCAGTTTGGCCAAATGGCAATGCATCAATTCCAAGGGATCTTGAGATCGGAATGGCAACCGGCCGGTGAGTAGCTGATAAAGCGTGACGCCCAGAGAGTAGAAATCGGCCCGATAGTCGATGCCGCGATTCATCCGCCCGGTTTGTTCGGGAGCCAGATAGGCCAGGGTGCCTTCGAGCACGTTAGGACTTTGGATCTCCTGCGTTTCCTTGGGTAGCAGGGAGGCAATGCTGAAATCGATCAGCTTGACTTCTTGAGACTCAGGATGAATCAGCAGGTTGGCCGGTTTGATATCTTTATGAATCACCTGATGCTGAGCGAGGCCATGCAAAATCGTGGCGATTTGCTGAGCAATCTTGAGTATTTGCGTCAGCTCTAACGATTGCTGCTGGCTATATTGGCTGAGGGCAATGCCGCCCCAGTCTTCCATGACTAAGGCATTGCCGCTGCCCAGCGGTTCCAGGCTCAAAGGCTGGACAATCCCCGCAATGGGCAAATTTTTGGCAATCACATATTGATTGCGAAACTGCACCAACTCGCTGAAACTCGGATAGTCGCGCTGCAAAACCTTGATAATCACTGGACGCTGCTGCGCTGTCTGCACTGCCCGATAGACTGCCGTTCGCGATCCCGTATAAATTTGTTCGACGAGGGTATAGCCAGAAATTGTCGGGAATAACGTCTGGGGAAGGCTGGCAGAAAGTGTCATAGATTTAGATTGGCAACAGGATCCAAAATGAGGAGCATGCCTTTAATATTCCCCAGGGGTTTAAGCGATCGCACGTCACAACGACAGCGAGTTCGCCGCATTACCCCCAACAGCGACAGCCAAATCGGGGCATTCAAGTCCCGTCAAGGCATTGTTGAGCGCGTCCGTTGAGCGCGTCTGATCACCGTTCTTGGTTGCCGCTGCTCTCCGTGGGGATCAAAGCCCTGTGCCAATGCCTGTGTGGAGGGCAGTGGGCAACACGGGCAACTTATGGATACCGGGAGTAGGTGCTGCGGCCGGGGATTCAGTGATGAGACTTCTCTCTATCCGCGATGCGATCGCTTGACAGTTCCAGCCGGTTTAACCAGTGTTGATGAACAGTTGGCGCTTTTACTAGATACTCTGGTAAGACACGTCAATACCAAAACGGCATGACTTCACCTGTATTATGCTCGGGAAATGTCGTGATTAAGCCGGTTCATCTAACCAGATTGACTTGTCATTCAACGGCTCAGTAGGCAGGCTTAATGATTTGTAGGATGGGTAGAGCCTCCCAGTCAATAGCCCTCTGGGCATAGCTGTGCTCAGGTTCTGCTAGCGCGTTAGCGTCACCCATGCGAACGTTAGATAATTGCCTTTGGCAAGGCTGCGCCAACGTTTCTCAATCGCCACCGACGTCTACTCAAGTTTAATTGCGTCTCCGACTTACCCGCCAACCTCAATGAGTGCTTCTGCGATTTTTACCCCGTTCAACTTCGTGACGACCAAACCCATGAGTGCTGACGATTTTCTGCCAGAGGGTAACCCACGATCAACCACCGCTTTGCAGAAGATGCTCGCGCAATGCGAGATTTGGGTAAAACAGGGGCAAGGAACCGCTGCCGTTTGGCAGCAGCAGAGTTACTGCTTGGCGCGGCTAAAGCGGTATGACGAGGCCATTGCGAGTTATCAAAAAGCGCTGCGTCTAGAGCCGGATGATCCCAAGGTTTGGTGTAATTTCGGCAGTACCTTAGCGGCGGCAGGCCATCGACGTGAGGCCGTGCACGCCTATGATCGAGCACTCGATTTGGCCCCTACATATACCAATGTGTGGCGACGGCGGGCCAAGGTGCTGTACCACTGTCAAGAGTTTGGTCAAGCGATCGAAAGTTATGATCATGCGCTGGCCTTAGCGCCTACGGAGGCTCGACTGTGGTACGGCAAAGGTCTGGCCACCTATCAGTTAGGACAGCTCGAACAAGCGATCTCCCACTTCAAAACGGCGATCGCCCATGCGCCTAACGAGCTAGAAGCCTATCTGTCTTTGGCCTATGTGTTGATTGATCGCGGCCAAAAAAGTCAAGCATTAGCTTATCTGCAGCCCTGGATCACCCAAGGCCATGAAGATGTCCGCCTGTTGAACTGCTATGCCTATTTGCTACAACAGCGAGGCGAGAGCGACAGGGCTCTCCAATATCTCGAAAAAGCCAGTCAGTCAGGGGCAGAGACGGCTGAAATCTGGTTTCATAAAGGTCTGATTATGACGCGCTTAGGCCGCTACGCAGAAGCCCATGATGCGTTTAGAGTTTCGCTGAGTCTGCAAGCCGATCATACCGATAGTTGGCTCGCCCTAGGCATGATATTGCGTAAGCTAGCTGCGCCAGAAGAAGCGATCGCGGCCTTCGACAAGGCTCTAGCCCTATCTCCCAGCCACCCATTGGCCTTTTTTCATCAAGCCGCCTGCTACGCCATTTTGGGCAGAAATGATTGGGCCTTAGAACATCTCCGCCGCGCCCTTTCCTTAGATGCTGCCACCTATGGGCCAAAAGCTCAGAGAGATCCAATCCTCAGGCCGCTGCAACTGCAGCCAGCGAACCGTGCACAGCTGCTGCCATCAGATTAGGGGCATCAAGACGCCGAGAGGGTGTGATTGCCAACGCGTAATCGAGCCAGGCGATCGTAGAACTTGATGTAGCGCAACGAGATTGAGATGCCCAGCAACTGCAGCTTTTGCGGCCCCGTAATGCCCTGACTCGACAAAATATAGGGCGCTGATCGAAACGGCAACAGCAGGTCAGCCGCCAAGCCGCCAAAAAATCGAGTTTTAGCAAATAGCTGCTTCTGCATCAAAATATAGTGACCGTCAACCACGCGTTTAGTCTTCTTGCGCAAGGCCGCAAACGAAGACCGCGCCGGATGATCAATGCGAGCCGTCTCGGCATACACCAAGGTAAAACCGGCAGCGTGAACGCGTTTACCCCACTCAACATCACCGCCCGATTTCATTTCAGCCGCAAACAGCCCCACCTGATCAAACACGTGCCGATAGGTAAAGACGTTGGCAGTGGCACCATAGTGGTCATTTTCTAGATACTGCTTTTGCGGAAAGGCGAACAGCTTATCGTATAGCTCACAGGCCGTCGGGGCGGCCGGATCTTGCACAAAGACGCGAATGCTCCCGGCCACCAAACCACAATTTTCTACCTTGAGCAGACTCTGAACGCCCTGCTCAAGCCAGTCTTCAGCCGGAATGCAATCGGCATCCGTAAAGGCCAAGACCTGGGCCTTAGCCACCGCCAGACCCTGATTGCGAGCCGCATAGGAACCCGGTTGCGCTGCTACGCATAAGCGCACATGCTCAAACGGCTCGACCAGGGACTGTAAGTCGTCCTCAACGCAGTTATTGACCACCACCACCTCATAGCGGTCTGCAGGATAGCTTTGCCGCTCTAGCGCCGCCAAGCACAACGCCAAACAGTCCGCGTCACGAAAGGTCGGGACAATGATCGAAACGTCTGGAAAATCCATCACTTGATCAACTCACCCTCAAAGTGCCGATGCCGATTTTGCCCTAGTGATTCGTTCTGACCAGTCTACCTGGCTCCGTTTCACGGGGGACCAACAATCCAATGCATGAGCACATAGCGCGATCGCTCCGGTCACACAGCAGCGTCTATAGTCTCGACTCCCTGAAGAGTCCTGTAAAGCGACTCTCAGTAGATTTACTAAAGATTTACAGGATGACGCTCAAATAGCGCTGGGCTAGATTACCAACATGAGCATGAACTTATTTGGAAAAACCAAAAATTAAGTCGAGTCTGTATCGCTAGATCACATCAATATTCAAGATTAAGCATGTAAATCATGACGCAATTTGGTGAACATTCAAAGAATCTATAAATGTGTGTTCAATTCTTCAAATGTGTGTTCAATTCTTCTAGAAAACGTTCATTTTGGGCGTCATCTACCGTCTCTCTACACGTAAGCTGATGATGACTCCCAGTCGTTTAGAACCGCCATTGATTGATCCTTGAACAATTCGACCGACAAGTCCTCAACGCTAACAATCTGGTCATCGCGGATGTTCATCGACTTTTCAAACAGCAGATTTTGGGCAGGGTTGCTATGATGCGTTCGAGCTCAAGGATCGTTAGCCTATCAACATCTCATAAACTTGCTCTAATGCTGCCTTGTCCCCTTAATGTCTCGCATTCTGTTGAACGACTGGAGTTTACAGCCACTCAAATTGGTCAGATGGCGGCGGCTAGATTCCCGAGAAACGGTCATCATCCACAGTTCAGCGTGAGGCTAGAGTAACGGCCTGGGACTGCAAAGCCTGCTAGGGAACAATAATCATGACTGGAGGGTCATAGCTTTACCATTAGATGTCGACCCGGCATAATGAAAAAATCGGTTCATCTAAAACAACTGTTACAGCGTTAGTGTCGGCCAGGTGAAATCCAAAATTTCGTCACTTGCTCTACGCTCCAGAGACTACAGGCATGTGCATCTCGCCATTACTTGATTAGGGAACCTAGAATTTGTGACTGTCGTTTCTATTATTATACCGGTCTTCAATGGTGCCTCAACGATTGTTGAAACCGTAGAATCTGTCGTGAGCCAAACGTTTCAAGACATTGAGATTATTATTGTCAACGATGGCTCAACAGATGAAACATTGACAGTGCTATCTCAGCTTGACGACCCTCGCATCAGAGTTTTTTCATATGAGAATGCTGGCAGTTCTCAGGCTCGTAACCATGGCATCCAACAAGCGACGGGTGAATTTATCACCTTTATTGATGCCGATGATCTATGGTCGCCCGACAAGGTAGAGTCGCAGGTCAAAGCGCTGGAGAACGATCCAGACGCGGGGGTGGCCTATAGTTGGACGACCTTTATGGATGAAACCGGCTGTGTGCTATATCACCAGACCCCAGCCTACGATGAAGGCGATATTTACCCGGCTCTGTTAGTCAGGAATTTTATGTGTAGCGGGTCAAATATTTTGGCTCGCCGTTCAGTGATTGAAGCCGTTGGCGAGTTTGATACGCAGCTCAGCTCAGTGGTAGACTGGGAGTATTACTTGAGACTAGCCGCTCATTGTCGATTTGCACTGGTGAGAAAGCATCAGATTTTTTACCGCAAGTCTTCACAGTCGATCTCGGGAAATCTGCCTCAGGTGGAATCCAACAGCGTCGCCGTGATCAATCGGGCCTTTCAGCAAGCGCCTCAACACCTGCAATCCTTGAAGCACAAAAGCTTAAGCGAACTCTATTATTATCTGGCCAGACAGTACATCAGATACGATCACTGTCGCGCCAACGTCGTCACGGCGCTGCAAAAGATGCGTCAAGCAGTCCGAGAGAATCCTCAGCTGTTACTACAGCGACAAGTGCAGAAACTGTTTGCCAAACTGTTGGTGCTGAGGATAATCCCGCAGAGTAAAGCAGATTTTTTGCCGAACGCTTGGCAACATCAGCCAGCGGAATCCGCACAGCCCAAACCGGCTTCGCCCTCTACCAAGGCGATTTGATGCCAGTCATCGATGAATCGTGACTCGGTGAGTCGTGACCGGCGCGATCTCGCTCAACAGGGAAAGCACTCTAGACAACCGGTGCCCTCGCTGAGTCCTCAGTCCTAGACAGGCGCGGCAGGCGCGGGTGGCGAGTTCTCAAACTTCAGTTTAGAGCGCTTGTAGGGATTGGGAATATCGATCGGATAATCCCCTGTAAAGCAAGCCGAACAAAAGCTTTGGGGGGCTTGGTGAGTCGCCTTCAACATGCCTGCCCAGCTCAGGTAGGCAAGGGAATCGACCCCAATTTTCTCTGAGATCTCATCAACTGACAGGTTTGCCGCAATCAACTGGTCTTGATCGTCGGTGTCAATGCCAAAAAAGCAGGGATGAGTGACCGGAGGCGAAGAAATGCGCATGTGCACCTCTGTGGCTCCAGCTTCGCGCAAGGCTTTCACAATTTTGTAGCTCGTCGTGCCGCGGACAATGGAATCATCCACAATCAAAATTCGTTTGCCGTTGAGCACATCGCGTAGCGGGTTTAGCTTCATGCGGATGCCAACTTCTCGCATCGACTGCGTGGGCTGAATAAACGTGCGGCCCACGTAGCGGTTTTTGATCAGGCCCTCAGCGTAGGGAATATGGGACTCTTGCGAAAAGCCGATCGCGGCGGGTACGCCGGAATCAGGTACCGCCATGATTAAATCCACATCAGCCGGTGATTCTTTGGCGAGTTCTTTGCCCAGGCGCATGCGATAGCTGTAGAGGGTTTCTTCGTTAACGACACTGTCAGGCCGTGAGAAGTAGATCATCTCAAATACGCAGAGCTTGCGATCGGCTTGGTTATCCCACTGTACTGAGGTGAGCCCCGCGTCGGTAATCCAAACCAGTTCGCCGGGCTTAATGTCTCTGACATAGTGCGCGCCGATGATATCCAGACCGCAAGTTTCTGAAGACAGCACATAGTTAGCAGGGCCATCTGGCTGCTCAGGATTGTCCCCCAGAATGCCGAGGACTAAAGGTCGAATGCCATGGGGATCACGAGCCCCAATGATGCCAGCGGGGGTGCCAATCACCAGACTAAATGCACCTCGACACCGCTTAAAAGCAGAGATCGCACCATTGATCCACCCTTGCCCCTCATCAACCGCTTCGGCCATCGCGCAAGCAATCATTTCGGTGTCGGCAGTGCCCAAAAAGTCGTGGCCACTTTCGTGCAGCTCAGCTTTCAGTTCAACAGCATTCACCACGTTGCCATTGTGAGCCAAAGCAATTTTGCCCAGCTGCGTAGGCACAATCGCGGGCTGAGCGTTTGCTAAGTGACTGGAACCCGTGGTGGAATAGCGGGTATGACCAACCGCTGACTGCCCTGGCAGCGTTTCTAAAATCGACTCGTCAAACACCTGGGAAACTAAACCCATATGCTTGTGGGCGTGCATTTCCCCCTGATCAAACGTCGTAATCCCGGCGGATTCTTGACCCCGATGCTGCAAAGCAAACAGGCCAAAGTAGGCCAACGTAGCCACGTCTTCATCGGGAGCATACACCCCGAATACGCCACAGGCTTCTTCGGGTTTATCAGGGCGAGTAGCCTCAGCAGTGAGCGGCGGCTGATTCTCCGCTGGAGAGGGCGATCGCAAAGTCATCTTAAACGGCAGCTCCGGGTGAGACTGAATATCGTCAAAAAATGCTGACACGTAAAATTACTCTCAAGTCAAGACTTGAAAACAATTCCAAACCACATGATAAAGGGTAAGACCAGGAAACGACGAGGGCAGTTTTCTCAACCTTTCCCGTCATTTAATAATTTCTTAATTCACTTCAATCTTATCATTCTGCGGCGATGTTGGCAGGGAGGACAAGGGATCGGCGCGATCGAACAAGATTGGAAAAGCTTTGCTCGCCAATAGAGCAGTCCAACAAAATATGACCCTACTGACAGTGCAATAGGGGTGCCAAGGCTCGCAATCACCGCGACACATTTTTCTCTGCCCTGGCGCTCACGATGCCGCATTGACAGTGGCATCCTGAACGGACAAACCAGTCTGCGACTAGCGGATGGATGTGAGGACGTGCAGCCAGAGCAACGGGCCGACGCCGGGCACTGCTGCCATTTGAATGGGCAGTTTAGCGCGTCGCTTTGGGCTCATGAACGGATTGTTTAGAGGGACTTGCCACCTGCTGTCGATCAGCTCACCTTATGCGGCCTGCAAGCTCTGGGTTAAGACACTTTTGAACAAAGCCAACCCGTCAGTGTGGCCCAAGATGGGGTCAGCGGCGCGTTCAGGGTGGGGCATCATGCCTAACACATTGCCCTGGCGGTTGCAGATGCCCGCGATGTTGTTGAGAGAGCCGTTGGGGTTGGCAGCTTCAGTGATCTCGCCGTCGGGACTGCTATAGCGAAAAACGACTTGCTGATGCTCTTCTAACGACTGTAACGTGTCGGCATCGGCGTAGTAGCACCCTTCACCATGAGCGATGGGGAGGGTAATCACCGCCTGGTCAGCGTAGGCTTGAGTCCAGAGCAGATTGGTGTGATCGACCCGCAGGGGCTGGCGATCGCAGACGAAATGCAGGTCACGATTGCGCATCAGAGCCCCCGGTAACAGTCCGGCTTCGGTCAAAATTTGAAAGCCATTGCAGATGCCAATCACCCAACCGCCCCGCTGGGCATGCTCAACGGTAGCTTTAAGCGCGGGTGAAAAGCGGGCGATCGCCCCACACCGCAAATAGTCACCGTAACTAAAGCCACCCGGCACAATCACTAGATCAGCATTTTGCAGGTCGTTATCTTCATGCCAGACCAGGTGGGTGGGCTGGCCGAGCAGATCGCGAGTGACATAGGCAGCATCGCGATCGCAATTCGCCCCAGGAAATACAATGATGCTGATCTTCATGGAGGCGCGCTCCTAACAGGCGGTGAACGGCTAAACAACAGACTGAACAGATTGGGCAAGCAGGGTTAAGGGGCGATCGCGGGCGTTTTGACCGCCAAGTCAAAACGATAGTTTTCAATCACCGGATTCGTGAGCAATTGATCGCACATCTGATCAAGCT
>ERZ1740058.993-NODE-993-length-16019-cov-6.975069_pt1 | contig 16019 bp, 12 predicted proteins | sample MGYA00581745_ERZ1740058 | MGnify/ENA primary metagenome ERZ1740058 (study PRJEB43018, sample SAMN04849742) | marine metagenome | isolation source: floating plastic debris | place: Pacific Ocean | collected 2008-08-30 | study: EMG produced TPA metagenomics assembly... | reverse complement strand
GGGTAAAGCGTGCCCAGACCATATTGCCCGTTTCCCGGTCATCGTATTGACCACCCACCCGGACACGAGTTTGCATATCGGCTTCCATATCCTGCATGGTGGCATCCACGCTATCCTGAAAGGCATCTAGGATACGACTATCGTTACCGAGTGCATGCAGGACGGAGACCGACTTGGGACAATGGAAGTTAATATCATAGCCGACCCGGCGGTTCGGTCGATTGCCGCCCGGTGTAATCGCCTCACCCGTTTCGGGGTGGCGGTTATCGGCCAGCGCATAGAATTGCTCAGCCTGAACCGACCCGGACAACCCCAGCATCGCAGCAGCCTTGCCGTGCCAATGAGCAGGGAGTTCCTGGTCGTTGAGGTAGTAATCCGATTTGGAGAGGCCATCCTGAAAATAGCTTTTGGCCGCCTCGGCGGAAGTGGAGACAATAATGCGGATCATATAGGTTTAGTGTAGCGCAGAATGATGATTCTGACAAGATTATATTCCTATGATAGGATTGATTATTTACGGCCTTTGGGGAGCTGCGCGTTCCAATAGATTGAGCTGTTCGACCGTCATCTGAACCCCGGTGGTATCCCGCTCCACCCTGACCAGTTCACCGGAGGAACTAAACAGACTGTCCACCCGGATGATAGAAGAAGAGCGGCCAACAATATGATGGAGATGGTGGCGGAAATCTTGGCGGGCTTTGCGTTCACCGAACTGAAATCCAGCCAAAAAAACAATACCGCCAACGGTGAGAAACAAAGCAAGAATTTTGAGTAAGCGACGATTGAACATGGGGTTTGTGGTTTGTGTTGAGTAATAAGTTTTGACCGGCAGAGACTTGGGTTAGGCAAGCGGATACCGGGGGTGAAACAGGGTGAAAGTGAAACGAAAAAGGAACAGGATGGAAACAAAACAAACGACCGTGGTTATGGTAAGTTTTGTTTTAGTGTGTACAACAGACATCTCCCCTCCGCAGTACCCTGGGAGGATTTTGGGGTTAAATGTCGGGGGTTTTGCCCTCGCTTTTTACCCGGTCTTGAATCTTGTCCAGACTCTGTTCCTGTAGCTCGCGTTCATGGCTATATTGCCGCTCATGCCTCTGCCGAGTGACTGTTTCCCGGTGCTGATAGGCAAAGCTTTCATAGCTCATTTTATCATCGAGATAGTCTCTAACCAGTTTATCAAATTCCATCTGATGGCGGGCAAACTGCTGATCGGCTTTGGGATCTGTTTGGGCTTGGTGGTAGCTGTCATGGCGTGCCTTCAACACGGCTTCGGCTACCCCTCTATCAAAAGGTTTATCGGGATGGCTGCGCTGCCAGTCCCGCTTGAGGGTGACTTCCAGTTTGAGCTTTTCACGCCCTTGAATGCCCAAAATAAGGTTCGTCGTTTGGTCATGCTTCCGGGTCGCTTCCCGGAGACGGCGTTCCAGAATGTAAGGTGCTTCGTCCTGAATTTGTGCAATAGCATTAATCTGTCGTCCATGCTTTTCATACTGTCGACCAAGTTCGCGCGCATGAGCGTCACGCATCGCCTGTCTCTGGCTGTTCAAAGCGGCAAGTGCTGGTTCCGTGTCTTTGGTAACATCAGCATGATTAGCGGCAAAGGCTTTATCCTGTTTGTTCATAAAACGGGAATTAGTCCCATAGGCTGACCCCTTACGGTCGGCCTATGGGAAGTGATATTATCAATGATTTGGTTGAGCCTCTTGCGAACCCATTCCGTTAAGTGTGGTAGCTCCATTAGGCGGCGGTGATGCATCCGGTTTGGTACCGCTTTGTTTTTGCATAGCATCGTAAAGAGCTTGGCGCATATCCTGACTTTCTGGTCGGGGAGCCATCACAAAAACACCGGAATGTTCCTCGGGTGGCGCATCGTTGACGAACACCGCTTCCATCTCTTCGTTGAGGATCAGCTTGTCAATCATGTCCAGCACCAAATGCCGCCCTTGTGCATAGCTCACGGATGAACGCCAATAGTAGAATGTCCCACAGACAATCAACACTAGCCCCAGTATTCGAGTAAAGGGAAGTATAGTGCAGACCAGCCCGACCAGGATTGCAGAGATTGGCTCATAAAAGCGTAGCAATGTTTCTTCATGCACCGGATAGCGGTCTGCCAGCCAAGACGGCAGGATTTCATAAAGGCGATACCAGTAAGAACAGCCAATACCCCCAGACTGGCTAAAGCGTTCCATGTCCAGGGTCTTGCCCTGCCGTTTAATCTCGCGCTTGTGGCGGAACGATACAAACAACGCAATGGCGGCAAAGATCAGAATGACGATCTTACTGGCATTCCCACCGCGTACATCCGAATACTGCACGCCGTAGCCCATACTGCGCCAGAGCCAGACCTGCCAGTCGGTAAACCAGACAGTAAAGAACAAGACAATTCCTATTGTGGTAAAGCAGCTTGCCAGTGAGAAGTAACGTTCACCGAACTTGCGGCGGGTGAAAATTTCCACGACCAAAGAAGGCCAGGATGAAAACATAAGAACAAACCCGTGCCAAATAGGACGTAACATATTTTGACGGGTCAACACGAGGTGAAAAGATTTTGAAGATTCCATAGGAATTTAATATTTAAGGTTAGAAAATATGAATAAATGAGAGTGGCGCTATCTGCCTTATCGAGTCTGGTCAAAGATGGTCTTCAGGACATTAGACCCACTGGCCATAAACAGACGGCTGGTTTGCACTGCATAAGCTTCCACCTGATAAAGGTTCTTCGGCCCACCGTTTCGCAGATGGTGAAAATCTTCCGGGCGCACCGCATGGTCAAAGACCTGGTTTTCACCACGAGAGAAATTAACCTCTTTGCCGACGCTGCTACCCTTGTTCTTACGCCAGTAGATTTTTTGACCGATCAGCTCGGCGGCATACGTATTCGTGATGGGATCGTCATTGGCTAGAAAGAACTTGGTATTCAGGTTAGCCAACAGAGCTTTGGCCTTGTTTTCGCCAACTTGCTGCCCCCCGAACGCCTCGTAGATGTTTGGCAAATTTTGACTTAAGAAAACAGAAGCCACTGCGCTGCTACGAGCGGTAGCCAGAAATTCTCTATCATAGTCATAAGCCACGGTTTGGAATTCATCACACCATAAAAACGCTGGTAAGCGCACGGTGCCATTCTTATCGGCCTGTTCGGCGGTGCGTTGGAACATCAGCTTCATCAGCTTCTGTGCCATTACCCCTACCTTATGATAGGTGCGGACAGGCAAATTCACCACGATGATCTTCCCTTCAAAGCATACCTCAGGCGTAATCGTCGTGTCGGTACAAAATAATTTTCGATTTGGTCTACGAATAAACTCAGTGAAGAAGCTGGTAAACATGGAAACCACGATGCCTCTGGTTTTCTCATGCAGATTACAGTATTCATAAAACCAGTAGTTTTCTAAGTTCCGGTAGTCTTCAATCTCGTCCTCCGTCAATTCGCCATTGTCAATGCGCTTGCGAATCCGCAACAGGGCTTGATAACATGCCGAATCGTTACGCCAATCCTCTGATTGGAGCCTTTCATCAGAGGGTGGTGCGGAAATGACAATATCGTAGATCGCCTGAGAGGTAAGCTTATCCCCGGTGAGCAAAAGGGTCTCAATCGGAGCCAACATAATCTTGGTTTGCTCACCCTGCCAGAACGCATCGCCTTGACCAGTGCCGTGACCGCCAGTCTTGGCAACCTGATAGATGACATCCGCCACATTCATGGCCAATCCTGTTCCTGGTCCGATTTGAGTACGGCCAATAAAGTCCAAATAGTTAAAGCGGTATTCCGATCCCGGTTCCATAATGATGAGGTCGTCCAACCGTCCGGTGCGGGCGCAGTAGTTGCGCCATAAATCCACCTCGTCCGGCTTTGCGGTCAGCACCAGTCCGCCTAAGCCGAAACGCAGGAATTGACGTGCCAGGGTTGACCCCGGCCCTGTGGTTTTGCCCGAACCAGTGGTCCCCATAATCAGTGTCCCTTCAAAGGAATCCTTGAGCGACCAATGATCTTGAGGTGAAAATGACAGCACCGGTTCATGTAAGGGGTTTGACTGTTGGGCATACCTCTTCCGTTTTGAGTATTTGTTTTTTCTCATAGCTTTGTGATTTGTGTGAAAGAAAAAGGGATAAAAAGGCGGTGTATGCACCACACCGCCTAAGAGTTCGGGAAACCGCCGGTGGTTACTTCCCGGACAACCACCGGCCAACGAAGAGCAGGATCAAACAGCCGGTTTCAGTACCGACTTTAAGTGGTTAGCGAATTTTGTTGAGAGCCTGGGTACGGGTACCGACTTTTTTGCCATTAACTACGTACCCGCCGTCGGTTTTTTTAACCGACTGTCCGTCACGAGTTGTGCCAGAATTACCACTTGATTGTCGAAGATGCTTCTTGAACGATGAATCAAATGCCATGATTGTTAAAATTTAAAGGTGATAAAATTGATTGATGAAGGTGTGCCGCGCTCATACGAGAAGCGTTCAGGCAGACCGATAACCGGCAGACGCGCTACCAAATCGTATTTGGGTACCCCTGAAAAATACGAGGGTTATAAAGGTTGGAAATAAAACTTACCTCACAAATCTTTTGCAAATTTATAGTCTACTGAGGTTTTGTGTTTTGAGAGTATTTCTTAGTTTCGCCATTTCTAAGAAATTCCTAGAACTGTAACTTATTGTTTATGAGAGACTTTGATCTGGACACCGAATACGGTCTATGCCCCGAGCTATTTATTGAAGTTTATTTTACCATCAAAGACACGTTTTGCGACAAGGTAAACGTGGATGCTGATATCTGGCCAACAGAACATGCGTTTTGGAAACGGCACTGGAAACAGCTTCGTGAAAGCATCAAAGAGATAGACCTATTACCGAAAGACCACAACTATCTCAACAAACTGTATAAAACAGCCCAAGGCGGTGGTGCCGTGACGTTCGATATGGTTATCCTAAATATTCTGGCTAAGTATTGCGATCATAAGAACTTATCTTATCTCATCCAGAGCGATGATATTACTGATGATGCTAAAATCTCGCAAACAGAGTACAACCTAATCCGCGATATTGTTGAGCTTTCTCCCGACTCGAGTACGGAAGAAACACTGTATCATTATGTCGATACTCAGTGGTGGCTCTATTTATATGGGTATAATAGTACTGCCAAGCATCCTATCGTTCGGCTTAAGTTTTTCATCGGGAATCGGGTCTCTGATTTTATCTACGTTCGCGTTGAGAACACAGAAGAGAAAGACCACCCCGACTACATCGGTTATATTGATATTCGCTATAGTACAAAGCATTTCATTGTCTGCAATCTGCGAACCCTCACGAACAACCGTTTCTTGCACATAAAATTTAACATAGAGACAGAAAGAGCAGCAGAGATTTGTCTCGGCCACTACTCGAATTATGATGACAATAACCTGATCAGCGGCACCCTAATTATGCAACAAGCTGATGAACGGTTCAGGGAACAGGAACCCAGTACCTATAACGAAACCAATATAAAGGACGCTGATATCCCACAGGTCATTCAAGACTACTTTCGTGAAAAAGCAATCAATTATACTAAAACCCCTCGCAATATCTTTAGCTTGGACAGACTCGCTAATTGGAAAGATAGCTACGATCAGAGGACCTGACTAATTGTGGTTTAGCCAACTTTGAAAATAAAACCATCTCACTGGTGAACCATCTTACATTAACATCGATTATTTGATAGATTAGTGTCGAGTTTGACAAGGTATATCGACCTAACTATGGAAAAACTATCATTTTCAGGACATGAATCCTTTGTTTGCCGCCAATTTTGGCTGAAAAAAGGAGTGGATTTTGTCCATACCAAGAAGAAATTTAGCCACGCCACTGCCGTTATTGATCTCGGAGTTGGTAAAAACATGGTCTCATCTATCCGCTTCTGGCTAAAGGCCTTTGACCTCGTGGATGAGAACGATGAACCACAAGACATCGCAGAATACCTGTTTGGTGAGAATGGTTGTGATCCTTACTTAGAGGATTATGGAACTGCTTGGCTTCTTCATTACTATCTTATCAAAAATGGTAGAGCTTCAATCTACAATCTAGTATTCAATAAGTTCCGAAAGGAAAGAATAGAGTTCACAAAAGAACAGCTTCATAGCTTTTTGAAAAGGGAGTGCTTAGAGCGGGGATCAAAAAGCTACAACAAAAATACCATTACATCTGATATCAATGTGTTTTTGCGTAGCTACAACAAACCGCAACAGGGTGATAAAATTGAGATTGAGGATGATTTTACCGGTGTGCTGATCGATCTCAATCTTGTGCAGAGGTCAAAACAGAGGAACAATGAAAATAAGCTTATTGATCTGTACAGAATTGAAAGCTCACAACGAAGCGATTTACCCTATCAGATAGTTTTCTTCTCAATCCTAGATAAGATTGGGAGTGAGACATCAGTTTCTATGCGAGAACTTCTAGTTAGTGAGAATTCACCGGGGCTTATATTCGCTATGAACTCTGAGGGGCTTTACAACAAGCTTCTAGAGATTGAACAGAATTATCCAGAAGTTACATATTCAGAAACTGCCGGAAACCAGGTTCTACAACTAAAGTCTAAAATTGATAAATGGAACATCTTGAATGAATACTATGGACTATAAATACGCCCCTTCGGTAAACATCATTCGGGATGTCGATAGTGACCTAAACTATATTCCAACGCCTAACGCGAAGCAGGCTTTCCGTCAAATCGTTGATAACTATCATGCTGGCATAAGGTGCTTCAACATTGTTGGAGCCTACGGAACTGGTAAATCTTCTTTTCTCTGGGCACTTGATCGTACACTCAACAACAAAACATCATACTTCAAGCTGGCTGATGGGCAATTTGATGGCGTGAATGGCTTCGAAAAACTCTCTGTCGTCGGCTCTTACTCATCAGTCGTCTCCTTATTTGCCCAAGAGCTTAATATTAGAAAAAGCGATTACAATGACAGTGATATTATCAATAAGCTTAATAAGCGCTATGAGACGGCTAAAGCCGGTGGCAAGGGACTGCTTATTTCCATAGATGAGTTTGGAAAGTTTTTAGAGTATGCTGCTCAAAACAACCCTGAATACGAGCTTTACTTTGTGCAGCAACTTTGTGAATACGTTAATGATCCCACTAAGAATATCCTTCTCGTAACGACTCTTCACCAAGATTTTAGTTCATATTCCCGTGGGCTATCAAAAAATCAGCGATCAGAGTGGGACAAGATCAAAGGCCGATTAAAAGAAGTTACGTTTAACGAACCTGTAGAGCAACTTTTGTACCTAGCTTCTGAGCGCTTAGCTTCTTTTGATTTTGGAAAAGAAAGCAAAAGCTTTCATTCCTTGTTTGAAGCGATTATCCAGGCAAAGGTATTTCCACTTAAGGACTACTGTACAGAAGACATTGCAGAGAAGCTTTTACCTTTAGATATCCTAGCGGCTTCAATTCTAACCTTGTCATTGCAAAGATATGGGCAAAATGAACGATCACTGTTTTCGTTCATTGAGTCTCACGACCACTTAGGCCTTTATAATTACGAGGAAAAAGAGCACCCCTATTTCAATTTAAGCTGCGTATACGATTATCTCAGCTATAATTACTACTCTTTCATAACGTCAAAATATAACCCTCATTTTACCCAGTGGTCAGCCATCAAATCCGCCACTGAACGTGCTGAAGCACTGCTTGATATTGGATACAATGAAGCCGCTAAGATTATTAAGACTGTTGGCCTACTGAACATCTTTTCTCAAGCAGGTGCCCGAATTGACAAAGAGTTCTTGGAACAGTATGGCAGACTGGCTTTAGGTATCAAAAACCCGGAAAACATTCTAGTTTCCTTAGAGAATGCCAAGATTATCCGCTACGTGAAGCACAACTCTAGGTATGTTTTATTTGAAGGAACCGATTTAGACATAGAACTGGCCATTGATGAAGCTGGCAACCTTATTGAGCATGTTTCAGATGTTACGCGAGCTTTAAATAAATACTTTGAGTTTCCCTACATTCCCGCCAAAGCTGCTTACTATGAAATTGGTACCCCCCGATACTTTGAGTTCAAGATTAGTGAAAGTCCTGTAACCATTACACCTACAGACGAGATTGATGGTTTTATCAACTTGGTGTTTTCTGAGAAGCTTCAAGAAAAACAAATCCAGAAAATATCTACGCAAAATGAAGAGGCGATCCTATACGGATGGTATCGAAATACATCCGAGATTAAAAACCTACTCAGAGAGCTAGAAAAGGTAGAGAAGGTTAAGGCGAACAACCTTGATGACAAAGTTGCAGTAAGAGAACTTAATGCCATCCTGGATCATCAGCGGGCTCTACTTAACCATTATGTGTTAGGAAGTATTTACTCTGAGAACTCATCGGTGATTTGGTACTTCCGTGGGGAAAAACAAGACGTATCAAGTCAAAAATCATTTAACAGAATCTTGTCCTTAATTTGTAAGACAGTTTATTCAAACGCACCCACTTACAAAAACGAACTTGTGAATAAAACCAAACTTTCACCAGCCATCTCTACGGCACGTAAAAGTTTGATCAACGCATTATGTGACAAGTGGAATGTTGAAAGCTTAGGCTTTACCGAAGCGAAATTTCCACCAGAAAAGACTATCTATCTTTCTCTGTTAAAAGAAACTGGTATCCACAATAGCGTGAATAAGTCTTGGTCTTTACAAAAGCCAACTGATGAAAGCTTCCTTGCATTATGGGGCATTTGCGAAGATTTCCTATCCAAATCACGAACTCAGAAGCGAATTTTACAGGAGCTTGTGGATACGCTATCTGCCCGTCCCTTCAAGCTCAAGAAAGGTTTCCTGGATTTTTGGCTTCCAATATTCCTTTTTATCAAAAGGGATGACTTTGCGCTATTTAGTGAGACCGGCTACATTCCCAATCTTTCAAGTGAGGACTTAGAACTGATCGTGAAGAAACCGAAGGCCTTTGAGGTAAAGGCTTTTGATATTGACGGCGTTCGACTCGACCTTTTCAATCAATACAGGCATTTGGTTCAACAGACATCTGAAGAAAAGCTATCGAACAAAAGCTTCATAGAAACCATAAAGCCTTTCTTGGTTTTCTATAAGAGTCTGCCGGAATATGCAAAAAGAACTGGGCGTATTAGTGACGAGGCTGTTTCGCTCAGACATGCTATCGCTCAATCCAAAGACCCCGAACGCGCATTTTTCGAGGAGTTTCCACATGCTTTGGGCTATACCATTCATCAGCTTCAAAGTGATCAGACTTCCTTAGAAACTTACGTATCCAAGTTGCAGGAAAGTATTAAGGAAATAAGAACGAGCTATACCGGATTGATAGACCGCTTTGAACACTTTCTAACTGAAGAAATCATTGGTGGGTCCTTATCTTTCGAGGATTATAAGACTCGACTTCAGAAACGCTTTAAGAAGTTAAAAATTCATGTCCTCTTACCAAAGCAGAAAACTTTTTACCAGCGTATCTTCTCACCCCTTGATGACCGAATGTCGTGGCTGAACTCAATGGCTCAGGCAACAATCGGAAAGCCACTCGAGAACTTCACTGACGCTGATGAGGTCATCCTTTATGAGAAGTTTGCCGGTATGGTTCACGAGCTGGATAACCTCTGTGAAATCTCTGAAGATGATATTGATGTCACAAAGGAAGATGTTTTGAAGTTCGAAATCACTTCTTTTGTAGAGGGCATTCAGAAGAATCTGATCAGAATTCCTAAGTCTAAGGATGGTGAACTTGCAGAGCTCTCATCTAAGATAAAGGCTAAATTAAGTAGCGATAAGCGTTTGAATATTGCTATATTGACGAAACTTTTAAAGGATCAACTACAAGATGACCAATAAAGTCCGTCATGTTCTCGGTATCTCAGGTGGCAAAGATAGTGCTGCTCTCGCCATCTACTTACACAACCTCTACCCTGAGCTGGACATTGAGTACTACTTTAGCGACACTGGTAAAGAGCTGGAAGAAACCTACCAGCTTATCAAGAACCTTGAAATCTATCTCGGTAAAAAGATAACCAGGATAGAAGCGGCCGATCAGAGCCATGAGTCGCCCTTCGATCATTTTCATAAGCTGTATGGCGGATTTCTACCATCCTCCCAAGCCCGATGGTGTACAAAGAAGTTAAAGCTGGAGCCATTTGAAAAGTTTGTGGGTGATGATCCCGTTGTATCCTATGTTGGTATTCGCGGAGATGAAGATAGAGAAGGTTACATATCCAAAAAACCAAATATCCAATCCATCTTCCCCTTTCGTAAAAACATTTGGAGCGAAGATGTCATCTCAAAGGTTCTAGATAACCAATCCATGGACTTGATCGCTAGTTTCTACGGAGGGGAAGCTGGTAACGAGGACATCAATGAAGTTATAACTGTAGTGCAAACGCCGATTAGCCCGAAATTCTCAAGAGGTGATAAGCTCAACAATTTACTTAATCATGGAGTGAAGAAGTTTAATAGGGTTGTATCTCGGTTCTTGCAGCAAACAGACTATCCTCTGGCTTCAGTTAATGAGTTTCCTCTGCTGGGTAATGATGAAGTCCTGATTAGAGAAGATATCTTTAGAATCTTGAGAGAAAGCGGCGTAGGTGTTCCTCAGTATTACGAAAAAATATCTTACGAAGTGAATGGTAAAAGAGGGGAATATGCCCGAAGCCGGTCAGGTTGTTTTTTCTGCTTTTTCCAGCAAAAAATTGAATGGGTTTGGCTATACGAGCAACACCCAGAGCGTTTTAAAAAAGCAATGGAGTATGAAAAAGCGGGCTATACCTGGATGCAAGAAGAAAGCCTAGAAGAGCTTATCCAACCTGAGCGCATACAGCAAATCAAAGAAGATCACTTAAAAAAAATGGAAAAGTTAGCCAGCCAAAACTCACCTTACCTTCTAGACATTTTGGACGAGGCTGAGGGCACCGGTTGCGCATCATGTTTTATATAAGTAAGGAATAATAAATGGAAGTCAATGTAGAGAACTGGCCTGTCAGTAAACTTTGGAAATTAAAGGATCGAATTAATGAACAACCTGAATATCAAAGAGGAGAAGTATGGACAGATAAAAAGAAAAGCCTACTGATTGATTCTATGCTGAGAGGAATTGATATTCCCAAAATTTATCTAAGAAAGCTAGATAAAGGAGATTATGAAGTAGCAGATGGACAACAAAGAATAACCTCAATATTGAAATTCAAAAGCAATGATCTCAAATTGCCCACTCACGTTGACAAAGGATTAGATTTATCAAAAGTACAAGGTAAAGAGGTGGGAGGATATAAATATGAAAAGTTGCCTCAGGAATTAAGAAAAGCATTTGATAACTACAAACTTACTGTCGCGATTGTAAACAATGCAAAGGGCGATGAAATTAGGATTTTGTTTGGTCGTCTACAAGAGGGGGTTAATCTCAATCCACCTGAAAAAAGAAATGCGATAATAAGCTATGTAGGTAGGCATATTGACAATTTTGCGCTTAATCACGATTTTTTCTTGAAATCAAAAATTACTACCAAGAGATACAAAAGGCAAGATTATCTTGCTCATGTAATTACTTTGGTAGCTTATCAAAACAAACAAGACTTAAAGGCTGATCTTATTCTAAAGCTGTATCTTGATAAGTCTTTTGTTATTAGTGAAGCTGAAATGAAAAAAATTTCTGTCATCTTAGATTTTATGCATGAAACAGATATTGCCTCATCATTTCGCATGTATAAAAAATTTCACTTCATAGATATGTTTTGGTTCTTATACTTAAACTATTCTAAAATAGATCAATTAAATCCCAGCCAAATAGCTAAAATATTTGATCAATTTGAGGAGAGAAGACTAGATGTGGCTGACCCTAAAGACCTCATAGATAGCGATGACGCTACTGAAGAAGATCAAGACCTATATGATTACTACATGGCTTTCAAATATAATGGCTCGTCTACTGAAAGTATTGAAACTAGATGTAGAGTTTATGAAAACTTATTTCTAACAAATCAGAGGACGTAAATTATATGTCTATTGAAGATAAAATACCGCCTAGCTTAATTGAAAATTTTCAAAAAGATCGTGCTGCTTATTTTGTAGGTGCTGGTTTATCTGTTGGCGCTGGATTGCCATCATGGAATAGTTTGATGGATGAGCTAATCGAATTAGCAGACCAGCAACCATTTATACCTAAAGATAAAATAGAAGAATACAGAAATCTATCTGGTGATAATAACAACTTCCTATTTTTAGCGGAAGACTTAAAAACTGAGCTGGGTAAAGAACGTTTCTCAAGTTTTATGGAGGAAAAATTCCAAGACTCAACAATCTTGCCAACTAAAAATCATGAATTAATTGTTCAAGCTAACTGTAGCATCATATTGACTATAAATTATGATGCTTTACTTGAACGTGCATATAATAATATTTATAGAGACTGGCCTAACTCCTTTATTTATTCTGAGAGTAAGTATGCAGCAAATAATTTCTGGAAAGGGAAATTTTTTATACTCAAAGCCCATGGAGATGCCAAAAGAGATGTAGATTCCATTATTTTATCTCAAAGAGATTATAGAAAAGTACTTTATCGCGAGCCTGGCTATAGAAGTTTACTTCAAGCAGTATTCTCACAAAAATCAATAGTTTTTGTAGGTGTTTCTATGACCGATCCAGAATTTAATCAACTTTTAGACTATTTGCATGATTCCTATCATGGTGGCGGTCCTACCCACTACTTACTTATTGATGAAAACAATTGTGGTCAGGTTAAAGCAAAAAGATATCTTGAGGAATTCAAAATAGAAGCAATTCCGTATAATAATGACAATAAAGATTATAAAGAGGTTACAGAATTTTTAGAGCTAGTTTTAAGAGAAGCACCTAGAAGATAATACAATCAATCGCTAAGCCCTTCTAATATCTCTTCCATACCACCGAAATTCAATATAAAGGAAGAATAGTAGTGGTCAAATATATCCTTTAGATAAGTTCCTAAATCAATTGGATCAGGCTCATTTCTACCTTCTTGCGTTCTAGAGATTTGATAGCCTCTATTTTTAGTTATAGTGTATAAAAATAGCGTATGAAAGTAGACCGAGGATATATATTTTCGCTCGGCAGCCAAGATTTGTTCTTCATTTGGATTCTTGGTCTTTGATAAGAACGAGCGGAAGACATTACTATCCATATTGATGTAAATCTTTTCCAGATTGTCTCCTTCAGCGAGTGGGAACATGACTGTATAGAAATCCATTTCTTCACCGGTGCTATTCGAAAAGTCACCCCAAGTCCGGCTCTTATCGTCTTTTTCTTCCTCATACAGCAGCACAAACTCAGGCAGCCCTAAAGGTTCATTTTCAGTTTCCGGCTTATTGGACTTCTCTTTAGGTCTTTCCGGTTCAGTGATCTTTGCCCAGAATAATTCGTCAAATTCTCTCCCTGCCCCGGTCAATGTGACCTTCATCTGAATTTCATCTCCAACCTTGACTTGCGTTTTAGGCTGAATACTCATTCGTATCTTGCCATCTTTTGGACTTGAGTTTTGGACGTTACACACATCTTGCACATCGTCTGGCTCACCAGGTTCCGTTCCCCCGACAGTGTTATTTGACTTATAACTTACTAAGGCAACCTTCAGCTCACCTGGTTCTTCAATTCTATCAAAATAGTGGTTTTCAACATCGGTATCAAAGAAGATATCCTTGTCATCGCCTCGCGGGATGTTAATAGCCTTTATTCCGTCTTTTTCGGGGATTTTGAGCTGAAAGCGCGTAGGGAACCGTTCTGGGTTAAAGGTGTCTTTGTTCGGCTTATGGCCATTCTTCTTCTGCGGCTTTTTCTTTTCCTTCTTCTTATCCGTCAGTTCAAGTTTGAAGGTCTGATCAAGCAACTTCATCAAATCACTATCAAGGGGGAGTGATTTCGTAAAAGAACGGAGGAGTTCTTTTGTAGAGGAGTCCTCAACCGTAATCCCTTGCTTCCTATTTTTATTGATTTCGGCTAAGCGGCTGTTCTTCGAGGATAGCTTACGAGCTAAGAACTCTCTCAATTTCCCTGTTTCCTCACCCTTTTTTAGTCTATCCCGTGAAGCCATAAACAGCTCTTTGCGAAAGTCTATGTCCATATGCGTACATTCTACATGGATTAGAAGATGATGCTTGAGCAAATTCATCTTCAATGCACGGGTAATGAACTCGGAGGTGTAGTGACCGTGAACCTGGCCATTAACCGAGAAGAGAACAGCCATGTTATTTTTAAAAAACTCATTGCCGATAGTTCTCTTGGTCTCTTTTACAGATTTATCATCTACTCTGTTCTTAAAAACATAACAGGTAACCTTTGCGTAGCCATGCTTGCCAAAAAGCTCATCTTTGAACTCTTCCGAAAAGTAATCTTCTATGTACTTATTATCATCCTGCTCTAACCTCCTCATAAGCCCATAAAGGGGTCTTTCTAGGTTTCTGTCATCAGGATAACGTTCTTTCTTATCTACAGTCAGAACGGGCAAAGCAGGTTTGAAAAGGTATTCGTTAATACTCTGGTTTAGGTCGCGGGAAATTACGGAGCGACTACCAGATGGTAGCTCATATGAATACAACTTGATAATTGTACCTGTCTCAAATAGGCGGTTATGTATACCTAAGTCTATTTTATCGATTGGGAATGAAGGGATTTTGCCATCTATCTTTAAAAATTCGTACCACGTATTCTTCTTTGTAATCTTTTCTTCATCCGAGAGAGGATGTTCTCTGATTAGCGTAAAGCCTAGTTCACCAGATTTGTCATACCGCCTAGATGCTACAAGCTGATAACTTTTCTTCCCACAAAAGACAATGGCACCACTTCCGCCCATATTGTATTTACCCTGGACAAAGTGTATTTCATTTTTGTTGCCTCGTAACAGTGAAAGAAACGTTTTTTCAAAGTCCTGAGGATGTTGTCCTTCACCATCATCGTATATGACTAACGATGGGCTGAGTTTAGGGCCATCGGCGATAATTTGGAGGTTTTCTGATTGGTCTCGGCGAAACTTTGGCAAATCCCAATCCCTGGAATTAGGGAAAAAGCGATCTACTGCTTCTTCCATTGAGCGAGGTGCTTCTGGAGATTTTGGGTCAATGCCAGCTTCATGGCATTTCTTTGTAAGAATAGCATCAATGGAGTTAGTTATCTTTTCAATCAGAGCAGCTATAGGACTAGATTGTTGGTTTTCAATAACACCGTAGTTACTGGGTATATCACCCAATGGCTTCCAATTCTGATGAGCAAATATCGCCGGATATTTGGCGATTACTTTATCAACTTCATTTTCATCTTTCGAGAAATACAACGCTTCAAATAATTCCTTCATCGATAAAGTATTAGACATGATTTTTCCTATTACTAGACTGATTGTAATATGTGTATGGACTTCAATAGTTCTTCTATTGCCTGATTAATTTCTTCACTCGTATTAAACCGGCCCAGACTAAAACGAATACTCGAGAATGCTTCTTCATCGTTAAGCCCCATCGCTTTTAGCACGTGAGAAGGTTCTATAACGCTTGAGGAACAAGCCGACCCATTAGAAAAAGCAATATTTTTCGTTTTACCTATTAGAATATCTGCTTCAACATCAGGAAACAGTATGTTTGTCACGTTATATGCCCTATGATAGGTAGTACCGTTCACTTTAGCGCCGGGAATGGACAGTAAATTGCTTTCAAGATAATCTCTAAGCTTACCAATCCTCTTTCTATCTTCGTCCATTTCTTCAAAGGCGATTTGGCCAGCTCTACCTAATCCAATAATACCTGGCACATTAAGTGTACCACTTCTTATGCTATGTTCATGACCACCACCATGCAGGATAGGCGTCAATTTTACCGCTTGATTACGAATGTAAAGGCACCCTACCCCTTTAGGGCCATAAAACTTATGACCAGAAAAGCACAGAATATCTATACCTAATTCATCAACATCCACCGGAATCCTACCAACAGCTTGAGTAGCATCACATACCAAGACCGAATTTCGGCGATGAACAAGCTCTGAAATCTGTTGAATTGGTT
>ERZ1740058.992-NODE-992-length-16022-cov-6.607941_pt1 | contig 16022 bp, 7 predicted proteins | sample MGYA00581745_ERZ1740058 | MGnify/ENA primary metagenome ERZ1740058 (study PRJEB43018, sample SAMN04849742) | marine metagenome | isolation source: floating plastic debris | place: Pacific Ocean | collected 2008-08-30 | study: EMG produced TPA metagenomics assembly... | reverse complement strand
GAACTGGTCGTAGCTGCGCGTATCTTGAATGTAGGCCAGAATTAGTAGAGCGGCCATGAGCCCAATAGCCAGTCCCCCCACATTGATAAGAGAGTAAGCTTTCTGCTGTTTAGCGTTTCTGAAGGTTACTATAAAATAGTTTCTTAGCATAGTATTCTAATGATGAATGATTGATGACTAATGAAAGTCATTAATCAGTTAATCAATAATTTCTATCATATTGATTATAAAGTTGTTATCGGCAGTATTCTGAGAGTAGGCGATTTTAATAGAGTGAAAACTGAGAGTGCCTCCTGCTTTAAACTCTTCACTGGTGCCGTTTGGTAGTGCTATTTTTCCTGTAGCTTGAGCTATTCTCTTTTTTCCGAGGATTCCCAAAAATGATCGGCGGATTTTGAGAGATTCAAAAGTTAGCTCTACTTCTTCTTCAGCCAAGAATCGGCAGGTATGAATTAAATCTTCTCGGGAAGTATTTTCATTCAGTAGTATTTCAGTGGTAATAATTTCTTCACTAACTGTATTAACTTCTGATGTTCGGGTGATTGGCGTAGGGCTTTTACTTATATCATTTGCCGATACAAATTGGCTCGTTGTCAGTCCGATAAGTACGACCAACGTGAGTAAAATACTAGTGTTGTCAGACATAATCTGTATACTTGGTTATCAACAGATATTATTTTGCAAGGCTTGCTCCAAAAATCAGTAAAAATTTAAGTAATTGATTATCAGATTATTGAAAATAATAAAATATGATTTTATCGTACCTGATGTTCGGTTTTGATACAGATTAATGTTTGATTTTGATACACCATGCGCCCCGCCCGATTACTCATTTCGTAAACTATTTACTGGGTTGGCCAGGGCCGCGCGGACGGTCTGGAATCCGGTGGTTAGCAGTACAGCGATTAGTATCAGTGTACCGGTTAGTAAGAAAATGCTAGCACCGAACTTCATTTTTTGTTGAAAACTCTGAAGCCAAAGTTGCATTAGGTACCAGGCTACGGGAGTGGCTATTGCAATTGATAGTAGAATTACCTGAGTAAAAGATTTGGAAAGAAGTAGCACAATTTGAGTTACGGAAGCACCCAGTGTTTTACGGATACCAGTCTCTTTAGTGCGAGTTTTGGTAGTATAGGTAACTAAGCCAAACAATCCTAAACTGGCAATGAGGATGGCTACAGTGGCAAAGACCGTAAAAATTCTTCCCAGACGAATATCCTGACGGTACAAATTGTCGTACGTATCATCTAAAAAACGGTAATCGAACACCAAATCCGGATTGATCGCTTTCCATTCATTCCGGATACGTTGGATCGTTCCGGTAATATCTGAAGGCGAGATTTTAACTAAGACATTACTCAATCGGTCGTTGCTGAGACGGATAATGGTAGGAACTTCTTCCCGTTTGAGAGATCGGTACTGAAAATTGTCAATAACTCCGATGATCGTTTTATCCTCCATGTCCAAATCATCATTAAAAGATTTTACGGAGGTACCCACTGGGTTCTCTATCCCAAACGCTTCTACGGCAGCCTGATTGACTATTACTGCCCGATTGAAGTCATCAGCAGAGCTTTTCCGAAATATTCGCCCCTCAGTAACTTCCACTTCCAGCAGATCAAAGAAATCCTCATCTACGTTGAACCCATAGATGGTAATGCCCTCGGAATCAGATTCAGTTGTATCTACCTTGGTAAACCAGATGTCGTTGATGCCGGGCATTGGGGCGCTGGTTACCCCGAGTACAGTAGGCAACTGTAGTAGCTGACTTTTAAGCTGACGGTGACTTTTGAATTTCCCAATTGGGTTTTGAATGACCAATATGTTATCTCGCTGAAATCCTAAATTGGTATCTCGCAGTAAGTTAAGCTGTTGCCAAATGATGAGCGTACTGACGATTAGTACGGAAGAAATACCAAACTGGAAAACGGTTAACCCCTTTCGGAAGGAGAACCCTAAACCTCGAGTGGAGGGTAATAAACGTCCCTTTAGCGTGCGCGCGGGACGGTAGGACGATAAAACGAAGGCGGGGTAGAATCCGGTAAATAACGTTAAGGTCGGTACTAGAAAAGCAATAAAGGATATAACAAAGGGATCGGAAAAGTACTGCATCGATAGCGACTTGCTGGCGATCTCGTTCAACAAGGGGAGTAGAAGTTCAGTAATTACCCCACCTAAAAGAATGGCTAAACCAACCAAGCAGAAGGTTTCGCCCATGAACTGGCTGAGCAACTGTGTTCGGTTGGCCCCGATGACTTTACGCACTCCTACTTCTTTCGCCCTTTCGGATGAGCGTGCAGTAGATAAATTGACAAAGTTGATACAAGCAATTAATAGGATGAGTACGCCCACTGTGCCCACAATGTATACGTAACGAATATCACCGCTAATTCCGTCGCTATAAGCTATTTTGTCGGTAGCATAAAGATGAATATCAGCTACAGGATCAACGTGGTATTGGTAGTTTATCTCTTCTTCTGACTTGTTTGCCTGTAAGACCTCCTGTAAATTAGTTTCCAGTTTTTCTTTCGTATAGCCCTGCTTGGTCAATACAAAAAGATCACCCAATCCACTATTTACATTGTACTCTCGCGTAACGGTTGTGGCTAAGATATTGAACCGGAAGCTGGAATTACGGGGTATTTCTGCCAATATGCCCGTAATCTCGTAAGTTGTACCATCGACTAACTTTAATATACTGCCTACGGCAGTGGTATCGGGAAAATACTTCTGGGCAATGTAGGAAGAAACTACAGCGGTATTCGGGCGAAGTAAAGCTAATGAATCAGTTCCCGACTGTAAAGGGAAATCAAACAGGTGAAAGACACTGGGATTAGCTTTAATAAATCCTTTCTCCACAAATAATTCATCATTATGACGAATAGTAATCTCTTTTGCTCCTCCGATGTACGATACTTCCTCGATTCCAGCGTATCTATCCTTCAGTAGGGGACCTATCTCGTTAGGGACAATCACTTTAAAAGCATCTCGTACATTGGCCGTAATTCGGTAGATTTGGCTAGCATTCGTATGAAACTGATCGTAAGTAAGCTCATCTCTAACGAAAAGCGTAGCCAGCAGAAAAAAGGCAATTCCAACCGATAATCCTACGATATTGAGAACAGCGTAAGCTCTCTCCCGTATCAATCGGCGGATGGTAAGTATGATGTAGTTTTTTAACATAGCTTTGTTCAATTAGCAATGTGCGGGGCACCCCTGCAATGAGCAGTGAACAATTACCTTCCGCGCGGCAGCCGCTATACGCATAGAAAATAATTGCACCGCGCCACGGAGGCATTGCTCACTGTTCATTGTTTAAACTATTCATTACGTAGTGAGTCTACCGGATTAGCCAACGCGGCTTTGATTGATTGGTAACTAATAGAGATCATAGAGATAGTCAATACACTGGCACCGGCTATCAGAAAGAGCCAGATCGGAATAGTAGTACGGTAAGTAAATGTCTGAAGCCACTGTTGGGTCGCGTACCAAACCAGTGGTGAGGTAATCAGCAGGGCTATGAGTACCAAGCGGGAAAAGCTACCCGATATTTGCATAAATATTTGTTGAACACTAGCTCCTAACACTTTTCGGATTCCTACCTCTTTGCGTTTGCGCTCGACAATGAAAGTCATCAGTCCGTACAATCCCATACAAGCAATGAATAGGGCAAGTATCGTCAGGTACGTGAAAACTCGCCCTAACCTCCTTTCTGCTTCAAACTGCCGGAAGTAATCATCATCTAAAAACGAGTAAGTGAAAGGAGTCTGTGGTGTCTGGGCTTGCCATTTCTCACCAACATCAGTGATTAATTGTTGGATTTGCTCAACACTACGAAACTGTTCGTGAGGCTTCAGAGCAATAAATTTCCGATTGCCACTCCACATAGGTGCGCCTTCGTAAAAGATGGCGAGTGGCATAACCCGCTGGTGCAATGACTGAAAGTGGAAGTCGGAGGTAACTCCGATAACTTCAAACAGTTGTTCGGGGTATTGCAAGTATTTACCTATCGCAAACTCGGGTGACTCCGGATTGAGGCTCCAGCCTAGCGACTGTACCGCTACTTCATTCAGTATTACAGTCTGTTGGTCAGTGGAACTTCTATCCACAAAGTTACGTCCGGCTTGCAGCTCAATATCCAGGGTTGGCAGGTAGTGGGCATCGACTATGAGCGTATTGATCGGAATAGAGGACTCGACATTGCCATAAGCCGAAAAATTATCCTCATTATTAATGCTAGGGGGCATAGATCTGGCGGAAGTCACCGCTGCGATCCGACTGTCTTGCCGTAACTGGTTCATCAGTTGTTCAGCTTGATTGGGAACCCGTTCAGCGTGGTGTAGAATAATTAGGTTGTCCGAAGCAAATCCCAACTTCATATGCTGAGTAAAGTGAAGCTGGCGATGGATAACCAATGTAAAAACAATGAGTCCGATAGAAATGATGAACTGAAATGCGACTAACCCATTTCGCATCAACATGGCTCGAGTGCTATTCCCGACTACTATTTTTTGTTTAAGGGCCTTTACTGGGTGGAAAGAACTCAAGTAGAAAGCCGGATAACCCCCTGCCAGTAAACTAATGACTAATATACCACCAATCAAGGTTAGAATAAGCGGCAGGTTGACTGATTGCAACAGCGAGATATGCTTTCCCGAAATTTGGTTGAAGAGCGGAGCCGACAACTCAGTAAGCCCTAAAGCAATGAGCAAAGCCATTCCACTCATTAAACAAGCTTCTAAAAGAAATAGACTGATCAATTGGGTTTTTCGCGAACCAAGTGTTTTATGAATCCCAACTTCTTTGACCCTCTGGGAGGCGCGGGCAGTAGATAGGTTAACAAAATTAATGATAGCTAATGCTATCACCAGTAGTCCGATAGTAACCAGTAGGTAGACATTATTGATGTCTCCGGTAGGACCTAGGCGGTTGTAGGAATTATTAGAAAATAGGTGAATGTCGGTAAGCGGCAGTAAGAAAAGCTCCCACTTTTTGCCCTGCTTTTCGTAGTCTTCAAACGAATAGCCGTAGATACGCTCTAAGCTGCTTCCAGCGTACTGAGCAGGCAGTGACTTTACTTTTTGAGCTAAACCTTGGATGTCTGTGCCTTCGGTTAACTTCACATAAGTGACAAAACCTGTCCAAATCCACGTCCAATCCCGACGTTTAACTTCAGGAAAGGTACTCATGGATAGCAGCATACTGAACTGAAAGTGAGACTGGGCCGGGAAGTCTTGCACTACCGCTCCTACTTCCACTGTCTGTTGATTAGCACCAGCTTCCATCGTTAGCAGTTGTCCTAGGGCAGTTTCGTCGCCAAAGTATTTTTGAGCAGCAGTCTGGGTCAGGATAACGGTATTGGGCTTCCGTAGGGCAACGGATACATCTCCTGCCAGTGGATTTAGGGTAAAAATATCAGCAAAAGTAGAATCAACAGCTAAGGCATCATCTTCTTCAAAAGACTTTACCTGGCGATCTTCCGTATTCGGTGTAAAGAAAAGCAGGCGAGGAGTGAACACCCGGGTAGAAGAAGCTATCTCGGGAAAGCTCTCTCGGAGTAACTCAGCTACCGGAGGTGGAGTAGAACCAAAACGCTCGTCAGTATCGCCCCAGATGTAAGACATATCTATCCGATATATCTGGTTGGCATCCTCGTGAAATTGGTCGTATTGCAATTCATCCTGTACATACAAACCAATAAGGAGGCAAACGGTAAGCCCTACGGCCAGACCAATAATGTTAAGCGCGTTGGGCAACTTCTGCTTCAGCCCGTTCCGTAAAATGATTTTTAAGTAATTCTTGATCATAACCTTATTCAATTAACAATGTGCGGGGCACCCCGTGCAAAGAGCGGTTAACAATTGCCTTCTGCACGTATAGAAACAATTGTTCATTGCGCCCGGCGCCCGGTTCATTGTTTGAATTATTCATTACGTAGAGAGTCTACTGGGTTGGCCAGAGCGGCTTTTACTGATTGGTGGCTAACCGTGAGTAAGGCGACCAATGCTGAGAAAGCGATAGCTATGAAAAAGGTATTGGCTCCAATATCAATCTGGTAAGTAAAGTTCATCAGCCACTGCTGCATCACATAGTAAGCTAGCGGAGCTGCCAGAAGGAAAGCAATTCCCACCAACACCATAAATTCTTTAGAGAACAAAATCAAAATGCTTCTTACGGAAGCTCCCAGTACTTTTCGAATACCCACCTCTTTGGTGCGACGTACCGCCATGAAAGAAACTAATCCGTAGAGACCTAAGCAGCCGATAAAGATGGTAATTCCGGCTAGTATTTTAAATAGTTGGGCAAGACGGGTTTCTTCCTGGTAGAAGGCGGCTATGCGGTCATCCAGAAACTGATAATCAAACAAGTAATCAGGATACATGCTGGCCCAATCTGCTTCTAATTGTTGGATAGTTTCGGCCAGGATATCAGACTCCTGGCTGGTATTGGCAGTAAGGTCAAGCTTGATATTAACAGTTTCGTATTCTTTTGGCCGCTGTAGCAGTCCCACATAGTCTAGCTCTCCGTGTAACGATTTGGTATGGAAGTTTTCAGTGACACCGATAATGCTGTAAGTATTTTTTGTGCCAATGATCATGGTTTCGTTTAGGGCCTCGGTAGGATTAGAAAAACCCACTCTCTCAGCTAACTTACGGTTGATAATGATCTGCTCTGAAGTGTCGGAAGGTTGGAAGTTTCTTCCGGCGAGTAGCGGTATTTGGTATAAATCAAGATATTGCGTATCTACCGACTGTCGCTCAAACACGATACCTTCTTCCGTTTTGGGCGCACCTTTACGTCGGATATCCCAGTGAGAGGTATTTCTCTTAAAGCCGGAGGGAGAGGTAGAGGCAAAGCTTACTGATTTTACCGCAGGAGAAGATTTCCAGCGATTTTCTAGCGTTTGCAACGCGGAAAGAGGTGGGGTTTTTCCTTCAGGCAACTTTACTGTAACCACGGCTTCGGATTCAAAACCTAGTTCGGCACTTCGGAAGTAGTCCATTTGCTGTATCACTACAATAGTGCCGATGATAAATACCTGGGCAATCACAAATTGCAGTAGCACCAGGCCTCGCCGCAATGGCATTTTGTGAGAAGAGCCACTGTTGATTTTGTTCTTGAGAGCGGCTACCGGATTGAAGCGGGACATCATAAGGGCAGGGTATGTACCGGCCAGTAAGGCAACTCCCAGTATAATGATCGCTAAAGAGCTTAGGGTAAGTGGATTTGAGATCAGTACCCCTTCACTTCTTATCTGAAGTAAATCCTGAGCGTATACACTTACTAATTCGGCGACTCCCAATGCCAAGACTCCAGCAGTTAGAGTAACCAGGAATGTCTCACCCAAAAACTGCCCAGTGAGCTGGTGGCGCATTCCACCCAATGTTTTACGGATACCTACCTCCTTCGACCGTAGTACCGATTGGGCTGTGCTTAGATTGATAAAATTAATAGCGGCAGTACCTAAAATAAATGCACCAATAATCAGCAGTGCCCAGATAGTTTCCTGACTTACAGTTCGGGCGCGATAGTTACCTAAGCGCGCGTCAGTGTGAACTTCTGATAAAGGTTGAAGTTTAAACAAGCGAGACTTAGCCGTTGATTCACTGACATTAGCTGCCTGAATTTGTTGAATTTGCTCTTCCGCCTCCTCAGGGCTTATCCCTTCTCGCAGCAAAATAAAGTTCTGATGCTCATCGCTTACTGAGTACCAATCCGAAAAACTATCCTTTAGCAAACCTTCCGTATTCAAGGTAGCGTAGGACAGCATAATTCGGAATGGAAAGTCAGAGTTGGCGGGAAGATCGCTTACTACGCCAGTGACTTTAATATCTACAAGATTATCCAATCGTAGCGTTTGTCCCAATGCTTCTCCATCGGTGAAATATTTCTCAGCAACCGATTCGGTCAGCACTACACTAAATGGTTCACTCAAAGCAGTTTCTGGATTACCGGCTACCCAGTGGAAAGAAGTATTGCTAAAGTCAAAGAGATTAAAGAAAGCAGTATCCATAAAAACAATCCCGTCTCTTTCCCTAAACTGCTGTGTCTGATCTCGCGAAGTTTCGTCAACCACTGATATTTGCATACCTTCTTCGCTGTAGAACAAAGTAGCAGCAACCTTCTCTGCCATTGTGAGTTCTTCCCTTAGTGCTCCTGGTACCGCATAAGGAACCCCCGTTCTATACTCTTTTTCTCCCTCGCCTTGACTTACTCGTACCACTCGGTATATCCGTTCGGCATCCGAATGAAACTGATCGTAGCTTTGCTCGTAGCGTACGACAGACAGTATGAGCAGCAAGCAGCTAATACCTAAGGCTAATCCTAATATATTTATTACTGTCGTGACTCGGTTTTTCAGTAAATGCCGTAGCGCGGTTTTTAGGTAATTCTTGATCATAATTTTATTCAATTAACAATGTGCGGGGCACCCCGTGCAAAGAGCAGTTAACAATTGCCTTCTGTATGTATAGAAACAATTGTTCATTGCGCCCGACGCCCGGTACATTGCTAACTGTTCATTGTTTGAATTATTCATTTCGTAAACTGTCTACTGGATTAGCCAAAGCAGCTTTTATTGAGCGGTAGCTTACCGTAAGTAAAGCGATCACTAGCGTTGCTCCGATTCCGGCCAGAAACAGTCCGATTCCTAAGTTGATTTTGTAGGTAAAATTTTGCAGCCAACCGTTCATGATGAAGTAGGCAAGAGGAGCAGCAATGACGAACGCGAGGCCAATGAGCTTGATAAACTCCACTGAAAATAAACCAACGATACTGCTAACCGAGGCTCCGAGTACTTTCCGTACTCCCACCTCTTTAGTCTTTTGCTCGGCCATAAAGGTGATTAAACCGTACAGACCCAGGCAACCAATAAATACAACTACTAGCGAAGCAGCGCCGAACAGACGAGATAACCTACGTTCACTTTCGTAAAATTCAGCAATCTCGTCATCCGCAAACTCATAGTCAAAGGTGTACTCTGGGTAGAATGCGGACCACTGTTGTTCAATAGCCTTTAGGGTTTCGGAAAGGTTTTGCGGGTTGACTTTTAACGCAGCAATAGCGTACTCAGTAGGGTCATCAATGATGATGGTAGGTACGAGCGATTCCCGGAACGACTGGGTATGGAAATCTTTAACTACCCCTCTAATCGGTATATCAGTCCCCCCTAGATTGACAGTTTTACCGACAATTTCATCAATACCCATTCCTTGCCTTTTCACAAAAGTTTCGTTGACCAGTGCCTGACTTAGCGTATCAATCCGAGTATCTGTAAAGTTTTGACCAGCTAATAATGGAATTTGATAGATGTCTAGGTAATGAATATCCGCTGCCTTTATTTGGGCAATTTCAGACTCAGTATCTCCCTCTAATTTATAATTAGTAGCTGATACCCATCCTGAGGCTGGGTTCGCGTAGGCCAGTCCGACTTGTTCTACTGCCGGAATTTGCCGTAACTCCTGCTGTAATGTTCTCTTTTGGTCTAATGAGCTTTCGGGTAATCTAACCACCAGTACCGCTTCCGATTGAAACCCCAGGTTGGTTTGCTGCACGTACTGCATTTGGCGAAACAGTACTAGTGTGCCAATAATAAAGGTTTGAGCAATGACAAACTGAAGGATTACCAGTCCTTTGCGAAGCGTAATTCCTCGGGAACGCTGCCCCTGCAAAACATTACGAAAGGTATGCACCGGTTTAAAGCGAGATAGTACGGAGGCGGGGTACCATCCTGATAGTAAACTGATAGTGATTACCAGTCCGACTACAAACAACAGTAATTCAGGGTTCTGAAAAAGTTGTACTTCTAAAGTGGTATCTAATAATGGGTTTAATTTTAATAACAAGAGCTCGGCTCCGCCTAGGGCTATTAACACCGATAGTACGGTGATCATCGTGGTTTCGCTCAAAAATTGCCGAATAAGCTGCTGATGCGTGCCACCTAGTACTTTTCGCACCCCTACTTCTTTGGCACGTTGCGTAGCGGTGGCGGTAGCCAGATTTACAAAGTTGATACAAGCTATTAGAATGAGAAAGACCGCTACGGCTGCAAGCATACGAATGGTTTCCCAACTCACCCCCAGGAAACTGTAAGTAGAAAATCGGGGATCGAAGTGCATATCGCGCAGTGGCTGCAAATAATGCTTAAATTCTTGCTCCGCCAGTGGGTAACCATAGTGTTTTTCAACAAAAGCAGGAAACTGAGCATTAATATTATCCGGTGATTGTCCTTCGGCCAATAGCACGTAAGCTTGGTCTTCGCTGCTAGTACTACCCCATTCACCTTGGTAGTCACGGGTGAGGTCAGAAATAAAGATGTCAAAGGGAAAGTCGGTATTATCCGGATAATCAGCCATTACCCCCGAGACAACTAACTCTTTCTGACGGTTTAGGGTAATCGTTTGCCCTATCGGATCAAGATCACCAAAATACTTTTGGGCTTGACGTTCAGATAGTACGATCTCATTAGGTTCATCTAAGGCAGTAGTAGCACTACCTTTTACAAAAGGCCGATCAAATAGTTGAAAAAACTCTGGCTCAATGTAAGCAATATGTTCCTCTTCCTGAAAGCTCTTGGCTTCGCCATTTTCGTCGGTAATCGTAAGCAGGGTGCCTTCCCACTCTATAGCTCCCACCAAAGCAACAGTCTCTACTTCAGGGAAGTCAGTTCGGAATGCTTCGGCTAGTGGTATAGGAACACCTGGGAAATAACCTCCCGCTGCCGGATCGGTAGACTCTTTCACAATCCGGTAAATGCGGTCACGGTTGGTATGATAGTTATCAAAACTCAGCCAGTGACGAATCAACAGAAATAGTAGTAGGCTACAGGTAACTCCCAGTGATAAACCAAGTATATTGATCGCGGTATAGCTCTTATGTTTCCAGAGCGTACGAATGGTGGTTTTCCAGTAATTTTTTAACATAGGTTCTTAGCTTGGGGCAGGGAGCGGGGAGCGAGGCGTACTCTCCGCCCCATGCTCTCAGCACTCTGCCCGGTTATTCATTTCTCAAACTATCTACCGGATTGGCTAAAGCGGCTTTTATGGAGCGATAGCTGACGCTGAGTAGGGCAATAATTAGTGTGACCCCAATACCGGCTAGAAAAATACTAACGCTTAAATCTATTTTGTACTCAAAGTTTTGCAGCCATCCATCCATCGTAAAATAGGCTATAGGGGCAGCAATGACGAAGGCGATGACGACCAGTTTGATGAATTCGGCAGAAAATAGCCTGATAATGCTAGCGATAGAAGCGCCTAATACCTTCCTTACCCCTACTTCTTTGGTCTTCTGCTCGGCCATAAAGGTGATCAGACCGTACAAGCCAAGACAGCCAATGAAAATCACAATCGCCGAAGCTATACTCAAAATGATAGACAAGGCTCGCACGCTGCGATACGATTCGGCAATGGCTTCGTCCAGAAATTGGTAGTCGAAGGCATATTCTGGATAGAAAGCTGACCAGCGCTCTTCAATATCGGGTAGGGTTTGAGGCATGCTAGCCATGTTAACCATGATATCCGCTTGCCGATAGAAGGACCCGTCGATTAAGACAGTAGCTTCAATAGGGTTGCTGAGAGATTCTGTGTGAAAATCTTTCATCACTCCTACAATTGGTATTTCTTTCCCCCATATCTCAATCTGTTTTCCCACGGCCTCTTCGGGTGTGGCAACTCCCGTCATCCTTAAGAAAGCTTCGTTTACTACTAGCCGACTTACTGTATCTACGTCGCTTAATCCAGTTCCGGCCAGCAGCTTCAGGCCATATATATCAATGTAGTGCTGGTCTACGTTTTTAACCTGGGTATAATAGATATCCGGATTGTCCTCGATAGTGAATGAAGTAACCGAAACTGAGTTGGAAGTAGGGCTGCTAAATGATAAACTTACTTTCTCTACCCCTGATATGTTCAATAGCTCATTCCGCAGTGTTTTTTTAGCCTCCTTGTCATCTTCCGGAAGTTCAACCGTCAGGATGGCATCCTTAGTAAACCCGAGGTCTATCTCACTTATATATTGCATCTGGCTGACCATCACCAAGGTGCCTACGATGAACGCCTGGGCAATGACAAACTGGAAGACTACCAACCCCTTCCGTAGCGTGATACCCCGAGTAGCCTGACGAGCAAGTTTATTTTTGAGGGCTTCAGTCGGAATAAAGCGAGATAATACCAAAGCGGGATAGAGACCAGAGAGCAGACTTACACCTATTACGGTGAGCAACAGAGCAACGATTAACACCGCATCTGTGAGTAGATTGATGTTCAACTCTAATTCCAGGGCTGGATTTACCTTCAGTAGTGTGAGTTCGGCTAGTCCCAGGGCTAAGAGAGTAGAAAATACGGTAATGATGGCCGTTTCGCCCAGAAACTGACGGATAAGCTGATTCCGGGTACCTCCCAATGTCTTGCGGATACCTACTTCTTTAGAACGTTTGACGGATACAGCAGTAGTGAGATTAATAAAGTTGATACAGGCAATTACCATTAGAAACAGGGCAATTAGACCTAAGCCCAGTATGACGTCTCGGGGAATATTCTGAAAGCTGTAGCCACTGTAGCGGGTATCGTAGTGTAGGTCGCGTAGCGATTGTAAGCTTAATGTGACCTGCTCTCCATCGTCACTTTCTTCGTATTTTTCCAGAAACGTCGGCAGTTGAGCTTCAACAGAAGCATGCGACTGCGCTTCGGCAAGTAATAGATAACATTGATCATCACTAGAAACACTATTCCACCCCCCATTTTCTAGCATATCATCCTTTACAGTGGCGTAGGAGATTATCAGTGTGAACGGAAAATCAGTGTTTTTCGGGTGGTCTTCCATTACCGCTGTAATCAGCAGTTCGGTTTCCTTGTTCAAGGTTATAGATCGCCCTACTACTTCCTCCGGTTGGCTATCATTGCCAAAGTACTTTTGAACCAGGCTTTGTGATATAACTGCCTGATTGGGTTGGTTGAGAGCACTAAGCGGATCTCCGGCAAGAATAGTGCGGTCAAAAACTTCTAAGAAAGTTGGCTCTACGTAAGCAAGACCTTCATTTTCAGTAATATTTCGGCTTTCCCCGCCCTGATCAATCGTAATCAGTCCCTGCCGAAAGTAAGAAGTAAAAATCACCTTCTCTACTTCGGGAAAGTCAGTACGAAAAGCGTCAGGCAATGGTATAGGTACTCCGGGGGTATGGTCGGTATTTCCCTGCCTTACAGTTTCCCGAACGATGCGGTAGATATTATCTCTATTCGTATGAAAGGTGTCGAAGCTTAGTAGATAGCGGATGAGTAGAAAGAGCAGTAGACTACAGGTAATGCCTAGCGATAAGCCCAGTACGTTAATAAAAGTGAAGCTTTTGTGCTTCCAAAGAGTACGAATGGCAGTTTTCCAGTAGTTACGCAGCATAGCTTATTCAATTAACAATGAACAATGTGCAGTAAACAATGTCACCTTCTAACTGTAGAAATATACCACATTGCACGTTGCTAAGTGTATTGGCAATTTCTTTTCCAAAATCAGGAAAGGTTTGTAAATCACTGATTATCAAACTATTAATTGCTTGTTACACATTGTTCATTGTTAATGGTGTATCGTTTTTAGGACAGTGAGGTGTTCGGTTTTGATACAGAAGTTTAGTGTTATAGTGTTGGAGTGTTATAGTATTGCTGAATAACTTAAACACCTAAATATTGCGCGGCAACCGCTAAGACACTAAAACACCATAGCACTATAACACTATGCTATGACACCAAAGTTTTTCGTGTATCTTCGCAGCCATGAGCAGTAGAACCTGGGTCGCCATTATTTTTAGCGTAATTATCGTAGGTTGTAATCAAAACGAGCGTCGGGGCTTTTACCCTGATTGGGAATCTCAAAACTCGGGTACTAACGCCAGTTTACGAGGATTAAGTGTGGTAGACGGCGAGGTAGCCTGGGCTAGTGGTCAGTTTGGAACTATACTCCGTACTACCAATGGAGGGCAGGAGTGGGAACGAAAATCCATTCCGGGCATTGATTCAGCCGACTTTCGGGATATTGAAGCATTTAGTGATGAGGTTGCCTACGTATTGTCGGCGGGCAGCCCAGCCTATATTTTTAAGACCACCGATGGTGGCGATAACTGGGTAAAGCAGTGGGAAGATACGCTGCCGGATATCTTTATGGACGGGATGGCTTTCTGGGATGAGCAGCGGGGTATGGTGATGGGTGACCCCAGGGACAATGCTTTTGTACTGCTAAAAACCAGCCGGGGTGGAGAAAGTTGGCGACAGATTACCCAGTCGGGCCGTTCGCTATCGCCCAGTTCTGGAGAAGGAGGCTTTGCGGCTAGTGGAAACAACATTGTTGCCAAGGGAAGAGAGTGTGTCTGGTTTGCCACCGGTGGCACTACGTCCCGAATTTTTCGCTCTCTCGATGCCGGACGAACCTGGGAGGTAAACCAAAGTCCGCTCGCTCAAGGGAACCCCTCGCAAGGGGTATTTTCTCTGGCCTTTACTGATACACTGAAGGGAGTGGCAGTAGGAGGAGATTATCGTAATCCGGGATCAATGATGAAGAACGCTGGATATACCGCTAACGGAGGGCGAACCTGGTATCCTGCTATCATTCCGCCCCAGGGCTACCGTTCGGGGGTAGCCTATTTGCCTACTGCCGATACCTACGTGGCCGTAGGAACTACCGGTTCCGATTATTCTACCGATTTGGGAGGTACTTGGGTTGCACTGGATACCATTGGCTACCACAGTATTCAGGCAGCACCTAGCAGTTCGGTAGCCTGGGTTTGCGGGGGCGATGGAAAAATTGCCCGACTAACGTGGTAACCGGAAACTGGCGACAGGAATCCGGACTCCGGTCTCCCAACTTTCCGTCCGACAATCAATTAGACTGATTAAAGTCTTCGCCTTTCTCTAATACCTCGATAGCTGCTTGTAAGTTATCTTTGTTCAGTGTATCAGGAGCTTCCTCGTGGGCCATTTTAGCGTACCTTAAAGCCTTCTTATACTCACCTACCGCTGAGTAACCGCGGGCTAGGCCAACGTTTACCGGCCAGGTATCGGGATACCGCTCTGCATTAAGTTTAAAAACTTCCAATGCTTTGTCTTGCTTACCCTGAGTGAGTAACTGGCGTCCGTAACCGTGAATTTGGGTAGGGCTAGCGGTAGGGTGGTTAACGGCCTGCATTAGTGTTTCTTCTGCCTCTTCGGTTCGGTCCAGTTTGTTTAAGATACTACCTTTGGTTTGTAGGGTACTGAAATTCTCTTGCCCAATAAACGGGGCACTTATGGCACTTTCAGCCCAAGTCAGGGCTTGATCTAATAGCGTATCGTTTTGCAACGCAAAATTTGCCGCTTGGTTCCAACCTTGCCAACTAAAGCCAGCGGTAGATTGTAGTTCTTCCTGCATATTGTTCAGGTACAAGGCGGTCATGTTGGGTACTTTAATAGTGAAAGGTACTTTCTTATTTTCCCAGACCAAGGCAGCAGTAGTTTGGTCAGGCTGTCGATCAATAAACTCATAAGAAAGCCATTCGTGGTATTCTGCTTCTTCAGGTTGCACCTTTACGCGCAGGGCATCGTCCTTTTCGTCGTAAAAATAGCTACCCCAGGCTGAGGTATTTTTGGAGAGAATAAGTGTCCAGGTTTCGTTTTCTTCCACGATCATATGTAGACCGTAGGTACCTGCCGCAATAGGCTTGCCTTCTATCAGCATATCGTGAGAGAACGTGATAGTCGTATTTTCATTAGCGCCGGCTCGCCAGGGCGACTCAGTAGCGGTACCAAAGCCCAGATTATTCATTCCGTAGGGTACTAACTGCCCCCAGATTTGTCCGGTGCGGTCTTCGCCTGAGGGTGAGGTTACATCCGGACTACTATAATTGATCGTTACTTTGGCTAGGGAGCCCATATGCTGGGTCACTTCACTTTTCTGATTGTCTCCACTAGGCGGTAAGGTAATCATTTGAGCCGTAGCAGTTTGAAAGGGCTTTGTTGCAACGTAACAAAACAGGCATGAAAAGATGTTTGATTTATAACGAC
>ERZ1740058.991-NODE-991-length-16054-cov-5.471217_pt1 | contig 16054 bp, 9 predicted proteins | sample MGYA00581745_ERZ1740058 | MGnify/ENA primary metagenome ERZ1740058 (study PRJEB43018, sample SAMN04849742) | marine metagenome | isolation source: floating plastic debris | place: Pacific Ocean | collected 2008-08-30 | study: EMG produced TPA metagenomics assembly... | reverse complement strand
CATCGGCAATTTTGGCGGTTTCGGGCATAAAATCCGAGACCCAGGCTCCGCTTTGCCCTCTCTGATCAAAATTACTGATCTCAGCGATTACCGGCCGGGCGGTCTGCTTGCCGGTCATGGTAGAAAAGCGTTTGCCTTCGGTGAGCGAATCCGGTATCTGCTTACCATGCCATTTTCGGAGGGTGGGTTTGTAGTCGAATCGGCCTTCGGTTGTGGGGGCTCCATTTCGGATCAGATAGTTCTTTCGTGTGGCCTTTGGTGCGTTTTGAGGCTATCCTTATCCGCGACTTGCTTGCGCATTCGTGCTAGTAGTTGACCCGAAAGAGGGGAGGGGGTTGAGCATAGAACCTAAAGCGGCTACCCCAATGCCCTGCGCCATTTTGCCAAAGAAATTTCTGCGAGTGATTCTGGCCTGATATTCTTTAAAGGGATGTAGTTTCTCTGGGTCTATCATTGTCGGGTAATGGTTTCGTCTAGGTTTAACAGCAGCGAGCTAAGCACGGCATAGGCCGCATAATCAACTTCATCCAATTCCTGGTTAACCCGGTATTCGCCAATGGAAGTAATCTTTCGGGCTTCTTTCTGATCGTTGGCAAATTCAGCTCGCAGGTTGGTTAGTCGATTGTTTAGAATAGCCAACTCTTCGGCACCTGGTTTTCGGGAAGTAGCCCAGGCAAAAGCGTAAGCTAACCGTTCATTATCAGTAGTTTTGGCTTCAATAACCTTTTCAGCCATCACTCGGGCGGCTTCGGTGTAGGTGATATCGTTTAGCGTGGTGAGGGCGTGCAGTGGTGTGTTGGTGTTCATGAGCTCTACGTTGCACACTTGCCGGGCTGAATTATCAAATAAAGAGGTAGGGCCAACGATTCGCCGCCAGAAGGTGTAGAGGCTCCTGCGATACAACGCATCGCCGTGATCCTGCTCGTATTTAATTTTTCCAAAGGTGGCTTCCTCCCAGATGCCTTCCGGTTGGTAGGGTTTTACTGGCGGTCCGCCAACAGAATCTATCAGCAACCCACTAACGTAAAGCGCCTGATCGCGGATCATCCAGGAGGGTAATCGCATACGAGTAGCTCGGGCCAGGTACTTATTTTCCGGGTCAGCCTCTAGCTGTTCTTCAGTTACTTTGGAAGATTGACGGTAGGTAGCGCTCATTACAATCTTTTTGAACAAGGCCTTGAGGTCCCAACCGGGTTGCCGGCCACCGGATTGCTGGCCACCGCTTTCTTGAAAGTCAACGGCCAGCCAGTCCAGCAGTTCGGGGTGGGTAGGTAAGGCTCCCTGCACACCAAAGTCTTCAATAGTCTTCACCAGTCCATTCCCAAAAAACGCCTGCCAGTAGCGATTCACTGTGACCCGAGCGGTGAGTGGTTGTTCTTCGGATACTAACCATTGGGCCAGAGCCAGACGGTTATTATCAATATATTTAGGTAGTGGCGGAAGTGCTGCCGGTACATTGCTGGTTACTTGCTCATTGAGCCGAGGGTTGTCGTAGCCACCCTTTTCCAGTACGTAGGTCTTCCGGGGGTACTTCAGTTCGTCCATTACCATTACTTGCAGGTTTTGGGATGCCCGGCGGTCACGTTTGCTTTTGGCAGTCCGTAAATCATCAATGAGCTTGAAGTACGTTGGATCTTTCTCTTTGAAGAAAAGCCCCAGTTGACTCAGAAAATAAGAAGATCGATCAGCTGGCTCATAGGTTAGGGCGTAGCTAGCTACCCCTTCCAATCCTTCAGCAGCTTTTGATTCAGAAGCAGGCAATCCGTCTTCCCGTGGAAACTTTTTACGCTCAGCCGATTCTACGATCTCTGCCAGGGCGTAAACATACTCTTGTAGCTTCGTTACTTCCTGCTGATCCTCGACTGGGCTTAAATCCAGTACCGGCGGAATCATACCATTGCCGTTTAACCCTTCCTCGGAGGTTTGGTTGAAGTAGTCGTAGAACTGATAATATTCTTTTTGGGTGAGGGCATCGAATTTATGATCGTGGCAACGGGCGCAGTTCAGCGTTAATCCCAACCAGGCGGTTCCGGTGGTTTCTACCCGGTCCATTACATTTTCTACTCGGGTTTCTTCGGGTATCCGTCCGCCCTCGCCGTTATAGGTATGGTTGCGGTTGAAAGCCGTGGCCAAAATATCCTCGGTAGTGGGAGAAGGCTTCAAGTCACCCGCCAACTGCATGACCGTAAACTCATCGTAAGGTAAATTCTGGTTAAAAGCCCGAATCACCCAATCCCGCCAGGGCCACATCTTACGCGTAGGATCGCCCTGAAAGCCATTGGTATCCGCGTAGCGCGCCACATCTAACCACTCCCAGGCCCAGCGCTCTCCGTAGCGAGGAGAGGCTAACAAACGGTCTACCAGCTTTTCGTAGGCTTGTTCGGACGTATCTTCTTTAAAAGCTTTAACTTCTTCGGGGGTAGGCGGGAGGCCATTGAGATCGAAGGAGAGTCTACGAATCAATGTCTCTTTGTCGGCCTCTTCGGAGGGAGTCAGTTGCAGCGATTCTAATTTGTCTAGTACAAAGTAATCAATCTCGTTACGGGGCCATTCCGTATTCTGAACTTCGGGAATATCAGCTTTTATCGGAGCCGTAAATGCCCAATGGTTTTTCCATTCGGCTCCCTGCTCAATCCACTTGATCAGAGTCGCTTTCTCTTCGGCGGTCAGGCTCAGGTTGGACTCAGGAGTGGGCATCACCAGTTCGGGATCGTCACTCAGAATCCGATGCACCAGCTCGCTTTTCTGGGGGTGACCGGCTACCACCGCAAAGGTTTCCTTCTCAGGAATAGGAGCGAAGATAGCTTCTTTCTGGTCTAGCCTCAGACCCGACTCCCGGGCGTTTTCATCGGGACCGTGGCAGTGAAAACAGCGGTCGGACAGAATTGGGCGCACATGAAAGTTAAAATCAATTTGCTCGGGAAGCTCCTGATAGACAAGCTGAACGTCATCCGGCATATCCGGACGGCAATTCGTCAGAATAAGACCCACCAATAAGTAGTAGCATATTGTGAGGAGTCGGTTCATTTCCAGATATGCGCTTTCTGCTAAATATAAGGAAAAATACAGTGCCTATTTGCGAACGCGACCCTTTATTGACCTAGAATTGAAAGGTGTTTTAATCTCGATGAAAATCAAACATCGAGAGAAGAGCAAACTAAAGAGTTACTATTTAATACTACAGTCGTCTTCTAAGAGGTAACAAAACTCAGTATCATTGAAACAACCACTTACCGATTGTTTTGTAGTTTACCTTGGTGCCGTAGGTGAGAATACCGATACGGTAGATTTTGGCGGCTAGCCAGGTTGTGAAAATAAACCCTCCGATTAGCAAAGTCATGGATAGCATTAATTCCCAGGTAGGTAGCCCGAAGGGAATGCGCATCATCATCACTACCGGTGAAGTAAACGGAATCATGGACATCCAGAAGGCCAGCGTTCCGTTGGGTTCGTTTAAAATAGCCGCTAGCGTTACAATGGAAATAATGAGCGGAGCTGAAACGGGAAGCATAAACTGCTGAGTATCCGTATCCGAGTCGGCGGCGGAGCCTACGGCGGCAAACAGCGCTCCGTACATCAGATAACCACCCAGGAAGTAGAAAATAAAGCATCCAATCAACAGGGGCACATTTACCGAACCGAAAATTGAGGAAAAATCCTGCATAGCCTCCAGTTCGGGACTGTTTTCCGGTACTTGAGCCATTGGTACGGCGGTAGCCGAAGGGTCAGCCGCAATATCAGGGAAGAAGCTTCCGGCAATATTCACGATCAGTAACGTAAATCCTACCCATAGTAAAAACTGCGTAAGGCCTACTGAAGCCACCCCGATTACTTTCCCCACCATCAACTGAAAGGGGCGAACCGAGGAAATAATGACTTCTACAATTCGACTGGATTTCTCCTCAATTACCCCGCGCATCACCTGGGCACCGTAGAGGAAAATGAAAATGTAAATCAAAAACGCTCCTACGTAACCCACTACCGAAGCAACTTCGGCGTTCCCTTGTTGTTCCTCTCCGGCCTGCGTCAGGTTAATGGTACTAATGTCTACGTTGGTTTCCAGGGCTTCCAGGGTTTCGCGGCTAATACTCGAGCGTTCCAACTTCAGGTCACGGATGTTCTGACGGACGGTTCGGCGGATATTGCGGAGCAACTGAATACTAGGGTTGGTTTCGGCAAAGAACGTAATGCCCTGTGGGTCATCCAGATCAAGTTCAGGAATGTATAGTAGCCCGTACCGATTGCTTTTGGGAAAATCTGCTTTGGCCTGATCTAGCGAAATAGTAATGTACTCGTACTGTATGCTTCCGTCTTCCTCGTTTCTGAAGCCGTTTTGTAGCAGGCAACTTTCGTCGCTAACCGCAATTACTTTTTCGTCGCTACTCTCGCTGGAAGCTAACCAGATAGGCACGAATACAATACCAGCAAAAATCAGTGGACCGAGTATGGTCATGATGATGAATGACTTCTTGCGGACGCGGGTCCAGTATTCTCTTCTGATGATTAGTCCTATCTTGTTCATTGTACAGCAGCGATAAAAATTTCGTTAATCGTAGGCAGTTTCTCTTGAAATCCGTGGATTTCAATATGGGGAATCAGCGAGCGCAACAGCTCATTGGGGCTGGTAGTTTCGGCAATTTGTACGGTAGATTTAGTATAGTTTTCCTCCAGAGGCTCTTCGCCTAGTAATTGATATTCCAGATCCACTCCGTTAAAGTCACCCAGATGCACAATTTCGTAGGTATTGGAGCGGAATTGGTTTTTAATATCCTGTTTCTTGCCGTCCAGGATTTTTTCCGATTTGTTAATGAGTGCAATATGGGTACATAACTCTTCTACTGATTCCATACGGTGGGTAGAAAAAATAATGGTTTTACCTCGTTCCTGTAGTGTCAGGATTTCATCTTTGATCAGGTTAGCATTCACGGGGTCAAAGCCGGTGAAAGGTTCATCCAGGATAATCAGGTCGGGATCGTGCACTACGGTGGCAATGAACTGGATTTTTTGCTGCATCCCCTTAGAGAGGTCTTCAATTTTTTTCTCGCTCCAGCCGGAAACTTCCAGTCGTTCAAACCAGCTTTTAATTCGTTTTACTGCCTCAGAGCGAGACAGCCCCTTAAGCTGGGCTAGGTAGATGAGTTGTTCGCCAACTTTCATTTTTTTGTATAGCCCGCGCTCCTCAGGTAAATAGCCAATATCGGCAATGTGCTTAGGTTCCAATGGTTCGTCTTTAATCAGTATTTGGCCTTCATCAGCTTCAATAATTTGGTTGATAATCCGGATTAAAGTAGTTTTTCCGGCCCCATTCGGGCCTAATAACCCAAAGATAGACTGTCGGGGAATGGTAACGCTAACATCGCGGAGTGCTTCGTGGTTAGCGTATCGTTTAGAGATATGTTGAGTTTCGAGTAAATACAAATCTGGTGTGTTTTTGGGCAAAGTAGATAAATTGCTGCGTAGTAATCAAATTCGGTAAGTCGGAAACAATAGTATAATTTTAATAGTCACTGAATTAGTCGTATAACGACTATGTTTATTACACAACTTGGCATATTTATTTTTATTTACATGCTCAGATCCTCATTGCTAGTCCCGTTTATTCTAAACTTTCAGTATGTTCTCGCCCAAACTCTTTCTCCATCTGACTCAGTAGCCTACCACTATGGACAGACGATTACGCAGGAAGAGCTAAGGGAGCATTTACAAATCATAGCTTCCGATGAGATGGAGGGGCGGGAAACCGGTACTGAAGGTCAAAAGAAGGCGGCGGCTTATATTGCCGGTTATTTTGCCGGTCTGGATCTACCCCCGATCATGGGTGATACATCCTACTATCAAACCTATCCTATTGTAGAGAGTGAGTGGCAAGAACCCTACGTGGAAATTGAAGGGCAACGCTTTAACTTTCTGAAAGATTTTTTTTCCTTTTACCGCCTCACCGAATCCATTGATACGTCGTTTAATCAGATAACCTTTGCGGGCTACGGTATTTCCAGTGAGAAGTACGATGATTATCTGGAGGTAGATGCCACAGGGCAGGCATTGTTGGTGCTGTCCGGTGAACCTAAGAGTCCGGATGGTGATTACTACGTGACCAAGTCTTCTATGCCCTCAAGGTTTACCCAAAACCTGATGGCCAGTTTGGGCACCAAGCGAACGCTGGCCGGTATTGAAGACGCTTCTTTAGTGATGGTGGTTGATGATAACTTTAAACAACATTTGAACCGCTACGCTTTAGCAGCCCGTCGCCCGGCACTAGAATTGAAACAAACCAGGAATGAACCTAGCCTGATTATCATCTCGCCTGAAATGGCTATTGCTCTAAGTGGAAAGTACGATTTGGCTAAACTGCAACAGCGAATTGATAAGAAAGGTAAGTCTACCTCCTTTACTCGCGACGTATCTTTTACGGTAAATCTGGGACAGGAGAACCGGCAAATTACCTCCGAAAATGTGCTGGGTTTTGTAGAAGGTAGCGATTTAAAGGATGAGATAGTAGTGGTTACGGCTCACTACGACCATATCGGTAAGCAGAGAAACAAAATTAATAACGGAGCTGATGACGATGGTTCGGGTACGGTAGCGGTGCTGGAAATTGCCGAAGCATTTGTAGAAGCCAGACGAGAGGGGCACGTCCCTCGCCGCAGTATGCTATTTATGACCGTGTCCGGTGAAGAAAAAGGGTTATTCGGTTCGCAGTACTACACTGAGAATCCAGTATTTCCGCTGGAAAACACCATTGCCAATCTTAATATTGATATGGTAGGACGAGTTGACCGAATTCATACCTCTAGTGATGATTATGTGTATATAATTGGCTCCGACCGTCTGAGCACCGAGCTACACGAAATTAATGAGGAAGCTAACCGCACCTTTACTAAACTCTACTTGGATTATCGTTACAATGCCGAAGATGATCCTAATCGGTTCTACTATCGTTCCGATCATTACAATTTTGCCAAAAATAATATTCCGGTTATCTTCTACTTCAATGGTACCCATGCTGATTATCATCGTCCCTCGGATACCATAGAGAAAATCAATTTTGATTTACTACAAAAGCGGGCCCAGTTAGTATATTTTACAGCTTGGCAACTGGCTAATCAGGATCAGCGAATCGTGGTAGATAACGGGGAGGCAACTTCCGATGAGCAAGGTAGAGATTAAGTGAAGTACCAAGTGAATTAAAATCGTCCTCCTAGCTTATGCCCACAAAATCGCTTTCTGATATTTTATACTCAATAACCTACAAAGGTAGTTATCACAGTTTTCTGTTGATTTTGATCATACTTACGCTAGGGAGCTGTGGCCAGAGTCCGGAGAAAGAGCGGGATGCTTTTTTGTTAAAAGGAAATTTACAGTTGGAGGCCGGAGAGTATCAGGAGGCCATTCGGTACTACAATGAAGCTATTCGTATTGATCCGAACTCAGCCGCTGCCTACAATAACCGGGGTATTGCCTACGCTAACACTGGGCGTTTTCCCGAAGCTATTACTGACTACACCCGGGCCATTCAGTCTCGCACAGACTACTTTGATGCCTATTTTAACCGTTCTGATACCTACCAACGCAGTGGTGACTATTTACGTAGCCTTGATGATCTGGACACAGTACTTCACTATTACGCTGATTCAGCCTACGTTCATTTTAGTCAGGGTCTATCACTCACCGGACTCCGTCGTTATCCACAAGCCCAGCAAGCCTTTGATAATGCCATCCGGTTAGATCCATCAAATGCTGAAACCTACGTAAATCGAGCCACTGTTTTTTACTATCAACAGCAGTACAATCAGGCGAAACAAGACCTTAATCAGGCATTACAATTAGATGCGAAAGAAGGTAATGCATTCAATGTATTAGGGTTGGTGTACACTGATACTGAGCAATATGACTCAGCTAAGTTAGCTTTTGATCAAGCATTGAGGCTGGAGCCGTATCAACCTTTTTTCTTGAACAATCAAGCCTACCTGTATTTACAAATCGATTCATTACAACTAGCACAAGAGGCATTAACCACTAGCATGCGGTTAGATCCAAAGAATAGCTATGTTTACCGGAATCAGGGAATTTATTATCTGAAGCAGGAAAAGTATCAGGATGCAGTACGACTGCTGAGCCGGGCTATTGAGTTGGATGATACTACCCAAGATGCTTATTTCTATCTGGGTAATGCTTATGAGGGACTAAAAAATTTAGGAGAAGCTTGTGAAGCCTGGAATAAATCTAGGGAAGAAGAGAATATACAAGCAGAAGAGAAGTACCAGCAGTACTGCGGGTCAAATACCTAATACTTTAATTTCTACCCGGCGATTTTTCTGCCTTCCCTCAATCGTATCATCTCGGGTGATAAGTTGGGCATTACCGTAAGCTCTGGTTTTGATTCGCCGTTTGCGGATACCCAATTCTACTAAATAGTCTTTTACGGTTTCGGCTCGCTCTTCGGATAATTTCATCAACGATTGATTTCCGCCCCGGTCAGTATGCCCTTCTAATTGAACAACCATTTTGGGGTAGCGCTCCATTATGGACTTTAATTCTTCAATCACTGGTCGGGCCTCTGGACGCAGTACACTAAGTCCACGATCAAACCAGATAGTATCCGAAAGCTGAATATAGTCGCCTTCCTGTGGAATACGACGAAGCAGTAAATTTTGAGGAATTCGGTTCGAAGCATCAGTTTCTAAGGTTAGATAGAGAGGCTGATAATCTTCAGCAGTTACCTCGATAACGTATTCCCGATTTTGTTGAAGATTTATTTGATACTGACCATCCTGATTATCGAAGAATCGAATACCCATCACGTTGCTTACAGGCTGCAATTGATATTTCAGCTTAGCTTCAACCGGCTTCTTAGTTTCAGCATCCAGAATTTTGCCGGAGAGGTAAACCACATTGTCAGGCTGGGCGTAAGACATTGTATCTTGAGTCGTTGACCAGTAGCAAAAAAGTAATACGTATAGATACTTCATCGTGCCAAATTCATTTCTACACTAGTTTACATAAAATAACGTTAAAATTATAATCTAATAAAGAAAATGTAGTATAAAAATGAGAAAAGTATAAAAACATTCTCATTCTGAGAGGCGAAATATTGTTATTTTACCCTTACAAACTTCAATACTCTTAATCTATAACCACAAATTCAACCCTTCGGTTTAGCTGCCGATTAGCCGCTGAGGTGTTTTTTACCAGTGGTCGTTGCTCACCAAAACCAACTATTCTTAATCTGCTATCAGTAACTCCTCTGTAAATCAAATAATCAGCAGCAGAGTTTGCTCTCTGCTCAGAAAGCCGTTGATTATAGCTTTCGGGGCCTACCGAGTCGGTATGGCCAGCAACCTGAAGGCGAACATCAGGATTTTCAGCCATAAACGCCGCTACACCATCCAAATATCTGTAGGCATCTCGTCTTAAAGCATAACTGTCAAACTCAAAAAGTACTTCTTCGGAAGCGATGGCCTGTCGAGTCAGAGCGAGGGATTCACCAGCACTGATTTCTGAGAGGTTATCCGACATATAAATATCCCGATAAACTATTTTATCACCGTCAGGATCAAGTTCTTCTAGAGCAATGCGTTGACGATTAATGGTAGCATACCCCGAGCGCTCAGCGTAGATATCATAGGTGCCAGGAGGTAATGTTAGTTCGTATCGCCCGTCTTCTCCAGTGCTTCCCTGACTACTGGTGGTCGTGACCGTATCCGATACATTATCGAAGATAACACTGGCCTGAACGGGTATATTATTTTTCACGTTGTATACCTGTCCGCGCACAATGTAAAGTGGCTCAATAGGCTTAAATATAGGCACGTTGATCTGGAAAAGATCGGTACTGTCTACTTCAGCCCGGGTCAGAAAAGCATATTTCTTATCAGTAGAGATATTGAAATAAGTATCGTTACTTTCTGAGTTGATCACCGGGCCTAGGTTTTCTGGTCTGGACCAGTTCATCCAGGTATCGTCTTGCCGATAGCTCACATACACATCTTCTCCACCAAATCCGCTATAGCCGCGAGACGAAAAATAGAGTGTGGTGTCGTCGGTCATAAATGGAGCCGATTCGGTATCAGCAGTATTGATGGTCTGTCCTAGGTTTAGTGGGTTCGACCAGGTATTATCCCCCCGGCTGAAACTTACATGCAGATCTAGCTCTCCGTATCCATCATCCCGGCGCAATGCCATCAATAAGTACTTTTGATCATTTGACAGAAAATAAGTAGCCACCTCCGAATAGTTATAAAAATCGAGAATGTCCATAGGAGTGGGTTGCGCCCAAGTACCGTCTGGTTGTTGGGAAGTGATGGAGACGCCTCCCCTCATTTTTCCGTTTTCCAGGTAGCGATTCCCCAATAGCAATACATAATTATTATCTTCATTGATAGCTATGGAGCTCACGAAATTGCTGCCTTTATTATTGAGCGGAATTCCTATGTTCTTTGGTTCGCCCCACTCACCAGTGCTTGGGTCCCGCTCTAAATACCAGATGTCTTCAAGATCCCGTTTTCCTCCTACATTTTCGGGGGAGTTTTTACTGAAAAAAATGGTATTGCCATCAGGGGAAATAATTGGGTTGAGGTTGATGGCATCTTCTCCAAAATTGGCTTTTATTTTCTCTAAAGCGATCTCTGGATTCAGATTAGGGGCAATATTAATCTCGGCTTCGGCAGGTACTGCCGATCCAGAAATAGCAATGGCATCAATCGCATTATAACCAGGTACGGCCCCGCAACGCAATACTAATTTTACTGCTTTTACTCCGTAGGGGGTAGGATCGATAAAGACATTGAACATCCGGCCCTGGGCATTAATGGGGGCGGGCTCCAAGGTAGCTACTAGATATTCATTATCAGCTTCATCGTAGCAAAAAATCTGGTATACGGCCCCGGGGTTGCGTGATTCCGCAATAGCAATCTGTTGAATATTCATCGGTACGGCAAAACCCACTTTAATAAATTCTTCCTTATCTTGCTTTTTAGGTACCCAGGCATTAGGACTATCGCCTGCATTGCCGGGTAAGACATTGGGAGGGCCGAGCACCTGCCGGGGTTCGTAATCAACGTACTGCATGCCTTGCTTAAAAAAGATGCCTGGACTATACGAGGAGGAAACCTCCAGGACTTCATCGGCCCATTGGGTTTCCTGGGCAGAAAGGTTAAAAGCAACAGTAAGAGAAATAGCGAACAGAAAAGGAAGGATTTTGCGCATATCCGGTTTTATTATATGACGTAGTAGGAACAGTCTGATACGATAAAGTGGCCAAATTTAGGCAAACCTGCGTACAAATGATAGAATTGCCGCTTCGGAACTATACTTAATGCGCCCAATATTACATCTTTTTCTGTTCTTTGGCATCTGAAACTGCTAAATCCTGCTAACTTAATCTCATTCTTGCCTATTGAACTAAATATTGGCTGATAACATTTACTGAATGAATGACCATTGGTAGCAGATGCGTATTGCATTAACTATTCTTTTAACGCTAACCGCAAACTGGTTAACCGCCCAAAACGCCTCACCAACTACTCATGGGCAGGCCGCTACTCTGCTCGAGCAGGGTAAGCTAGCTGAAGCGTATGAGCAAGCTTGGAGAGAGGGCACTGTTACTAAAACCCAGCACGGTGCCATTAGCGATCAGTACGCTAAAAGCCGTCGGTTGCTTTCCGATATTACGGCGATGCTAGGTTACGACTCGTTGGCTCTCCAATATGCCCAGCAGGAAGTAGAATTGCGAAAATTATTGGAAAAGACTGATTCTTATCTCTTAGCACAAGCCCTCCAAAATACTAGTAGAAGATTCTATGCGGTAGGGAATACCGAAGCGACCCGGATGATGGTGCAACAGTCACTTTCAGTAATTGATACTGCCCAGTTAGCCTCAGATTTTTTAGCACAGTTGCGGTTTGATGCAGCTCAACTTTACCAGTTGACGAAAGCGTATCAGTCAGCCGATTCGCTCTATACATTCTTGCAAAAGCAGGCAGCGAATAGTCAGGATGATCGTCAACTTGTCGTAAAGGCGCGTTACTATCAGTCCCTGATGTATGATACGTTCGGTGAAGATATTGTGCGGCAGCTAATGAGCCGACTACGGGAGCGGGGAGATACTGCAACGTCTTTTTACGCTACCCTCTGTTACCAGCGAGCTAACCTGGCTTTAGCACAAGAAGACTGGGTGAAGGCGAAAACCTGGTATCAGGCTGCCCAAAGTGTATTTGAACGAGATTCTGTCCCTCTCAATGGGGTTTATGTGAGTGTGTTGAATAACCTGGGCGCTATTGCATTGGCCAATGAGGAAACTGGTATGGGAGGGCAATACTGGGAGAAAGCTTATTCTCTAAGTCAGAGTACTAATCAGTACGAGCAGGCTGGTTTTTGGATAGCTTTAGCAAATCTGGCTTCCTATTACTACGAAAATGGTAATGCTACCGAAACGTTGGTTTTGTACGAGAAGCATCTCATTCGTGAAGATACCACGATTGATTATCCCTGGGAGTATGCAGTAGTTCTGAATAACGCTGCCGCCATCCATCAGGATGAGGGTGATTATCAACGTGCTGGCGAATATTTTAGTCGGGCTATTAAGGTTTTAGAACAAAACCGAATATGGGAGAGGGAAGCCTCATTGCACCAGGCTTCTATCTACAGTAACGCGGCCCGTAACTACCAGGATTTGGTACGCTTTGATACTGCTATTTATTTCCACCAGAAGTCGATTGAACTAATTAAGCAGGCTGCTGGCCGAGAAAGTCCGGAGTACGTAGCTGCAATTAGCGGAATAGCCGGGTTATATCATGATATTGGTTACCTAGTAGAAGCAGAGATCTTTTTTCAGGAAGCAATCAATATTCAAAAGGAGTTGAGTGGGGTGGAAGATAACTTCTATGCCAATCTGCTGAACAATTACGCTTTGGTTTGCCAGTCTGCTGGTAATTACGGTAAAGCAGCTCAATTGCTGAAAGAATCTGTCTCTATTAAAGAGAAATTATTTGGACTTGAGCACCCCGACTATCTCGCAGCACTTGCCAATGTAGGTCTACTCTACCTGGAAGAGGGGAGGTACACCCAATCGCGACCTATGCTAGAGTTAGTGGCTGAAACTCAGCGAGAAAAATGGGGCGACGAGCACCCAGTGATGATTGATAACTATCTTAACCTGGCCCGACTAGAGATACTAACTGGAAATTATCCGGAAGCCGAGCCGCTCTTACAGCAAGCCACCCAACTATCGCTTACTCACTTTGGTGAGGATCATCCTGAGTACGCCCGAGTACAGTTAGAAATGGCCAAATTCTACTTTACCCTTGGCAATTTCTCAACTGCAAAACCGTTACTGCTGCTAAGTCAGCAGGTATTTCTAAACGCTTACGGTAGCTTCCATCCCGATCTGGCTACGGCCTACCAGAGTTTGGCTGCCCTTTACGAAGCGCAGGATAGTATAGGACTGGCTGAACAGTATTATCGTAAAGCCCTGAATATAGACGAAAACACCCTGGGTAAGCAGCATCCCTCTTATGCAGTTACCCTGAGCAATCTGGCGACCCTGTACCAAAATAATGATCAGTACAATCAAGCATTGCCATTATTGGAAGAATCGCTATCAATTAGTGAACAGATTTTGGGAAAAGAACATCCTTTCTATTCCACTACTTTACTAAATCTGGGCCTACTTTATCAAGATTTACTGGATTACGATAAGGCCACTAACTACATTGAAGAAGCCGTAAGCGTTCGTCGGGAAGTGTTGGGGGACCTTCATCCGGACTATGCTTATGCCCTCTACAGTCAGGCAGTACTGTACCACAAACTAGAGCAATACGAGCAGGCTGAGGAAGTTTTTCATCAGGTAACTGAAAACTACGTTCAGCAGATACAGAATTATTTTCCGGCACTAAGTGAGCGGGAGAAAAGTGCGTATTTTCAGCGAGTAGAACCGGTATTTCATGCTTTTCGCGATTTCGTGATTGATCAGGTACACTACCGGGGGGTAGAAGTGAGTAAAGCCAGAAAGCAGCACCTGCTTAGCGAATTGTATAACCTTCAACTGGTTACCAAAGCCATGCTGCTAGATGCTTCCTACCAACTGCGTCAGATTATTGCCGCTCAAAGTAATGCCAAAACCGTTCGTCAGTATGAAAAGTGGCTGGCTATAAAAGAGCAATTAGGCCAGGCTTATACTCTTTCTAAGAGAGAGCGTGAGAAGCAGAAAATAGATATGGCTTCGCTGGAAGAACAAGCTAATCAGTTAGAGAAACAACTATCACGGGAATCGGTCACTTTTGCTACTACAATAGATAGCAAGCAAGTGACCTGGCAGCAGGTGCAAAATCAGTTGAACTCAGTAGAAGCGGCCATAGAAATTATTCGCGTAGCCAAAGATACTACGATACTGTACGCTGCTTTAATTCTTGAAGCAGATACCGAAGCCCCTCGGCTTTGTGTGATGCCTGAGGGTGGATCTATGGAAAACAAGAATTTTTATTACTATCAGAATGCGGTAAAATTCCGTATTTCGGACGAACTATCGTACCAGCAGTACTGGCAGCCTATCAAAAACCAACTATCCAATCAGATACTAACCGTGTACTTAGCACCTGACGGTGTTTACCATAAAGTAAATATCAGTAGTTTATACAATCAGGCGACCCAGCGCTACGCAATTGATGAATTAGACATTCGAGTCGTGAGCAGTACCCGAGACCTAACCCATAATGAGTTTCACACTGCAACTCAACAGGCCTATCTCATTGGCTATCCGGATTTCCAGCACCAGGGTGGGTATCAAGACAGTGAGGCATATCTTGATACCACAGTAGCTTTGCCGGGCAACTCCGTTTCTGTACTTCAGAACACTCCGTTTGCGTTCGGAATCAGTGAACTTCCGGGTACTCAAATGGAAGTACAAGTTCTGGATCAACTATTGAAAAAGGAGCGGTGGAATTCCATTACCTATCTGGCGGAAGAAGCAAATGAAACGGTAGTTAAATCAGTAGAGAGTCCGCGGTTGTTGCATATTGCTACTCATGGTTATTTCATGACCGACTTACCCGTAGCTGACAATGGAAGGGCTTATGGTATCCATCTGCAAAATATTTCGGCTAATCCACTGTTGCGAGCTGGGCTACTACTAGCGGGGGCTGAACGAAGCATTCAACAGAAAAATACTACTGATTGGCAGGATGAAGATGGTATTCTCACCGCTTACGAAGCCATGAATCTACAGTTGAATGGTACCGAGTTAGTGGTACTTAGTGCTTGTGAAACTGGCTTGGGAGACATTAAAAACGGGGAAGGAGTCTATGGCTTGCAACGGTCTTTTCTGGTAGCGGGTGCGCAAAATGTACTGATGAGTCTTTGGAGCGTAAGCGATAACAGTACGGCAGAACTGATGAAGCACTTTTATCAGTATTGGTTAGCTGGTCAGAACAAGCACGAGGCGCTCCGTAACGCCCAACTGGCCATTAAAGAGCAGCGCTCTGACCCATATTACTGGGGAGGCTTTGTACTGATTGGAAGATGAAATAGTAGATATGGTTAGGTTTGCAAGACTGCAAATAGCAAGTTTTTCTTAGCCAATCAATTTTTGTAAATTACCGTTTGCTAAGTACACTTTCCTCTTGCCTATGAAACGAATATTCGGTAGCCGGAAATCTACCCTGCGCGGAATCTTCCTTGTTTCTTTTCTGCTACTAGCTATTTAATCCGTATGGCTCATACTAAAACCCTACACTTCTAAAACAGTTGACTTCAATGCAGAGGTACGCCCTATTTTAAATAAAAAGTGTATTACTTGCCACGGGGGCGTAAAACGTTCCGGGGGCTTTAGCCTGTTGTTTCGGTCCGAAGCGCTCAGCCCTAACGAGTCGGGTAAACTAGCTATTGTTCCTGGTGATCCTCAGGCCAGTGAAATGATTCACCGCATCAACCACACCGACCCGGAAGAACGAATGCCGCCTGAGGGTGATCCGCTATCCAAAGAAGAGATTGCAATCCTAACCGAATGGATTGAACAGGGAGCCTACTGGGTAGACTATTGGGCGTACGTGAAGCCTCAGCC